>OKWJ01000360.1_pt1 | contig 60216 bp, 47 predicted proteins | sample 1607121 | NCBI WGS metagenome assembly OKWJ01 (sample SAMN04414080, study PRJEB24778) | human gut metagenome | material: faecal | host: Homo sapiens | reverse complement strand
TGGCTCACGATATTCAGTTTTCATCGTTCGCACAAGGTGAAAACGACCAGATTCGTCAGATACGACGATGACGACAAGCGTTTGTATCTCGATTTTTACGAGCGCAAAGATAGGGACAGAAACAAAAAAGCGCGCGTTTTCGTCTATATTCACGGCGGAGGTTGGATAGGCGGTTTGCCCGAAACGAGAGAAGCCTACACCACCAAACTTTGCGAAAAAACGGGTTATTTCGTGGCAAGTTTGTACTATGGCGAAGCGCCTTTTTACGGACATCCCGAAATGATACAAAACGTCTACAAGGCGTTTGCCTGGCTTAAAGAACACGCAGACGAATACAACATCGACATGGACAGAATCTTCGTGGGCGGCGAGAGTGCCGGTGCGCATTTGAGCAGTATGGCAGGCGCAATAAGCACAAATCCCGAATACGCGGCGCATTTCGACCTCGACGAGCGTTCAAAAAATCAAAGAATATCCGCGCTTATGCTCAATTGCGGCGTGTACGATTTTCCGAAAGCCGTGCATACCGGCTTCAAGAACATAGGCATTTACACGCAATCCTATTGCAAAGGTACTCCCGTCGAAGAGTGCAGTGAGGAGCTTCAAAAAGAAATTTCGCCTATCAATTGGGTTACGAAAGATTTTCCGCCGACCTTTGCCATTTCCGCCGAAAACGACAAACTTGCCGTCCTCACGTTCGACCTTGTCAAGAAATTGCAAGACTTGGGCGTAAGTTACGAGCATTATCACGGTGAGGGCAAATGGGCGGTGCATGCCTTCCCCGTGGCGCAATTCCTCACAATATCCAAAGAGGCAATGAAACGCACGATTGCATTTCTCAACTATTTTGAGATAGAGTGAAAAGAAATCGATTAATCAAACCGAAATCGTTTTATAGATATAAAAAATAAAGTTTATCACAATAATAAAACGCTAAAAACGCACAAAAAAAGCACGATTTTCGTGCTTTTTTTGTATGTTTTTATGCCAGTTTACATGCGGCTTTTCGTTCGTTTTTGATTTGGAATTTTCGCTTTCGAACAAAAGCAAATATCACAGCTTGCCGGTGCTGCCGAAGCCGCCTTGTCCGCGATCGGTGTCGCTCAAATCGTCAACTTCTTCGAAGTCCGCAACAAAGCACGGTGCAATCACAAGTTGTGCAACACGCTCTTTGTCGGCAATCGTTTGCGCTTCGTCCGAGTGGTTGTGCAGCGACACGATGATTTCGCCTCTGTAATCGCAATCAATCACGCCCACTTTGTTTGCAGGCGCAAGGGAGCGTTTGGATGCAAGTCCGCTGCGCGCGTAGACAAGTCCGACAAGTCCGTCGGGAATCTCGATTGCAACGCCCGTGTGTATAAACGCGGTTTGATGCGGCTCTACGGTGACGTCTTTGCCCTCGCAAGCGTACAAGTCCGCCCCTGCGGCATAAGGCGTGCCGTATTTCGGAACGATTGCGTTTTCATTCAGTTTTTTGAGTTTTACGGATACGTGTTGCATGTTTTCTCCTTTTAGCATTACGTCGCAAACAAATGCTCCGATTTTTTTGATCACAGATCGATCCAAATTCCCTCGTCTTTGATTTCGGCATGGGGAAGGCTTCGATAGAATCGCCGGGCATCTTCGTTGGAGGCGATTAGACCAATGAGGGTATCTACACCACGCTGTTTTAGTTCCCTTCGCAGGGCGGCCATTAATCCCTGTGCAACACCCCGATGCCGGTAGCTTTTGATGACGCAGATCCAGTCAAGATACGCCTTTACGTTGCCGTCAAAGTGGCTGTGAATCAAAGCGCAGTCAATCCGCCCCACCACCTTGCCGTCCAGATAGGCAAGCAAAGAAAGGGAATCGGAAAATGTGGGATTTTCAAAACTCGCCGTCACATCGGCTATGTACTTCTCGTCAATTTCCCATCCCCAGAAGTCCTCCTCAGCGCGCAGGTCACGCTCAAATTGAAGCACATCCGGGATGCGTTCTTTGGTGTATTGCTTGATTTCCACGTTTTGGTTACCTCTCAATTATTCATCGTTTTCAGATAAGATATCAATCTGCTATCAAATCCGAAAGGAAACCTCACTTTTCAGCCACTTTCACAGGTCTACACCTGCAAAAATTGACTTAAAGATAATTTTTCCTTATTCCCATTCGATTGTCGCCGGTGGTTTGCCCGTTACGTCGTAGCAAACTCTGCTTATGCCTTTGACTTCGTTGACGATACGAGACGCCATTTTGGTGAGCAAGTCATAAGGGAGGCGAGTGTACTCAGCAGTCATAAAGTCGGAGGTTGAAACCGCTCTTATGACAATCACATAGCCGTAATTGCGGTAGTCGCCGATGACGCCGACCGATTTGGTGTCCGTGATGACGGCAAAATACTGGTCGGATTTTACGCCGTTTGCTCCGATTTCTTCACGCACGATAGCGTCTGCGTCGCGCAAGATGTCGAGTTTCTCTTTGGTGATTTCGCCGATTGTACGGATTGCAAGTCCCGGACCGGGGAAGGGTTGACGATTGACAAGATAGTCGGGAAGACCGAGCTTTTTGCCTATGACGCGCACTTCGTCTTTAAAGAGTCCGCGCAAAGGTTCGACAAGTCCGGTAAAGGGCAAATCTTTTGGGAGACCGCCGACGTTGTGGTGGCTCTTGATGTTTGCCGAGTTGTTTGCGCCCGATTCGATGACGTCGGGATAAATTGTGCCTTGGGCAAGGAAATCATAGCCTTTTTGCGCTTTCGATACTTCGGCAAACGTCTTGACAAACTCCTCGCCGATAATCTTTCTCTTGCGTTCGGGATCGGTTACGCCCGCGATTTTGGAAAGGAACTTTTCGCTTGCGTCAACGACTTCGAGCTTGAGCGGCATATTGGCAAACGCTTCTTTGATTTGTTTTGTTTCGTCCTTGCGCATGAAGCCGTGATCGACGTACACGCAAAGCAGTTGATCGGGGATAGCCTTGCTTATGAGTGCGGCAACGACGGAGCTGTCAACGCCGCCCGAAAGACCGAGAAGAACTTTTTTGTCGCCCACTTTTTCGCGTATGAGCTTGATTTGCGTGTCGATATAGTCGTCCAAAGAATAGTCGCGTTTTGCTCCGCACACCTTTAAAACGAAGTTTTCAAGCACTTTCATTCCGTTTACGGAACGTTCGACTTCGGGGTGGAATTGCACGCCGTAGAGCTTTTTATCCTCGTTTGCGATTGCAGCGCACGGACAATCTGACGTCGTTGCCACCACTTTGAATCCGTCGGGAACTTGCGCAACATAGTCGGTGTGGCTCATGAGCATTTCTTCTTCTTTGCCAAGACCGTCGAAGATTGCGCAGTCGCCGATAAACACCTTGGTTTGTCCGTATTCGCGCACGGTGCCTTCTTTGACCACTCCGCCAAAGGAATACGCCATATATTGCATGCCGTAGCAAATGCCCAAGATAGGCACACCCAGATCGAACACCGCCTTCGAGCAACGGGGAGAATTTTCAAGATAAACGCTGTTCGGTCCGCCCGTAAAAATGATGCCGATAGGGTCGATTTCTTTGAGTTTTTCCTCTGAAATGCAAGACGGTTCGACGACGGAATACACGTTCATTCTGCGCACGCTGCGCGCGATGAGCTCTTTGTATTGTCCGCCGAAGTCCAAAACGAGAATGGTTTGATTTTTCATATGTTCTCCTAAAAAGGTTTTTTCAACGAATACAGTTTAATTATATCCAAAATTCATCTCAAAGCAAAGCGAAATTCGATTATTTACAACAAAACCGTATATTTAATTATACAAGCATCGACTTTGGTCTTTTTCGGCAAATATGCTGACGACGATTTAACAAATCATTTCGCTTAAAAAACTCGCTCGTGCAACACAAAGACGGAAAGACAAACGGTGATATTTTAAAAATGCGATTTCACAAAAAAGCAAGTTTATATACAAAAAGAGCGTCGATAAAACGCCCTTTTTGCAAATTTAACGTATTTAGAATTTTTCAGCCACTCATTTTGACGGGTGGTTTCCGCCCTTTGCTGCTTTGACGAACGCTGCGAAAATCGGATTTGCGACTTCGGGACGAGAAGTAAATTCGGGATGGAACTGAACGCCCACGAAGAAAGGATGGTCTTTGACTTCGACCGTTTCCACGATGCGACCGTCGGGGGATTTGCCGCTTATCACAAGTCCGCCTTTTTCAAACGCTTCGAGATAATCGGAATTGAATTCGTATCTGTGGCGGTGTCTTTCTTCTATCATGTCGCGATTGCCGTATGCTTCTTTGATTTTCGTGCCGTCTTTGAGTGCGCAGGGGGATGCGCCAAGGCGCATCGTTCCGCCGATTTCTTGCCTTTCTTGTCGGGCAGAATGTCGATGACGTGGCTACCGCTTTCGGAAAATTCACCGCTGGTTGCGTCTTTTATGCCAAGCACGTCGCGAGCGTATTCGATGACGGTGACTTGCATGCCGAGGCAGATTCCCAAATAAGGTATTTTGTGCGTGCGCGCGTATTTGCAGGTTGCAATCATGCCCTCAACGCCTCTTGTGCCGAAGCCGCCGGGGATGATGATTCCGTCAACGTCTTTAAGTTTTTCTTCGACGTTTTTGTCGGTGACGGTTTCGCTGTCCACCCATTTGAGTTCGATGCCCGTTTTGTTTGCGCCGCCCGCGTGCTTGATTGCCTCGACGAGCGAGACGTACGAGTCGCGAAGGGAAACGTATTTGCCCACGATTGCGATTTTTGTTTTGACGGATTTGATTTTGAGGTCGGCAACTTTCTTTTTCCAATCGGACAAGTCGCATTTTTTGTCGAGCGAGAGCGCGTTTGCAACTGCTTTATAAAGTCCGTTTCGATAGAGCATGACGGGAGCATCGTAAAGGCATTTGACGGTGGTGCTGGGCACGACGGCGTCCTCGTTTATCGAGCAGAAAAGCGAGATTTTTTTGATGATTTCTTCGGGAGGGGTTTTGTCCGAGCGTGTGATTATGACGTCGGGGAAGATGCCGAAGCGTTGCAGTTCGCGCACGGAGTGTTGCACGGGCTTCGACTTAAATTCGTCCGAGCAAGCCATATAAAGAAGCAGGCAGACGTGGATGAACGCACAGTTTTCTCTGCCTACGTCGAGGCTGAATTGGCGCAGTGCTTCGAGGTAGGGCTGGCTTTCGATATCACCCACCGTGCCGCCGATTTCGGTGATGAGAATGTCCGCGCCCGATTCCTCTGCGGTGTCGAGTATGTGTTGTTTTATCTCGTTGGTGACGTGGGGGATAATTTGCACGGTTTTTCCGCCGTACTCGCCGTTTCTTTCCTTATTCAGAACGTTCTGATAGATTTTTCCGCTTGTGAGGGTGGAGCTTTTTGTGAGGTTTTCGTTGATAAATCTCTCGTAGTGTCCGAGATCGAGGTCTGTTTCCGCGCCGTCCTCGGTGACGAACACCTCTCCGTGCTGGGTGGGGTTGAGAGTGCCGGGGTCTATGTTCATATACGGATCGAATTTTTCGATATACACGCTGTATCCCGCCGACTTCAAAAGTCTGCCGAGGGATGCCGCCACGATACCTTTTCCGAGTCCCGATACGACTCCGCCTGTTACGAAAATGTACTTGCTCATATGTATGCCTCCAAGGGTTTTAGTGTTGCTTTTGCGCTCGTTTTTGCCGTATTTTGAGGTTTTTTGCCTCAAAAAAACAAAAAAAAGGCGTTTTTTTTTAGCAACTTGTCGTGCCAAAAAGAAAAACGCCTTTTCAGGTCCTTTTTATATTGCGTTTTTGATTGAAAGAAAAACCTCGTTTTCGATTTGCGCGAAGCAAAGTTTTCTTCAAAAAAACAGTTGTTATGATATCATATTCTTCTCTGTTGTCAATGATTTTTTCAAATGTTTTTCGAAAATTTTTCAATCCGTTCGCGTCTTTTTGCATGCTCGCCTCTTATGCGCGTGCGCAAGGGCGCACTCGTGTGTATTTATTGATACATGCGTTGAACCGTTTTACAAAAAGCTACAAAAATAATCGCCGATTGTTCCGATTGGGGTATTGACACTCTGTTTTGAAAAAGGTATAATTTGAGTATCCAAAAAAAATCCAAAAAGGAGAAAGTTTATGAAAAAACTTGTAGCATTCATACTTTGTATGGCTCTTGTTATCACATGCGTGGCATGCTTTGCAGCGTGCAACGACACTGCGAAAACGTATGAGATTGCAGTCGTTACAGACGTCGGTCAATTGATGGACGGTGGTTTCAACCAAGGAACTTACGAAGGCGCAAAGGCATATGCCGAAGCACACGGCCTCACCTATCAATACTATCAACCCGCAAACGGCGCAGACGCAACCGACAACGATCGTATCGCTGCAATGCGTCAAGCAATCAAGAACGGCGCAAAAGTTATCGTCGCTCCCGGTTTCTTGCAGGCAGCTGCAATGAGAACGGTTGCAAAAGAAAGCCCAGAAGTGAAATTCGTTTTCGTTGACGGTTGGGCACTTACCGATTCTGTAGATGCGAAAGGTAACGATAACGGACAACCTCTTCAAAACGTAACCGCAATTGTGTACAAAGAAGAAGAGTCCGGCTACATGGCAGGCTATGCGGCAGTCAAAGAAGGCTACACCAAACTCGGCGGAACGTTCGGCGGCGGCGGAACGAACCCTGCTTGCAACAGATTTGCTTACGGTTATGCACAAGGCATCGCAGCAGCGGCAGAAGAACTCAACAAAGAAGTTGAATTGAAGCTCAGCTACAAGTTCGGTGCAGGTTTCGGTGCATCCGTTGAACTTCAAACACAAATCTCCGGTTGGTATACCGCAGGCACGGAAGTCGTGTTCGCATGCGGCGGCTCTATGTTCCAAAGCGTTAAGAGTGCGGCAGAAGCAACCACCAACGGTAAAATCATCGGCGTTGACGTTGACCAAGCTCCGCTCAGCGACAGAGTTATCACCTCTGCGGTCAAAGGCCTTTCCGTTTCCGTCCAAAAGATTCTCGGCGAATTCTATGGCGGCGAATGGGATACTAAACTTGCCGCAAAAGCAAGCAACCTCGGCGCAGCAGACGATGCAACCGGTCTTCCCACTGCAACGTGGAGAATGAGCAAATTCACCGTTGAAAACTACAACACTTTGTTTGCAGCGGTCAAAGCGGGCAGTGTTTCCATAAAGAACGACATTGCTGAAAATTGCGACAATCAAGAGTTCTGGACAGGTAAGATTACCAGCACGAAAGTGACCATCACTCTCGATAAATAATCAACAAAACAAGCAAAAGAAAGGACTTTACGTCCTTTCTTTTTGCCAATTTGACGGGTTTTCGTCAGATTGGCAAAGAGAAAGGATTTTCTTTATAAAGAAGGGAAAAGTATGGCAAAACGAAAAAAAGACACCGAAAACACGTCAGTCGTTCAGAATGATGCGATAACCGAAGCGGAAGACGTCTGCAAAGCAACCGAGCAAGCAAACGAAGTTTCGGACACCATACAAACCGAGGCTGTTGGCGATACACGAGAACAAATGCAAAGCGATTACGTCATCGAAATGCGCCACATCACGAAGGAATTTCCGGGTATCGTCGCAAACGACGACATTACGTTGCAACTCAAACGCGGCGAAATCCACGCATTGCTCGGCGAAAACGGCGCAGGCAAGTCCACGCTTATGTCCGTTCTTTTCGGATTGTATCAACCCGAAAAAGGCGAGATTTTGAAGGACGGAAAAGTTGTGAAAATCAACAGCCCGAACGACGCCACCGCACTGGGCATAGGCATGGTGCATCAACACTTCAAACTTGTTGAGTGTTTCAGCGTGCTCGACAACATCATTTTGGGTGCCGAAGACACCGTTTTGGGATTTACGCAAAAGAAAAAAGCAAAACAAAAAGTGCTTGCTTTGAGTGAGAAGTACGGTTTTAACATCGATTTAAAAGCGCGTATAGACGAAATTACCGTGGGCATGCAACAGCGCACGGAAATCCTAAAAATGCTTTATCGTGACAACGAAATTCTAATTTTCGACGAGCCTACCGCCGTGTTGACGCCACAGGAAATCGACGAGCTTATGCAAATCATGCGCAACCTCGCAGCAGAAGGCAAGTCAATCCTTTTCATCACGCACAAACTCAACGAGATTATGGCGGTTGCGGACCGTTGTTCAGTTTTGCGCAAAGGCAAGTATATCGGCACTGTCAACGTTGCGGATACGACCAAAGAAGAGCTTTCCACAATGATGGTCGGACATGCCGTCAAATTTGCCGTGGATAAAGACGAGGCACAACCCAAAGAAGAACTTTTGGACGTAAAAGGATTGTGCGTTCGCGACAAAATCCACAAAAAAGAAGCGGTCAAGGACGTTTCGTTCACCGTTCACTCGGGCGAAATCGTGTGTATTGCCGGTATTGACGGCAACGGACAATCCGAGCTGGTTTATGCGATCACGGGGCTCGAACCCATCGAAAAAGGAACGATAGTTTTAAACGGCGAAGATATCACCAAAAAGAATATAAGACATCGCAACACACACGGAATGAGCCATATTCCAGAAGATCGCCACAAACACGGTCTTGTGCTCGACTACTCGCTTGAACAAAACATGGTGCTTCAACGTTATTTCGAACCGCAATTCCAAAAGGGCGGTTTTATCAAATTCGACGAAGTGCGAAAATATGCCGAAGGACTTATCGACAAATTCGACGTAAGAAGCGGACAAGGTCCGATTACGAAAGCGCGCAGCATGTCGGGCGGCAACCAACAAAAAGCAATCGTTGCAAGAGAACTCGACAGACCGCACAATTTGCTCGTTGCGGTGCAACCTACAAGAGGTTTGGACGTTGGCGCAATCGAATATATCCATGCTCAAATCGTAAAAGACAGAGACGAAGGCGCGGGCGTGTTGCTCGTATCATTGGAACTTGACGAAGTTATGAACCTCAGCGACAGAATCTTGGTTATGTACGAGGGAGAAATCGTCGGCGAACTAGATCCCAAAAAGACGACGGTGCAAGAGCTAGGTTTGTATATGGCAGGTGCAAAACGCAACGTCAATAAGCTTGAACAAACCGAAAGTGAAGATACAAACGAACAGGGGGCGGAAAAATTATGAACAACAATAAATTCAAACAATTTTTCTGCAATACGGGTGATTGGTTCAAGTCGCTTTTTACCGTTCAAAACGGACAAGAGCCTAAACTTTTGACACTCTATAAAAAACCCGGCACGAAATCGATAATATCGTCGTTGTTGTGTATTTTGGCAGGCGTTTTGGTCGGCTTTATCGTTATGCTGATCATTGCGGCGGCATCTCCTACGATTACGGCGGCGGATGCTTTCAGAGGGCTTGGCATTATTTTGGGCGGTCCGTTTTCAAGCGGAACGGCAAAGTATATAAGCATGAACTTCGGCGACATGATTTTCTACGCCGGACCGCTTATTATGACGGGTTTGTCTGTTGCGATAGCTTTCAAGACGGGACTTTTCAATATCGGCGCACCCGGTCAATATTATATGGGCGCGATGGGCTCGCTGTTGGTTGCGTTGAGCATACCGTCCAAAAACGGCGCGGAATCATTTTTCATTTGGTTGTTTGCCGTCGTCGTCGGTATGGCTTTCGGTGCGCTTTGGGGTGCGATTCCCGGATTGTTCCGCGCGTTTTTCAACGTCAACGAAGTCATCGTTTGCATTATGACGAACTGGATTTCCGCAAACATCGTTACGTGGGTATTCTCTTCGATGCCGCAACTTGTAAATACGGGAATGGGAAAATCCGGATATTTGATTACCACAGCAGCTACCGGCAACGGAACGCCGAAAATCGGGCTTGACAAATTGTTTCCGGGTTCGTACATAGATTTGGGCATAGTCATAGCAATCGTATTTGCGATAGTGCTTGTGATTATGCTCAACAAAACCACGTTTGGCTACGAACTGAAAGCGTGCGGCAACAACAGATATGCATCCAAATACGCAGGTATGAGCGAAAAACGCAACGTCGTGCTTTCAATGGTTATCGCAGGCGGAATCGCAGGCGTCGGAGGTGCGTTGTACTATCTCAACCCGGGCATCGAATTCCAATTCTTGTCGGCATACAGCAAGTTGCCCGACTACGGATTTAACGGAATCCCCGTTGCGTTGCTTGCGTCAAGCAATCCTATCGGAATTATATTTACCGGTATATTCCTCAGATATATCGCGCAGGGCGGAAACGAGCTTACTTCTGCAGGTTACAACAGATATATCGCCGATATAATCATCGCTCTTATCATCTACTTCGCAGGTTTTTCAAAGCTCATCATGGATATTCTTTCAAGACGACAGAAAAAACTTTCGGCAAAAGTTCAATTGAAGATAGACGAGAAAGCAAAAACAATCGATATGAAAGACGAGTACGTTCTTGAAAGAGAGTCGAGTGAAACGTTGGCGGAAAGCATAGAGAACGCCATAGAAGAAACAAACGACGCTTCGCCCGTCAATACGCAAAAGAAGGAGGTTGATCCGCAATGACCGTATTTATTATTCAAAATACCATAATTTACACCATTCCGCTTCTTATAGTTGCGCTCGGTGGTATGTTTGCAGAAAGATCCGGCGTCATCAACCTTGCCCTTGAAGGCGAAATGATATTCGGTGCTTTTATGGGTGCGGTTGCCGTATACGGCTTCCAGATGTCGGGCGCAATGGCAGATACGCCGCAGCTTATGTTTATAATCGCAATGATTATCGCGGCGGCAAGCGGCGCGGTGTTTTCGCTGCTGTTGTCATTTTCCGCAATAAACTTAAAGGCAGATCAAACGATCGGAGGTACGGCACTCAATATGCTTGCCCCGGCAATTGTTTGCACAATGGGACTTGCGTTTTTCAATCAAGAAAAACTCGTTATGCCCAAGTCTACAAACTACGTCATCATCAACGACAGTATTAGCGACTTCGGCAGAATTTTTGCGGATAAGATGTATATATCGACTTATATTGTAATTGCTGTGTTCGTTCTGCTGTCCATATGGGTTTACAAGTCAAAAACAGGTACCCGTATGCGCGCGTGCGGCGAACATCCTCAGGCGGCGGCAAGCGTCGGCGTAAACGTTTATGCGATGAGATACCTCGGAACTACGATTTCAGGCGCACTGGCAGGCCTCGGCGGTTACGTGTATATAGCGACTACCGCGGGCGGTACAGCGGAAAGCACGGTCGCAGGTATGGGATTCCTTGCTCTTGCAATTATGATTTTCGGAAACTGGAAACCGCTTGGAATTGCGCTCGGCGCGGTTATGTTCGGTTTCTTGAAATGTATAAGCGTCATGTCGTCGCAAATAGAGTTTTTGAGCAAACTCGATTTGCCGATGTACTTCTACAATATAATACCGTATTTTATGGTTTTGGTTGTGCTTGCGCTTACGGCAAAGAAATCCGGATGTCCAAAAGCGGAGGGTATTCCGTACGACAAGGGTATGAGATAAAAACAATCCGAAAAACAGCTTTATTCAAAACAAAAATCCCGTCGCATTGCGGCGGGATTCGTTTTGTCTTTCGTATATCGGTTGTTTAACTTTTGTATATCTAATTGCTTTTGCTTTTGTGCAAAAGCGATTATTTAACCAAATCGATGAGAGCGAGTGCACGTTTGAGTGCGAGTTTGCTGTTTACTTTGAATTGGAAAGGAACTTCCTCATACACTTTTTTATGTCCTGTCGAGGTGTGCGGCGTGCGACCGTCGTTAAACTCTTCCGCGTCGGGATCGAGGGGGAGATTGATACGCAAAGAAGTGCCGATTATGGTGATCTTTGCCACGATGTCGCCTTCGCGTCTATACGTGTCGCATTGCTTGCTGATTCTGCTCTTGATTTTCGGGGTGCCTTTTGCCGTTGCGGTGAGCGCGTCTTTGAGGATTGCGTAGCGTTCTTTGATGATGTCGTCCGCAAGCGCGTACTTCTCCGCAAAAGTGAGGCTCTTTCTTGCCGCCTTTTTCGCCATAACCTTGTCGTAATCGAACTTTTTGCCCAATGAGGATTGAAGTTCTGTTACGTCCTCGTTCTCTTTCTCTTCGGTAAGGGCAACTTGAACTGGGTGTTCGTTGTCCGATGCGGGCAAGATTTGCGGTTTGTTCATTTCCTCAAACGCAGTTGCGCAGGGGAGCGCAACGCTCTTGTCGCAAAAAGCGCAATAATCGTATGCGCCGCACATATCGCGGTGATTGCTGACGCTATCGTTCCATTTTTGTTCGTCAAGTTTTGCTTGCAATGCAATTTTGTCCATGGTGATTTAAGCTCCGTATTACGTTTTCGTTGAAAAGTAAAGAGCGGCTTTTGCCGCGTTTATCCAACCTAATTGACCATATTGTACACAAATATTTTTGATTTGGCAAATATTTTAGCATTCTATTGCGATATTTTTTTTGTCGAGCATGTAGGTTGTCTTGAAAAATCATATAAAACCGCATTCTATTAGTATTAAAAATACGTTTTCAGCCTTCTATCCGCCTCAAAACTGTCATAAAAGAAAACCCAACCGAGAGGTTGGGACTGGTGTTCGTGAAGGGATTCGCCCAACAGCGATTGATACGGAGTCAATCGCGTGCAGCCCGACCAAAGGCGGGGCGCAACAAAGTTGCGGTGTGCAAAGCACACGTTCGAATCGCAAAAGAAAACCCAACCGAGAGGTTGGGGCTGGTGTTCGTGAAGGGATTCGAACCCCCGACCTGCGGTTTAGGAAACCGACGCTCTATCCTGCTGAGCTACACGAACGTTTTTCTTGTTCTTCTTTTCATATCATAGCAAATTGTTTCCGAAAAATCAATTTGTAGCGACTAATTTGTTCGACAGTTCCGGATAATATCACGATTGAGCTTTCGGTGTTTTTATTGCGCGTGTTAAGGTTGCAACCGACACGGCAAGTATTATCAAAAACAACGCCGCGCTTGTGTATAACCAATGATTTTTCGATATATTTTTCAATCTGCTTGTCAAATTTAAAAATATGAGTTACAATACCTATGCTACAAAATAAAATTGATTAAAGAATTTTATCGGGGTATGGCGCAGTTTGGTAGCGCGCTTGACTGGGGGTCAAGAGGCCATGGGTTCAAGTCCCGTTACTCCGACCAAGAAACTATGCGAGTGCAAAGGCACTCGCATTTTTATATACAATCGCAACCTTTGCGAAGTAAGAACGGTTGAGATTGTATATAAAACGGCAGAGAAACTCTGCCGAATTTCTTGAACTGGTATGAGCCAACGGCGAAATACCACAAGTGAGCTTTATGTGCTTATTCAAACGCAATCGTCGTGATTTTCATGACGATTGGTTTTTTGAGGGAGATGTGGTATAATGAATTAATCGTTTAAATGCTTAAACGAAAAGGAGTTTTTAGTATGGATATTTTGCAAGCAATAGAAGAACGCCACAGCGTAAGACAATATGCGGACAAGGCAATCGAGCAAGAAAAAAGGCAGGCGCTTTGCGACGAGTTGAAAAAAATCAACACGGAGAGCGGTTTGAATATTCAGATTTTGTTTGACGAGCCCAAGTGCTTCGATTCGATGATGGCGCATTACGGCAAGTTTTCCGGCGTGAAAAACTATATTGCGCTAGTCGGAAAGAAGGGAAAATCCCTCGAAGAGAAGTGCGGATATTATGGCGAAAGATTGGCGCTTGTCGCGCAAACGCTCGGTTTGAATACGTGCTGGGTTGCAATGTCGCACGGCAAGAGTGCGGCAAAAATCGAACGCGGTGAAAAACAAGTTTGTTTGATTGCGCTCGGATACGGCAAAACGCAAGGCGTTGCTCACAAGAGCAAAGTGGTGAGCGAGGTTTCCAAAACCGACGTCGCTATGCCCGATTGGTTTAAGAAAGGCGTCGAGGCCGCATTGCTTGCACCTACCGCAATCAACCAACAAAAATTTATGTTCGAGCTTTCGGGCGATGAGGTGTTTGCGACTGTTTCCGGATTCGGTTTTTATGTGAAAACGGATTTGGGAATCGCAAAATACCACTTCGAAGTTGCGTCGGGAAGGAGCGTAAAGTGAGCGAAAATCGATCGTTGCGTTTGTGTTGTTGAAAACTATCGCATAAAAGCGTTTTCAAAAACGATTTTGATGATATCATATCGATAGTAAAAGTCGAGAAAACAAGACGTTTGTCTTTGGAGAGAGAATGGAAATAACCGTTGAGCAATTTGAAAAACTGAACGACGACGAAAAAGTCGTTTTCGACATACGTCCCGAAACGGATAGGGCGTACGGCTTTATTCCCGATTCCGTGAGCGTCGAAGAGGACGAGTTGAGGGCGAATCCGCCGTCGGACAAGTCGAAGAAAATCGTCGTATATTGCGCAAAAGGCATATTGAGCATAGATATTGCAGAGTGGCTTTTTGAGCAAGGCTACGACGCATACAGTTTGCAAGGGGGCTATTCCGAGTATTTGCGCGTGCAGATGCAAAAACAAGTTGACGACGATTTTTGCAAGAGAGTCGAGCAAAGTTTGACGGGCAAATTCAAAAAGGATATATTCTCAAAGTTTTACAAGGCGATAAAAGAATACGAGCTGATAAGAGAGGGCGACCGCATTGCCGTGTGCATATCGGGCGGCAAAGACTCCATGCTCATGGCAAAACTTTTCCAAGAATACAAACGCCACAGCAACTTGAATTTCGACGTGAAATATCTCGTTATGGATCCGGGATATGCCAAAACCAACAGAGAAATCATCGAGGAAAACGCTCGCAGATTACATGTCCCTATCACCATATTCGAAACGGATATTTTCGAGTCCGTTTACAATGTAGACAAATCGCCGTGCTATCTTTGCGCGCGAATGAGAAGGGGATATTTGTACAACTTTGCAAAGCAACTGGGATGCAACAAAATCGCGCTGGGGCACCACTACGACGACGTCATCGAAACCATACTTATGGGTATGTTGCACGGCGCGCAGATTCAGACAATGATGCCGAAACTTCACAGCACCAACTTCGATGGTATGGAACTTATTCGCCCGCTTTATCTGATAAGAGAGGATGATATAAAGGCGTGGCGAGATTACAACGATTTGCACTTTATCCAATGCGCGTGCAGGTTTACCGACACTTGCACGTCTTGCAACAACGGGCAAAACCACTCGAAAAGGCAAGAAACAAAACTGCTTATTCGAGAGCTTAAAAAGAGTAACCCCGACGTTGAAAAGTGTATCTTTAAGAGCGTAGAAAACGTGCAACTCAACACCGTCATCGCATACAAAAAGGATGGAGTCAGACACAGTTTTCTCGACGAATACGACGAGCAATAATCGACGAAACAAGCAGTTAATCGGGCATGAGCGCACGATAAAACGCTTGTTGTGCAAAAAAACAAGAAACAAGGCAAAAGAAAAAGGAACCGCGTTGCGATTCCTTTTTTGCTGTTTTAAAACGCTTATTTGTTGTTAGGCACTTCAATGCTTGCGTCGGAGAGCGCAAACGACGCGCATGGGTGAATGTAGCCGTACACCTTGTCTGCGTCGCGTCTGCCGTCCGTGTTTTCGGGGATAAAGACTTCGCCCGACAAGAGCTTGCTTCTGCACCAACCGCAGATGCCGCCTCTGCAACGATTGGGGCCTGCGATGCCTGCGCGTTCGAGCGCAACCAACATGTTTTCGTTGGCGTTGCAAGGGATATCGTATTCCTTATTGCACATCTTCACGTGCAAGTTGAAAACTTTGTCTTTTGCCTCTTGCGGATAGCCGGGGAGTTTCCACGGTTCTTTTGCCGAACCGAACAACTCTTTGCGGTAGAATTTTTGTTCGATGCCGAGTTTTTCGACTTCGCCGTCAAGGAAGGTGTACATCGATTGCGGACCGGAAGCAAATATGCTGTATTGCTCGCTGCCGGCATATTTCTTGATGAGTTCTGCGGTGATAAATCCGCTTTCGCAACCCTCTTTTTCTTCGTCGGAGAGGACGTAAACCACTTTCACTTTGTCGGTGCGTTTGCTTATCTCTTCAAATTCCTTTTTGAAAAGTACGTCCTTTTCGGTTCTGCTGCCGTAAAGAACGGTGAGGTTGAAATCCTCGTCGCCTGCCATGATTGCGTATGCCATGGAAAGAATGGGGGTGATACCGCTGCCGCCTGCAACCGCAACGACGTTCTTTGCGTCGCGCAATCCCTCGTAGTAGAATACGCCTTGAGGACCGGATGTCGTAACTTCGTCGCCGACCTTCCAGTTGTCGAGGATATATTCGCTCATAAATCCGCCGGGTGCGCGTTTTACGGTAATGACGTATTTGCCGTCCAGAGAGAAGTCCGGGCCGCATGAAATTGAAATCGGACGCGCGATGAGTTTTCCGTCGATTTTTTGGCGTACGACGACGTATTGCCCCGCTCTGAAAAACGCAGGATTGGTGCCGTCTTTCTTTTTGAGGAAGTAGGATTTGACGTTTGCGTCGTGTTCAACGATGTCGCAGATGACGAATTCTTGCTTTTCGGGGTGCCTTTCCTCTGCTTTTCTGTTGGTTTCATATTCCGCAACGAGAGGTTTTGTCGATGCGGATTGTATCATTTTTTCTCTGTTTTTCGGTCTTGTGGTGAAGTAGAGAATGTCCATAAGGCCGATTGAGCTGAATTTTACGTTTTTCATTTTTCGTCCTCCTTCATGTCTTCAAGAAGCAAAACCGCCATTTCCTTGCCGTTGACGTAAGTTTGGCTGTATCCGTCGCCTCTCGCGCCCGCCGCGCCGCAGGTTTTGAAGCCGTGTATGGGTTGGTCTTTTTTGATGCTCATAAGCCTTGAAACCATGGTGTTGACGTCGTCGGTGTCGTATCCGTAGGTTGTGCCTTGCGGAGTTTTGAGATAGTGCGCAAACGTCCAGGGCGAAGCCATTTCGATTTCTTCGATGCAATCGTGGATGATGATGCCCGTGTCCTTTTCAAAGTTGTCCATGACGCGTTTGAAAAGTTCTTGTTTGCGTTTGACGTATTCCCTTTGAGAGAATTTGCCCCACACATCCTCGGTGTAGGTGATTGTGAACGTCATAACAGTCGTGCCTTTGGGGGACGCTTCGGGATTGACGACGTTGTAGATGACCACGACGCTATGGTCGTTGCCCTCGTAGTGTTTGCTGGACTCGAAGTTCTTTCTCGTGTCGAAAGTGCCGGGCATGAAGATAGTATAGTCCTTGATGCCAAGTTCTTCTACGCTTTTGTTGAGTGCAACGTAAGCGTTGAAAAATCTTACGCCGTGCTTCATTGCGTTGGCTTTTTTGATTTCTCTTTCGGGGACGGGGATACGCTTGTCCAAAAGTCCCGTATACGCTGTTTGAGGATTGACGTTTGCGATGACGTAATTGGTTTCAACAAAACCTACGCTCGTATCGACGCCGATGATTTTGCCGTTGTCGTCGGATACGACTTTGTTTGCCTTGACGTTGAGCCAAAGCTCGCCGCCGAGTTGTCTGAATCTTTCAACGCCCGCAACCGTCATGCCGTGCGCGTTGTATTGGCAAATTGCCGGGCATTTCGTTGCGTACATATAGAGCATCCACGCCTGATGTACGAAGCTCAAACGCTCGTAATCCATGCCGATGTACGTCCAGTATACGTTGAGGATGTCGATTGCGTCTTCTGGCATACCGATTTTTCTCAAAACCGCATTGAACGGTCTTTCGGCAAGACGCAAGAAGTTGGGAAAACGTTTGAGATAAAGCATGCTGTCCACTTTGACCATATCGTTTTTGTCAAACTTGTCGAAGATGTGATCGGAAAAATAATCGTGGGCGTCAACGCACTCTTTTGCGAGATCGAAAAAGACTTTCATAGGTTCTCTCGATCCGGGGACGGTCTTTTCCATGACGTCGATGATGTTGTCGATGCCGACGGGAAGAGTGAGATCGAAGTGCTTGCCGCTGCGCGTCGTGCCAATGCATCTGTAAAGTTCGGGAACGAGAAGCCAGTTGATGTTAAGTTTGTAGTCCTCCATCATAACTTTGCCGGGAAGTCCCCAGTCGCCTTTGCTGCCAATGCCGCAATATTCGTGCAAGGACGCGTCGAACTCGAATCTACCGCGAATGAAGCTCGTAGAACAACCGCCGGGGAGATTGTGTTGCTCGACAAGCAACGTCTTTTTGCCTGCCGAAGCAAGGGCGAGAGCCGCGGACAATCCGCCCGTGCCTGCTCCGATGACGACGGCATCGTATTTTACTGCCATAATTGTACCTCCTTATGTGGTCAGACCAGTATATTCGAATGATAGCATGTCAATAAATTTAAATCAATATCATTTGTAAAAAATATTCAAATAGTATTGATTTTATAACACGTGTCGATTATAATCGTAGGTGTGATTGTGGTTTGACCACAATCAAAGGAGTTTGTATGCCGTTTACACCGATAAAGATCAAAGTTCCCACTCTCAAAGAGCTGTTGCTCACGCAACTCGAAGACCAGATATTGCTCGGCAATCTCAAAATCGGGGAAAAGTTGCCCTCCGAAAGAGAAATGAGTCAACAATTTTCAACAAGCAAAACCGCCGTGCACGACGCCGTTTGCGAGCTTGAAAGAAAAGGCTTTGTGGAAGTCGTGCCCAGAAAGGGCGTTTATATTGCGGATTACTTGCGCACCGGTACGATTGAAACGTTTTTTGCGTTGCTTCGCTTCAACGGAGGAAAACTTGACGAAAACACGACCAAATCGATTATAGATTTGCGCAGATTTATAGAGCTTCCGTCCATCGACGGCGCGATAGACAATCTCGACGGAGAAAAATGCCCCGCGCTCGATTCTATTTTGCAAAAAGGCGTGCACGCCGCCGACGAGGGCGACGCACACGCGCTTGCGGAGTGCTTGTTCGAGTTCACGCGCGAGGTGTGCATACAATCCAAAAACCTCATTACGCCCATGCTGTTCAACGCGTTCAGACCGCTCACCATTCCGTTTTGGGAAGAGAGCTTACGGCGCAACGGAATAGAGTACGGCAGAAGGGTGCTGACGGAGTATTACGACGCGGTGCAAAGTTGTGACGTGCAAAAAGCAAAGAGCGTCGTAAACGCAGACCTCAACAACTTTTTGTCGTAAATTTCAAACAAAAAAAGAAGGAATCGGTGTCGACTCCTTCTTTTCTTATAGTTACTTATTATTTATAAAATTAAATCCATATCGTTTGCAGAGAGAATTACAGCAGCAGAGTTTTATCCTCGCCCATGCCCATCATGCCGTCGAGCACGTACTTTTTGCCGTCCTCGTCGCGCAAATAGCCTTCCAACTCGCCGAACGCAACGTAGTAGTCGATGTTGACCACAAGCGCGTGCATAATCATAGGATTCATGTTGCGCACCTTAAATTTGAGGTTGACCATATCGTGCTCGTCCTTGATTATCCACTCGGAGTGGTCGCAGAAGTCCTTGCTTTCGGGGCTTCTCGTAAACTTTACGGGCGGAAGGATGCTGGTTTTGCCTTCGAGCCAAAGTATGTTTTCGTTGTATTTCTCTTGGTCTATGGATTGGTTGCGAGTGAGGTTGAATGCAAGCCATTTTTCTTCGCCGTCCACGTTGCATTTGCCCATTGTGGTGACCCAGTCGTAGTGCGCGCGACGGGGATAGAAACCTCTGTGGTCGTCGACGATTGCAGTGCTGTCCTCGTCGGTGAGCATTTCTTCGCCGTTGATGACAAGTCTGCCCTCTGCTTTGAAGAAGTCTTTTTGACTGTAAAGGGGACGATTCTTGCCAAACGGTATACTTGCCACGCAGGGCTTTGAAAGACGGCTGAGAGTGAAGTCGTATTCGATTGTGGCTTCGCCGTAATTTTCTTTAATAGCTTTGACGATGGTTTTGTCTTTTCGGGTGACGGGTATAAGGCACTTGCCTTTGTGGTTGCCCGAAAGTTCGCATTTGCCGTCTTGGAAGTTGTTGACGTACTTGACGTGAGATACGGGCGTTTGTCCTTCGGCTATCGCTCCGTTTATAAGATTCGGGGCGATTACGGTGTCTTTTGATTTGAGGTTGGTGTCCCAGCAATAAACTTTGCCCGTGCGTTTGTCGTAGAAGATGTTGAGCGTTTTGCCGAATATACCCATGTCGCAAACAACCGCCAAAAGCACGCCGTTTTTGAGATGAACTTCTGTGGCTTCCCAAAGAGTGAGTTTGAGGCGGTTCATGCATTGCGGAGCGCGCGTGGGCTTTTTGAGTTTGACCAAATCCATTTGTTCGAACTCTTTGTCAAACGTTCCGAATGCGCAAATTCCCTTTTCGTCAACCATGCTTTTGGGTGTGGGGACGGCGCGTCTTTTGGGGTCGATATACTTTGAATACTCTCCCATAATTTTTCTCCTTTATCAATAAAATATATCAATGCTTACGCGCAAATATTTCTGTTCTTTTTGCAAATAACTGACTTTATCGTGCGTTATGTGCAACATAAAGTCGGTTTTCGGTTGTTATCTTGTTTGTTCGTCGATCTTTTCCACAAAGTTGCAAAGGATTGCGAACGTGTTTGCAAGGCAGTCCTTGTCAACGTCCTCGGCAACGTCAAGTCTTGTGTGATAGTAGCGCGGAAGATTGAAATTCATTGCCGTTACGCACACGCTTTTGAAGCCGCCTTCGGTGTATGCCGCAGCGTCCGTTGCTCCCAATGCCACGCTGCCCTTTTTGCAAGGGATGCCTTCTTGCTCGCATGCTTCGAGCCAGATTTGCGTCGCTTCTTCGTCGCATTGCATAAGCCCGTTCATGTCTTTGTGGTTGACGAGCATATGGTCTTGCTCGCGCAAAGTGTCAAGGCAAAGTATGGTTGTGGGGCAGTCTTTGAAATCGTTTTTGTGCGCTTTCACCCACGCTTTTGCGCCGCGCAATCCCGCCTCTTCGCCGCCTGCGCAAATGCAGCCGACTTCGGTGTTTTCAAATTCGACGCCGTTGTCTTTGAGTGCTTTTAGGAAGCTTATGCCCATTGCGCAACCCGTGAGGTTGTCCGTTGCGCCGTCTGCGACGATCTTCGGATTGAAGAGGAAATACATCAAAATCCAGAAGGGAACGAATACGCCGCTCACGCCCAATGCGATGAGCAAATTCACGTCGGTTATTGCGTTGAACATACCGCTTATTACGCATGCCGCAATTGCGACTGCAGTGAAGTAAAGTATGCCGATTATCGAGATGAGGAAGTGCGCGATAAACGCTTTTCCGCCGAGATAGTAGTTGAGAGTCCATTCGTATGCCGCGTCCGCGTGTCCGCTGATGAGAACTCTGCGTTTGACTTCGCCCGTCGGTTTTTTTATCGCCATCATATTGAGTGATTCGCGCTTTGGGAAGAGCTTGTCCACGACTTTGCGGTATAGCACGAATTCCAAAATCATGATTTCCATGCCTACTGCGATAAGAATGAGCGAGAGCATCGGCATAAAGAACGCCGCCGCGAATGCGCCGAGGATGAGCGTAACCGTGATGTAAATCCAACCCATGAAAGCGAGAGTGTGTACGTCGTATTTTTCGGTGGTGACGGTGTCGGCATAGGGCGCTGCCTCGTTTGCCATATAGTTGATTGCGTCTTTCTCACCTTGGCTGCCGCAATCGCGTTTGCCGAAAACCGACGTTACGTGCGAGATAAAGTCAAACATATAGTTCGCGCTTTGTTCTTTGTTTTGTTTGAGCTTGTCAAGTTTCATAAAATCCCTCTTTGCGCATTGCTCGCATGGTTTATAATTTGATTATAAATATATTTTATTTGAAAATCAATATACAAATGTATGATTTTCATCGTTTTTCTTTTTCGGAGTGCAATTACGGTTGTGCGGAAATCACTTCGCCGTACACTTTTGCGATGCGTTCTATCATCTCGGTGTGCGTGAACGTCTTGTGATAAACGATTGTGGTTTCGCGTGTCATGCTCAAATTTTCGACGGGCAGTGCGACAAGCGAACCTTTGCGAATTTCCTTGTAGCAAGTGCCTTTTGAAAGAATGGATACGCCCACATCCTTTTTGACGAGATTGCGTATCGTCGCTATGCTGTCAACCTCGATGATAACGTCGAAGTTGTCCACCGATTCGCCTATGGATTCGAGTGCGGAATTGAATTTTTCTCTCGTCGATGAGGAGGGCAAGCGCAAAATGAGGTGCTGCTTTTTGAGTTCTTGCAGGGATATGGACGCTTTTTGCGAAACGGGGTTTTGCGGCGAAACTATGCAAACGAGCATATCCGTGTCTATGATTGTGAAGCGGAAGTCGGGATTTGTGGGTTTTTCTTCGATAATCGCCATATCTATCTCAAAATTTTCAAGCATAGCATAAAGATTTTTTATGGTGTCAGTAATAAACGTTATCGTAATGTTATCGTCTTTAAGCGCAATTCTTGACAAGGCTTCTATCATCAAACCGCTTTCTTGTGTGTGTGTAATGCCTATGCGGATTTTGTAGATATTTGTTTTTGCGTTTTTGATTTTATTCTGCATTTTTTCGCAGATTGCGCGTATTCGTTTTGCATACAAAAGTGCGATTTCTCCTTCTTCCGAGAGGACAAGTTCTCCCTTTTTACGCAAAAACAGAGGTGCATTCAACTCTTCTTCCAGCTTTTTTATATGATGGGACACGGCAGGTTGCGTCAAGCCCAAAATCTCTCCTGCTTTTGTAAAATTTTTGGTTTCGCACACGGCTACGAAAGTTTCCAGTTTGTCGTCCAATAGTGACATGATTTCCTCCTTTTATTACGCAAATTTATCATTGCATAAAATAACATAATTTGACTTTATGTTTTTTACATCATAGCATAACAGCACCTAACAAACAAGACCCATTCGCAAAAAGAATTAGAAAAAGAGGGGGCAAATGTTGCTTCAAAACTTTTCATCCGTGGGACAGGTGATAATATCGATTGCGGTAATGCTGCTTTCGGGATATCTTATGTCGCGCGTGACCAAAAAATTGAAATTGCCAAACGTTACGGGCTATATAATAGCCGGTATTATAATAGGACCTTATTGCATCGACGTTATACCTACGCAAGTCGTTGAGGGTATGAGCTTTTTGGCGGACATCGCGCTTGCGTTTATCGCGTTCAGTACGGGTGAGTTTTTCACGTTGTCTACGCTCAAAAAGAACGGCGCAAAAAACGTCGTTATAACCGTGTTCGAGGCGTTGCTGGCATCTCTTGTGGTGTTTTTGGTTATGTATTTCGCACTTGGATTGAGCCTTGCGTTCTCAATCGTTTTGGGTGCGCTCGCCGCGGCAACCGCGCCTGCGTCCACAATGATGACAATCCGTCAAACCAACGCAAAAGGCGATTTTGTGGATACGCTCTTGCAAGTTGTCGCGCTTGACGACGTGGTTGGATTGCTCGCTTTTTCTGTGGCAATCGCAGTGGCAACCGCTTCGCTTGCCGGCGTTGTAACTTTCAAAAACGTTGCCTTGCCGATTATATACAACGTGGTAGTATTCGTCGTGGGCGGCGCGCTCGGTTTTTTGCTCAAACTGCTTTTGGGCAAGCACTCTACGGACAATCGTCTTATCATCGCAATCGCAGTGATATTCTCCTTTTGCGGACTTTGCGCGATTTTGGACGTATCGCCGCTTTTGGGGTGTATGGCAATGGGCACGGTGTACAGAAACGTTGCAAAAGACGACAAACTTTTCAAGCAACTCAACTATTTTTCACCGCCGATATTGCTGCTGTTTTTCGTCAGGTCGGGCGTAAACTTCAAACTCGACGCACTTGTAAGTTCGGGAGGCTCTATCGGAGGTGTGTCCTTGCTCGTGATAGGCATCGTGTATTTCTTCACGAGAATCGCAGGCAAATACACAGGCTCGTTCCTAGGTTGTTTGTGTGTGAAAAAGGACGCGAAAGTTCGCAACTGGTTGGGGCTTGCGCTCATTCCGCAAGCAGGCGTCGCGATAGGTCTTGCCGCACTTGCCGCGCGCACGATAGGCGGCGAAACGGGCAGTGCGATGGAAACCATCATTCTTGCGTCGAGCGTGCTTTACGAGCTTATAGGCCCTGCGTGCGCAAAGCTGTCGCTGTATCTGTCAAAGTCCTATTCAAACGACATAGATACCGTCGTGCCCGACTCTCAAGTGGAACAGGCGGAGCAAAAAAACGAGGTGCAACTGCTCATAGACAAAATCAACACAATAAGGCAATCATTGCCCGATTCCGCGCCGAGCGAGGAAGAAAACGCTTTCGACGAGGCGGCGGAAGAATACTATATTCTCAATTCAAGACAACGAGTAAAAAGATAGGAGGAAAATATGAATTATATCGATCCGCTTGCAAAACTAATGGGGGAATGGTCGTGGAATATCACGGTTTATTCGATACTGCTCAGGGTTATCATACCCTTTATATTCGCCTTTTACGTGGGGTGCGAACGCTCGACGAAAGGGCATACCGCAGGGCTTAAAACGTTTATTTTGCTCTCGCTTGCGTCAACGTCGTGTATGATCATCGACAGATCGTTGCAACTCACGTTCCCGATTTGTTCGGCGGGGGCGGTTATAGGCTCTGCGATGCTGAGCGGAAATTCTATACTGTTCGGCGCAAAAAACCAAATCAAAGGGCTCACCACGTCGGCATGGCTTTGGACGTGCAGTATTTTCGGTCTGCTTTTCGGCGCGGGGCTTTACACCGTCGCGCTCATTTTGGCAGCCGTATATATCGTGATTTTGCAGTTTTTCCCTGCACTTGAAAAATACTTGAAGCAACGCTCGAACCACTTTGAATTGCACCTGGAATTGCGCAACAAAAACGATTTGCAAGCGTTTATGACCACTTTGCGAGAGCTGGGTATGCGCATAGACGACGTCGAGCTCAACTCTGCGTTTATCAATTCGGGGCTTAGCGTGTATGCGATAAAACTTACGATTGAGAGCAAGGAACTCAAAAAATACAAAACGCACGACGAAATCATCGAGGCGTTGAGAAGCATAGATTACATCCATTATATAGAAGAAAAATAAAACTCTAATTTTATTCTTGCACGGCAAGAAAGGTAAAAATTGATATTTTGTGGGCGGCGGGGAGGGAAATGCTACGGCTTTTCGTGGCAAAAATATCAATTCGGCTTGCGAAGTTTTCCGTCAAGACCTTTTATCAAAAAACATTTGCCGACGATCGTGTCTACGCTCACCGGGCCGAAAACGCGGCAGTCGGTGGAGTGATTGCGATTGTCGCCCATACAAAACACATAGCCGTCTTGGACGTAAAAGTCCAGCGGTTGAGAATAAATTGCGATTTCGGCGGGATTTACGTACGGTTCGTCAAGTTTTTCACCGTTGAGAAAAACCGCCGATTCGGTTATTTGCACGTGGTCGCCGCCGACGGCAATCACGCGTTTTACAAGAGATTTGCCTGCAAAATCGCCTTTTGTCGGGGTAAACACGACGATATCTCCGCGTCCGATTTTTGCAATTTTGTTCAGATACAGCGTTTCGCCGTTGTTTTGGTCGTCGTCTATGAGCGCGCCGTTGCCGCCGTCGAGAGTGGGGTACATGGAAATTCCGTCCACAATGAAAGATTCCAGCACGTAAAACTTGACAAGCAGGGCGGACGCAACCGCCAAAACGACAACCAAAAGCACGATTGCCACTGATATAGCAATGCGTTTGGAGCGGTTTTTCGGCTCTTCGATTATCGGTTCTTGCTCGAATACGGGAAAATCTTGCATATCAAAGTATATTGCGGAATTTGCGTATTATTTTCAAATCCACAAAAAGTTGTTTAGCACAACGCCGTCAACGTCTTCCGCGACGATTGTTTTCACAATGGAGAACGAGGAGAGCGTGCGCCCTTCTTCGCTCTTGAAATCGGCGGTTTCAAAGAGAAGTTTTTGCCAAAACTCGCCGCCTTTCAGAGTTGTGCGCGCGGTATATTTTTTGAAGTCGGGGTAGGTGTACACCGTCACGTTGAGCGGTCTTTCGTCTTTTGAGTAAGCGTCGATGTGCAAGATCGCCGAGCGGTTTATCGACGTCATCTCTTGTATGCTTCTGAAAAGAATCAGATTGCCTTTTGCAAGGGTTATGCCGTTTATCGCAAAAGGTCCTTCCGCAACGGAGAGTGCGTTGTCGGCAAGAAGAGCCTCATCGGTTTTTGCCACAAATTCGCCTACGCCCATACTGCCGTCGTAGATTATGTTTGAAATTCTGGGCGTCGTTTCGACGTTTTGCACGTTATGTTTTGCGGGAATGATGCCTGATGCTTTCGTAGAAATTATGTTCGAGTCGGGATATACGAAAGTTGCGTAGGCGACGATGAGTTCTTCCGTGTCGTAAACGGGCACGTCGCACACGTATTCGTGTTCGCCCACCTTTTGTTTTACGTCAAATGACTTCCAGTATCTTTGGCGCGACGACGGCTCGCCGTAGCTCACGTACAGCGTGCGTTTTTCCGCTTTTTTGGCGGTGTTTATCTTGACGTAAAGTTTGCCGTCCGTCGCTTCGAAGCGCATTGAAGGCTCGATAGACGGCGAACTGCTTGCAAGATGCGCGCGAAGCCACAATATAAGCGCGCGATACGCGGCGTTTGTGATTTGTATGTCGCAAGACTCGGACACTATAAGTTGCTTCACGTCCGATTTTACGAGATCAAGCATGTCGCCGATTCGGTCTATGTCGCATTGAACGGAATCACTCGTCACGACGGCAAGGGTGGGACAGGTGATAAACATGGCGTACGTTTCCGCTCCTACGCCCGTCGAATAGGCAAGTTGTACGTCACCGGACGGAATATCGCTTCCCAAAAATCTCGCGTTGTGTTCCGCCCAGCGATAACCTCCGCCGTTGACGGCGCACATGGCGCAAACTCTTTTGTCCGTGCCTGCAACCATCCACGCAAGTTGCGCGCCTATGCCGAAACCCAAAACGCCGATATGATCTCTTGAAACGATGCTTTGTTCTTGAAGCAAACTTATCGCTCTTCTTGCAACTTTTGCCCACACGAACCACGGTGTGTTGCGCGCCGTGTTTTCGATGTAGTCAAGACGCGCTTTGCAATCGGGGTAGCGTGCAAAACTCAAATCGGACGGATATGCCGTTTTCGTGTCCTCGAAAACTCCGCAAAAATCAAGTGCGCAAGTGACGAAACCTTCTTCTACGAGAAGGCGAACGGCGTCTTGCGAGTGGGGATTTTCAAAGGACGGCAACAGCAAAATTGCCGGGCGAGCGTCTTGCCAACGCGCGTCGTAATAGACGTTGCAGCATATGCGAATACGTCCCTCTTGCGAGGTGTCCGCCGTGAAAATTTGCTTTTCGCAAACAAAATTATCCGTTGTCTGACACGAGATGATTGAGGCTTCCAAAGGCGCTTTGCATGCGTCGAAGCCCTCCCACACCTCCGTCGGTGTCATAAATTTGAGTTCCATACCTTGCATTATATCCCAAAATCACAACAATGTAAAGGAATAAAACTTTTATATCGCACGCGTGCGAAATATGCGGACGCAACGGTTGTTGTTCAATGCCGTTTGCCGTTTTTTCGGCAACGTCGGTTTCCTTTTGAGAAGGGTTTTGCTCCGTTTCGTCGAGCAAGGTTTCGTTTATGTAGGCAAGAGAGTGCGCTTTGTTTTTCAGACAAGACGCATATTCTTCGCACATTTTTTGCGCCGTAGCGTCGTCGGGCATAAGAAAATCCATAATTCACCTCTACGGCAGTATATTGATTTTTTGCGAAAAAACGTGAATAAGCCGCCGTTTTGGCAACGGGAAATGCCGCAATCGAATTGCGGCATACGTTGCAAATTCGGTGTAAATGCGAGGCAATTATCCCGATTCGCGCACGGAAATCGTAACTTTCGGGGTGAACGTCAAGGTGCTTAGGCAGTCGTCTTCCAGATTGCGCCCGACAGATTGATAGGCTTTTGATTGCAAAGACAAAAAATCCACGTTGATTTGCTTTGACAATTCGTACATTTCGACAAGTCGTCTTTCAACGTCTTTTTCAAGGGCGGAGGCATATCGTTTTACGATTTCGTCGGCGGGTGTTATCACCTCGTCGGTTTTGATTTTTTGCACGTCCGCAAGGTCTGCCGACAGCTTAATATCGGCAGTGATAGCTCGTCCGTTTGCCTTGACTTTTACGTCTTTTTTGAGGATTTTAAACTCAATCGTACCGCCGTCTTTTGCGGTGTAGTTGAGCGTGCCGGTTACGTCGTGGCTGTGATATATTGCAAGAATCTCGGCGTATTCGTTGTCGAGGATGCGGCTTGCTTTCTCGTCAAAAACCATTGCGCGCGATATGTCGAATTCGAAAACGTCTTCTTCTCCACCCGTTTCGTAGAGAGGCGGCGAGGTTGTTTTTGCAACGATATACGGCACGACGTTGGCTTTGCTGGGTGAAAGCGAGCGCGCCAAAAAATCTTTTGCGGTGGTGCGAATCATGCCGTCCGAACCCTCTTCGTTGACAAGCGCTTGCTGTAAAAAGAATGGCGAACTTATGGTTGTGCCTATACGCAAAGACAGCATTTCGGAAGGGGATTTGTCCCCCGTTACGATGATGGTCTGCTCGGGTAAAGCGTACATTCCGGTGAGCGGATATATGAGTTGCATATGGTCAAGCTCGAACGCAGACGTTGACATAAAAAGCACGTTACAGTGCGAAAGCGATATGATTAAACCCGTTTTGCGCGAAATTACGTCCATTGCACCGGCAATCGAGTTGCCCTTTGCGGTGGTGCAAACGTAGCTCGTTTCGCCCGTGTCGCCGCTTGACGAACCTACCAAAACCGATTGCGCGCTGACCTCGAATTGCGAGGTGGCTTTGTCGTAGTCTATGCCGATCCCCAACACCACGGCGGATTTCGACAGAGAGGGTGTTTCAACCATTCTGCCGAATACGACGAGAAAGATTGTTATCGTCAAAAGCACAAACCATTTGGCGCGCATGAGATAGGAGGAAATATTGAGTTTTTTCATTGTGCTTCTCCTTTTCGGAACGAGGTTTGCTTTTGTGAAAACAACACGCCGTCCTCTTTACTGTCGGGCATTTGACGCATTTGCGTGTCATGCTCGTATTCGGCGTCGAGGCACGCGTACAAGTGCGGACGCAACGTCTTTTGAACTTTTGCAATCGCGAAAAGAGCAATCGGGAAAATGATTGCAACCGCACTCAATACGTAACCTAACGTTCCGAGTGCAACGTCCGTCACCTCTTGTAGCGACGAGGAAAACATCGCCGAGCATAGCACCGCCGTCGGACATATTATTTTCGAGGGCAGGGACGTGCCCAGCGCGCGTTTGCACGCCTCGTTTGCACCGTCGAAAAGAAAAGAGAGAGAGTAGAGCGACATCATGATTATCGCAAAGAGATTGGTCCACTCCATTCTGCCGATTTCGAGGGATAATTGGTTGAAACTTGCAATGTGGATGAGCAAATCTTTGACCATTTTCAGCGCGTTGCCGTAAAGTGCGACGCCTATAAGCACGATTAAATTTGCAATCGTCCACGTGGATGCTATGCCGAGAGTGAGATAAGGCATTTTTTTGTTGCGCAACCTTACGAAAACGAAAGGGAACAAATCCCCCAGCCACAATCCGTATCGAGGCATTGCAAGCAACAACTCCCCGGGGGCTTTTGAAAATACGGGCAAATTTCTTCCGAAGTCCATATCCGAGTCCAAAAAGGCAAGGTTGAGAATTATCACCGCCAAAAACAGAGGCGCAAACAATTCGCAACTTCTTGCAATCGAACGAGTGCCTTTTATGCCCAGATACACCACCGGCAAAAGAAACATAACGTATATGAGAAAAGGCTGTGTGCCCGTAAACAATTCATGCGTGAGATAGGAGGTGCAATAACAAAAATAAAACACCGTTTTCAAGCACATCCAACAAGACGCCGCAAGACAAACGATTTTGTATAGGAAGTTGTTCGTCGCGCGCAAAAGCCCGTCGCCGCCCATATTTGTAAAAGCGAAAATAAAGATTGCGCACAGCATTTCCAAAGCAGTGAATGAAAGGAATATCCAAAATGTTGACGAGCCGAAATCCGCCGAAATTATACCGGGCGCGGACGATAATTTAAAAGCAAAACCGACCGCAACTATGATTGCGGCGGCTTGCGAATTGTATATTGTGCCCAAAGGCAGATTTTTGCGTAATCCGTGTTTTATTGTGCCGTTGTTCATATATAAACCTTTTATTGTGTCACTTTTTGTTGATGCGTCGGCGGTTTTGCGTGGGGATGGAATAGGGACGCAAATCCATTGACGAGGAGTCCGCTTTCAATATTCCGTCTTGAAGGTCGGGGGATATTCTCGGAGCATAAGGCGCAAGATACGGCGTGCCGAAATTTTCCAGGGAAGAGAGGTATGCGACTAAGATTATCGTGAGGATTATCACGCCCACAAAGCCCAGCACTGCGCTTATGCACAAATACAAAAAACGTAGTATGGACATCGCGCCCACTTGATCGGGCACACAAAATATGCCTATTGCCGACAGGGCTACGACAAGAACGGACGGCGACGAGATAAGCCCCGATTTGACCGCCGTGTCACCCAGCACTATCGCGCCGACGACGGACAGCGATATGCCGAAGTATCTAGGCATGCGAACAGACGCCTGATTGAGCACTTCGAACAGCGTGAGCACCAGCAGCATCTCGATTGCCGGCGGAAAGGGTATGTTGGTGGTTGCCGCCATAAGAGTCATCAAAAACTTTATCGGCAACAACTGAAAGTGGTACGTTTGAAGGGAGATGTACACCGCGGGTAACAACACGGTGAACAGTGCGCCGAACATCCTGAACATGCGTATCATCGACGCGCGCCAGTCTCCCGAATAGTAGTCGTAGCCGTCTTGTACATCCTCGAAAACCAGGTAAGGGAGCGTGATTGCGATGGGCGAGCCGTCAACGATCAGGGCGATGCGTCCTTCGAGCAGTTTTGCGGATGCAACGTCGGGTTTCTCGGTTGTGCCCGCCTGAATGAAGAATGAATTTTTTTTGGTTTGAATAAAGGAAAGCACGTATGCGCTGTCCACGATTCCGTCAACGTCGATACGTTCGATTTTGTGCGATAATCGTTCGACGATTTTTTCGTCCGCGACGCCTCTTATATACATCAAAGCAACCGTCGTCGAAGAGTATCTTCCCACCTCAAAGGTTTTCACAACGAGGTCGGGTGATTTTATGCGCTTGCGCACGAGGGACATATTGGTTTTTATTTCCTCGATAAAGCCCTCTCGCGGCCCTTTCATAACAGACGAAGTGGGTGGTTCGCCTATCGCTCTTGCCGCCGGTTTTCGCAAGGAGAAGATATATGCGTTGTCCTCGCCCTCGATAAAAAACGCCACGTCGCAAGAGGCTACGCTTTGCGGTGAATCCTTGATATCCACGATCTCGATTTCGTCCGCATACGCAACCGTATTTTGCAACGATTGAAGGTAGGGCTTTTCTAATCGTTCGCAGTTTTTGAGAGGACGTACCACGTCCTGTTCGAGTAAAATTTTGTCGATATTGCCGTCGATGTATGCAAAAAGACAGTGTTTGCCGCCAACGTCCAAACGACGACACTTGAAGTCGTCGCTGAATGAGAATGTGCGTTGTAAATCTTGTTGCAATTCGTTTACGTTCACAAATTGATTGTTGCCAAAACAAAGGGTTTTATAATGCGAAACACAAGAAAAAATCGACGACGTTTCAAAAACGAAAATCGCATATCTTGACATTTCGTCCGGTTGTGATACACTGTTTTTTATCAGGAGATTATTATGGAACAAAATCGAATCACCACCGACGAAATCGAACAGCAAACGGCAGAGAGGACTCTCGCGGATACGGACGATACGGCTGCCCAAGCGCAAAAAGGAATTTTGTACGAAACGAGCCTCAAACAAGCCGAAAAAAATGCAAAAAAAGAGAAAAGAAAAGGCGTGTTGCAATTTATCAAATACGCCTTCTGCGCCGCAAGCGCAGGCATCATTCAACTCGCGCTTTTCTCCATTTTGCAAGCGGTCATTCCTCAAAGCGGAAAAACCATTCGGTTCATCGTCGAGGATATGGATTTGGTCACCTTCATTTCCACCACCGTCGCCCTCTGTGCCTCTATACTTTGGAACTTCACCTTCAACCGTAAATTCACATTTAAGGACGCCGGCAATGTCCCCAAAGCCATGCTTTTGGCATTTTTGTTCTACGTTCCGTTCTATCCTTTCCAAACGTGGTACGTTCACACAATCAAGAGCCTTTTGGTTGACGCAATCGGCGTTGACGGCGCAGGCATAATCGCCGAAGGCACGGTTATGATCATCAACTTTGCACTTGAATTTATGTGGCAAAAGTTTGTGGTGTTCCGCAAACCCAAAGCGAAAAAAGAAGAAGATTAAGCGCCGTAGGCGCAGTGATATTGTGCCTAACGGCACAGTGAGATTGTTGCTACGCAACAGTGATATGCACGCAAAGCGTGCGTGATATTGCACTTTAAAAGCACACGGTAAACATATTTTTTAAAATAAACAATCGAGCGAATAAAAGAAAAGCACGGGGAATTCCGTGCTTTTCGTAAAAACACGATGAAAAGGAAAAATGAGCCGAAGGCGAGCATCAAGCAGACAATCTTGCGGAATTGCGGTTTGAGTTTTGTCCGTCTTATTTTGATAGCAAAGATTTTCTGCGCGATTAGAAAACTGAAAATCGAGCGAATAAAAGAAAAGCACGGGGAATTCCGTGCTTTTCGTAAAAACGCGTCGAAAAGGAAAAACGAGCCGAAGGCGAGCATCAAGCAGACAATCTTGCGGAATTGCGGTTTGAGTTTTGTCCGTCTTATTTTGATAGCAAAGATTTTCTGCGCGATTAGAAAACTGAAAATCGAGCGAATAAAAGAAAAGCACGGGAAATTCCGTGCTTTTCGTAAAAACGCGATGATTTTCAGTTAGTTGATGCCTTGTGCAATCATTGCGTCCGCAACTTTCTTGAAACCTGCAAGGTTTGCGCCTTTTACGAGGTTGTAGTCGAGACCGTATGCGTTGAGTGCGTCGCAGATTTGAGTGTGGATGCCTTTCATGATTTGTTTGAGCCTTGCGTCAACTTCTTCTTTTGTCCAAGCAAGGCGTTCGCTGTTTTGGGACATTTCGAGACCGCTGGTTGCAACGCCGCCTGCGTTGACCGCTTTGGACGGGGTGACAAGCACGCCGTGCTCTTGCAAGTAGGCGATGGCTTCGTTGGTGGTGGGCATGTTGGAAACTTCGTTGAGGACAGGTACGCCGAGGTTGACCATTGCGATTGCGTCGTCCAAAAGAACTTCGTTTTGTCTTGCGCAGGGCATATAGACGTCTGCTTTGACGTTGCCCCAAGGCTTCTTGCCCGCGACGAATTCGCAGCCGTATTTGTCGGAGTAATCTTGCACTCTGTTGCGGTTGGAAGCGCGCATTTCAAGCAAGTAGTCGATCTTTTCGCCGCTGACGCCGTCGGGATCGTAAACGTATCCGTCGGGACCGGAGAGAGTGACGACCTTGCCGCCGAGCTCGTCGATTTTCTTTGTTGCGCCCCATGCGACGTTGCCGAAACCGCTCAAGCAGAAAGTTTTGCCGGCAAGTTGTTCGCCTTGATGTTTGAACACTTCTTCGAGGAAGTAGGTTGCGCCGAAACCGGTTGCTTCTGGACGGATGAGAGAGCCGCCGTAGCTCAAACCTTTGCCGGTGAGAACGCCGTTTTCGTATGCGCCGCGGATCCTCTTGTACTGACCGAAGAGATAACCGATTTCACGGCCGCCGACACCCATATCACCTGCGGGGACGTCGATGCTGGGTCCGATATGACGGCAGAGCTCGGTCATGAAGCTCTGGCAGAAATCCATGATTTCCTTATCGGTCTTGCCTTTGGGATCGAAGTCGGAACCGCCCTTACCGCCGCCCATGGGAAGGCTGGTGAGGCTGTTTTTGAAGGTCTGCTCAAAGCCGAGGAACTTCATGATGGAAAGGTTAACATTGCCCTGGAAACGGAGACCGCCCTTGTAGGGTCCGATCGCGCTGTTGAACTGAACGCGGAAGCCACGGTTTACCTGAACTTTGCCGTCACGGTCGGTCCAAGGTACGCGGAATTCGATAACGCGCTCCGGCTCTACGAGACGCTCAAGAAGACCGGCTTCCTGATACTCGGGATGCTTTTCGATAACGGGTTCAAGGGATTTGAGAACCTCTTCAACAGTCTGAAGAAACTCGGGTTCGTGCGCATCGCGCTGCTGAACCTTCGCAAGAATTTCCTGAATGTAAGCGTTCATTCTATAAAATCCTCCAAAAAATAATGTTTTTTAATTACCGCACAGGCGGCGAGTTCATGCCGCCGGCGTGGTGCCGAAAACGCATGTGCAGCCACATCGGGCGCACCGCATCCGCTGCGGCTTTGGTAACAGGCGGCTCGGGAGGCTTTTCTCCCTCCGCTCAGTTGTATCATAAATCCACAGGCAAATATTGTCAACACTTATTTGAAAATATACTTTGGAGATAAGCATTTTTCACGCTTGTATCCGTTCTGCTCCGACCGAACGCAAAACTTTGCTCCGACGCCCCCGCTTTGGGAAGCTTTTGCCCCGCCCGCTTTGTTCGCGGCATTATACAGTGACGCCTTTTCGCAGAATGACGGGATAATTCTCATGCCCGCTCAAACGCCTGCCGTTCAAAACTATAACGCCCTTATCAAGCACCATATAAGACAGCTCACTGTTATCCCCGATATAGGTGGCTTGCATCAGTATGCAGTTTTTGACTTTTGCACCCTTGCCGACATGAACTCCGCGGAAAAGCACGGAATTTTCGACTTCGCCCTCGATAATGCAGCCGTCCGCAATCACGCTGTTGCGCGCACTGCCGCTGCCGCAGTAATTCGCGGGCACCTCATCCTTGACTTTTGTATAAATCGGGTGCGCGGAATTGAACAAATCCTGCTGCACAGCGGGCTGAAGCAGCGCAAGATTATGCTTATAAAATGCATCGACGGAGTTCAATCTTGCAACATAGCCGTTGTACTTCCAGCCGCAGAACCTGTATTTATTCACATTTTTGATAAGAACATCCTGCATGAAATCAAACTCGCCGTGTGCGGCCGCATCCTCAACAAGGTATTCCAGCAGAGTCTTTTCCATTATGTATGCATCACAGCCCATAAACGGGCTGTCCGGCATATAAGGATTGAGCGCAAGGTCGGTGATCCTGCCGTTTTCGTTAATCGTGAGGCGCAGGTCATCGTATTGTTCCGCTCTGTTGAACTCGTGCTCCTCGTTATACATAATCGTTATATCCGCACCCGTTTCAATGTGCTGTCGGAGCATTTTGTCATATGTTGTGTTGTAGAGAGTGTGGCTCCCGGTCAGAATGACATATTTCTGCGCGCTGCGGCGAATATAGCCCATTACGGAACGAATTGCATCGACCGTTCCCCTGTAAACGCCGGTATTATCCCGCGTTACAAAGGGCGGAAGGATAAACAGACCGTCCCTTTTGCGGTGGAGATCCCATTCCTTTCCGCTGCCGAGGTGATCCATCAGAGAGTGATAATTTCTTTGAGTGATTATGCCGACGTTTGAAATGCCCGTGTTCACAATATCGGAAAGCATAAAATCGATGGCACGGTAACGTCCGCCGAACGGAACGGCTGCAACCGAGCGCGAAAACGTCAATTCGCGAAGCTGCGCATTCGCCTCGCCCGTGTAAATCAAGCCGAACATGCTGTTATTCATTGAATCCGCCCCCTTTTCCGCAGTTGTAGACCATGCCCTTTGGAATCCGCAGCCCGTCCGCAACACGAACGGCACTTGCAACAAGGGTTATGTCGCCGGTAAGTTTTGTGTCGTAGTCGGCATCGGTATCAAGTTTTTCGCAGCCGACCCGAGCTTTTGCGCCGACAATCGCATTTTCACCCACAATTGTTTTTTGAACGACCGCACCGCGCTCAATCACGGAGTTGGGCATTATAATTGAATCCTCCACGACCGCGCCGGGTTCGATGCGAACGCCCGCATAAAGCACGCTGTGCCGCACAAGGCCGTGCACAACGCAGCCCTCGGTAACAAGGCTGTTTGAAATGACTGCATCCGCGCCCGCATAATGCGGCGGCATAATCGGACTTTTTGAATATATACGCCATTCCTTATCGTACAGATTGAAAACAGGATTTGTGCCGAGCAAATCCATGTTTGCCTCCCAAAGGCTTGCAATCGTTCCGACATCCTTCCAGTATCCGGAAAAGTTCCATGCAAACATGCGGCAGCCGCTGTCTATCATTGCCGGAATGACGTTCTTTCCGAAGTCGTTGGAGGAATCCGGGTTTGCGACGTCCTCTGCCAGAAACTTTTTCAGAATGCTCCAATTGAAGATATAAATGCCCATGGACGCTTTATTGCTGCGCGGAACTTTGGGTTTTTCTTCAAATTCGGTGATTCTGCCTTCCTCATCGGTGTTCATAATGCCGAAGCGGGAAGCTTCTGCGATCGGAACGGTCAAAACGGCAATGGTTGCATCTGCATTGTTTTTTATGTGATTGCGAAGCATCTGCGCATAATTCATCTTGTAAATATGGTCGCCCGAAAGAATAAGAACATATTCGGGGTTGTATTGGTCAATAAAAGGTGTGTTTTGATAAATCGCATCCGCCGTGCCGGAATACCACCTGCCGCCGCTGTTGCTTGCATAAGGGGGTAGAACAAACACGCCGCCGTTATTTCTGTCCAAATCCCATGCTTGTCCGTTCCCAAGATACGCGTTCAGCGCAAGCGGCTCATATTGCGTCAGCACACCAACGGTGTCGATATCCGAATTCACACAGTTTGAGAGCGGAAAGTCTATAATTCTGTATTTCCCGCCGAACGGAACGGCGGGTTTTGCCATGCTTTTTGTAAGCTCACCCAAACGGCTTCCCTGACCGCCTGCAAGCAGCATCGCAACGATTTTTTTCGCGGGCATATACAATCAACCTCCTGCTGCAAATGAATTGTCCCGCATTATCGGAATGCGGCTGCACCCTTTGAATGCGGTTCAAATATATTTGTTATTATCATTTTACCATATATTCGGAGAAACAGCAAGGGGCAATTATCAAATCGAAGCATTTTTTCTGTCGAAATATTTATCGGCCTAATAAAAGTATGAAGCGAAGCGAGCTCCGCCGCAGAATTACCTTTCGGTTAAATAAAAGCATGAAGCGGAGCGAGTTCCGCCGCAGAATTACCTTTCGGTTAGATAAAAGTTTGAAGCGGAGCGAGCTCCGCCGCAGAATTACTTTCGATTAAATAAAAGTATGAAGCGGAGCGAACTCCGCCGCAGAATTGCCTTTCGATTAAATAAAAGTTTGAAGCGGAGCGAGCTCCGCCGCAGAATTACTTTCGGTTAAATAAAAGTTTGAAGCGGAGCGAGCTCCGCCCGATGACTTCTCCGTGTTCGAATAAAAAAGTTTGAAGCGGAGCTTGGGGAGCTGCTCCGCTTCACAGAAAAAATATAGGAGGGTTACACATTTAAGAATCAACAAGCTTCTTAGATGTTTTGATGACAGTTATTATTTTAATGCACGCAGAGCGTTTTGTCAACCGTGTTTTCGTGTAAAAAAATGAACATTATGTTGATTTTTTGGGGCAAAGGCATAATTCTGCCGCAATTCGAGCCGATTTGCCTTGTTTCATGCACATTTCATGTTTCAAGTCAATGTTCACATCGACAGCGGGTTCGGATTATCAAAAAGGCGGCGCCGCCGAAGCAGTGCCGCCCCTTGTTAATGGGTTTGCATTCGGACCGAGCCGTGCTCAGTCCGGCTGAGTTTAAACTCAGTCAGCGATGGAAACGTTGTTGAGCTTGTCAGCTGCAATGCTTGCGTTGCTCTTGGGGAGTGCAAACATGCCAACAGCCTGGAGACCGTAGGTGCCGTCCGCGATCTTGCCGAGTTCTTCGAAAGCACCGTTGGTAACATCAAACCTGACAAGGGTCTTTGCGTTTGCGCCCGCGCCGGGAATTGCTGCCCAATAGAAGGTGTTCTCAAACAGGCAGCCGCTCTGATTGTAGAAGTTCTGGCCTGCGAGTGCGCTGATGCCGGTTTCTGCAACCTGAGTGACAGAGCCGGTGTTGAGGTTTACGCTGCAAAGTGCGCCGTAGAGGTCAACGATCCAGAGGGTGCCGTTGGAATCAAAGTCCATTGCGACAACGCCGCTGCCGAACTGACCGATTTCGGTAACTGCACCGGTGTTGACATCAACAGTCATCAGGTTTGCTGCACCGCTGATTGCGTAGAGCTGACCGTCTGCATTGTTGAATGCCATTTCGTTGATGCCGTCTGCGCCTGCAACGGTTGCAACCTGGGTCCTGCCGGTGAGCTTACCCTGGGAGTTGAATCCGCTGTAGCGATAGAGTTTGCCGGACGCTTCAAGGCCGTAAACAACGCCGTTGTTCGCATCATAACCTGCTGCTGAGATGCTTTCGCCGTTGGGTGCTTCCTCGCCCTCATAAACAGCATTCATGGGATCGTTGGACTCGAAGAAGAGCCACTGCTTCTGCGTGAGGTTGAGACCGTAGGAGTAGATGTATGCATCGGAGTAGCTGCCGACAGGCTGGGGGTTGGGGTCAACCTGAACGGGGCTGAGGGTGCTGCCGTTCCAGAGGTAAACTGCGATGTTGCCTGCGTAGTCGTAAGTAACAACGAAGTTGTTGGCTTCACCGCTGAGCTCGATTGCGGTGGTTGCGCCGCGCTGAGTTTCCATAACAGCGATTTCGCCCTGGCAGTTGCCGAGGTTGCCGTCGTTGTTGGTGAATACGCCAACGTATGCAACGTAATGCTCATCGGTTACGTTGAAGGTGAACTTGCCGTTTGCAGCACTGAAGTTGCTTACGGAAGGAGCCTGAGTGTCGATATGGAGGGGGATATCCCACTTCCAGTTTTCGCTCGCTTCTTCGGAGAATGCGTTGGTGGTGTGCATACCGTTGTTGTCGAGCTTAGCTTCAATGCGTACGATAAGGTCGGACCTGTTGTACTGACTGAAGTTGTAATTGCCGGGGAACTGACCGTAGGTGACGCCGAGCTGGTCGCGGGTGTCGGTGTCCCAGAAGCCCTTGGTGCATACGCCGTAGTCAGCGATAACGCCGAGTTCGTTGCCGTTGGTGTCGAGAACGACGTAGCGAACTTCCGAATTACGGAGCAGACCCATGTACATCAGGTTGATGGTGTCGAGGAGGCCGTCGCCGTTGGGGCTGATAGCGTTGCGATCTGCAAGATAGTACTCATACAGAGCGGGCTTGTCATCTTCATTGTCGAAGAAGGGGATTTCGCCGAGCCGCTGGAGCTTCTGGCTGCCCTTCTTGAAGCCGACGGTGTTGGCGTAGTTGTTGGAGTTGAAGGGATATTCATCATAGTAATATCCGCGGTCAACGGTTGCTGCATAGTTCCAGTCGCCGTAGTAGGTGAGGAACGGGATGGTGAGGCTTACGCCGTCAGCTTCGGAAACGGGCATCAGCTCGATGTAACCGTTTACGATTGCGCCGGAGGTGTAGTACTCATCAAGGTATTCTTTGCAGTTGTCGGTCAGGTTGAGAGTTACGGTGACTTCGGTTTCGCCGCCTGCGGGGACGGTAACAACGTCGGGCTTGTCAACTCTTACATAACCTGCGGAGGTGTAAGTGGGTTCCGCAAGCTCCATTGCAACACGCATTGCAAGGAGAGCGTCTGCGATTTCTACAACACCGTTGCCGTTTACGTCGCAAACAGCTTCGTCGTAGGATTCGAGTTCGAGAGCATGACGTGCAATCTTAACAGCGTCTGCAATTTCAACGGTGCCGTTGCCGTTTACGTCGCCGAGGAGGACTTCATCGCCTTCAGCAGCGATATCCCAGCTTTCGCCGGTGTAAATGATGACGGGGAGTTCCTGAGCTTCGTCCATGTAGCCGAGCAGACCGATGTCTTCAAGGAGGACGGAAGGATCGATGGTGTAGTTAAGAGCAGTGGTGCCGAAGTTATGAACGGTGAAGGTGAGGGTGTAAACACCGGTCTTCTCGGGATCGTCGCCGAGTTCAAGCTTCGGACGGTTGCTGTAGGTGCCTTCTGCGGTGAGGTATGCCTTGGTGGTAACAGCCTTTGCAAGGTTCATTTCGCCTGCGCCCTGATCCATAACGGCAGCATAGGTGCCGCCTGCTTCGATGACGGGGGTTGCGGTGCTCATGAGGATGCGATCGACCATTGCCTGACGCTCCCTGGTGCTGAGACCGGGGAAGTTGTCCTCAACATACTGAGTTACGATTGCCATACCGCCTGCAACATGGGGAGTTGCCATGGAGGTGCCGTCCCATGCCTGGTAGAGAGCATGGGAAATGTCGGGATCGGTTGCGGAGTAGATCTGGCCGCCGGGGGCGGTGATCTCGGGCTTGATGCCGAAGGTGGAAGTTACACCGCGGCTGGAGAAGTCGGAAGGCATGTTGCCGCCGACAGAATCTGAAATGCCCATTTCGCTGCCGACAAATGCGTGCTTATCGGATGCTGCCGCAAGAGCTGCACCTGCTTCTTTGCTGATGAAGACATGGGGGATATGGCCGCCTTCGTAAGCAACCATGTTAACCGCGTCGTCCTTGTTGTTGTAAACAACACAGGCAACCGCACCGGCAGCTTCTGCGTTTGCAGCCTTGTCGGTGAAGTTGATTTCGCCGCGCTGTACGAGAGCGATCTTGCCCTGTACGTTGACCTGTGCGAAATCTTCAACGGTGCCGACGCCGGGAACCATAACGTATTCAACGGTCTGTCCGCCGAGAGCCTGACGCATCTTAACGGGGTTGTCTGCGTTTTCGGTATAGCCGTAGTTAACGCCTTCAACGCTGATGTAGTAACCCTGGGTCTTGCTGTTCTTTACGGAAGCAACGGAGAGACTTGCGGGCCAGGTGGAGGGGGAACCTACAACACCGTAATCGGGGTTAGAAACGAGGTTGTAGCCGTCCATGCCCCAGGTGCCGGTGGTGATGTCGCTGCTGCCCCATGCGTTGTTCATGGAAGCATCGTAGTCGTTGCCGGCTGCCATTGCAAAGTTAACGCCGAGAGCGGTTACGCGCTCGAAAACTTCTGCATAGGAAGCGTCATAGTAGCTTTCCTGACCGCAGGGAGAACCGAGGGACAGGTTTGCGGAATCAACGCCGAGAACCGCGCAGTCTTCAACCGCAAGAATGATGGTGGACCAGCTTGCGCCGCCGGTGGGTGCGAAGACCTGCATTGCTGCGATCTGTGCATCCTTTGCAACGCCCTGGATCTCGCCGCCGTTGCCTGCTGCGATACCTGAAACGTGGGTGCCGTGGTCACTGGACTTATGGCTTACGTCTGCATTGTTGCCGTAGTAGTTCCAACGGAAGGGGATCTTGCCGCTGACATAGACGCTGTTAACATTCATCTGGGAACCGGAGCCCTGGAGCTCGCCGCTTGCGATGATGGAAGCAATGTTGTCACGGGTGAACTTTACGTTGGAAGGTTCAACGGAGAAAGCGGGGTGGTCGACTTTGCAGCCGGTGTCGAGGATAGCAACAACGGTGCCCTCACCGGAGTAGTCGAGAGCCCATGCATCAACCGCACCGACCTGGGTGGTGGTGTTGAAGAGGTTGGGGCTTTCCCATTCCATATCAACGAATGCACGAACACCGTCGAGCTTGTTGATCTCGTCGATGAGGCGATATTCGCCTTCGAATGCGAAACCGTTGAACACAACGGAGTAGTTGTGCTTAATAACGATTTCGGTGCCGAGCTTTTCGTTGATCATAGCGGCTGCGGTCTTGTGGGAAGCGTTGAGCTGCTCACGATAATCGCCTGCTGCTTTGAGATCTTCGCAAACCTCCGCTGCGGGAGCGGCTTCGAGTTCGACCAGAATGGTAACGATATCCTCGGGATTGCGCTGTTCCTTGACTGCAACGTCCGCAGTCATATCGATGCCGCTGTTCCTGATGCGGGAAACATCAACGGAAGCGGTTTCTCGGGCCTGAAGGGTGCCGTTAAAGGTGGACATTTGGTCCGCATTTGCAACGGTGAACATGGGGATGACCATGATCAGCGCGAGCAGGCACGCAAGAAAGCCTTTGAATGATTTCTTCATGTTTTTTCCTCCTGATGGTATTTTGACAGTGATGCATTGAAAAGCCAATACACCCAATCCATTATAGTATAATCTGCATTTTGTTCCGTGTCAAGAGTTTTGATATAATCTTTGTTGTTTTTTTTTGCGGAAAGCTGAAGAAAAAATGCTGAAATTATACATTTTTTGCCGAATATGTATATTTTTTCGTGATTGTTCGGCTTCTCGGAAACAGTTTGCCGCGAAGATATATTTTGTTTGTTCACCCTTGCAAATTCCTCATTCGCAAACAACCCCTCCCCCGCCCTTGCAGGGGCGGCACCAGTACGGGTGAATCAGCATGTCCGGCTTGCACCCCTCCCCGCCCTTGCAGGGGCGGCAAATACACGGTTCCGATTCCTCATTTCTCATTCCTCATTCCTAATTGAATTGACACCGTGCACATTATTCCTGTATAATTGGTAGCATGAAGCGAATCGTACTTATAATCGAATACGACGGAACAAACTACGTCGGCTGGCAGATTCAGCCCAACGGAATTGCCGTTCAGCAGGTCATCGGCAATGCACTCAAAAAAATCACGGGCGAAAATCTCACTCTCCATGCCTCCGGCCGCACGGACAGCGGCGTTCACGCGCGGGCGCAGGCAGCGCATTTTGATACCGAAAGCCGAATTCCCGCCGAAAAATTCGCATTTGCACTGAACACATATCTGCCGCCCGACATTCGCATTAAAGCAAGCCTTGAAATGCCGCGTGAAGGCGAGGCGGAATTTCACGCACGCTTTTCCGTTCAAAAGAAGCACTACCGCTACCGTGTGCTCAACAGCCGCCATGCCTCCGCTTTTTTGCGCAGCACGGCGCTGCATATTCATACCCCACTCAGCATTGAAAAGCTCAATGCCGCGGCGGAGCTTTTTCTCGGCACACATGATTTTGCGGCTTTCAAAGCCGCGGGAAGCAAAGCCGAAACGACTGTCCGCACGATTTTTCTCTCCCGCTGGAGCCGCGACGGGGACTGTATCGTTTACGATGTTGCGGGCAGCGGTTTTCTTTACAACATGGTTCGCATCATGGTCGGCACCATGCTCCGCATCGGGCAGGGCTATGACGACATCTCCAAACTCCGTCACGCGCTCGAATGCCCGCGCCGCGAAAATGCCGGCGACACCGCTCCCGCGCACGGGCTGACGCTTTGGCGCATCGAGTATCCGGAGTTTGACACGGAGGACCTGCTCCTGCGCAATTTCCTCCTTTGATTTTCTGTGATTTAATAACTGTTCCGAAAGGATATGCTGCTGTGACCGAAAAATTTATTTCATGGAACGTTAACGGGCTGCGCGCCTGCATGGGCAAAGGGTTCAAAAACTTTTTTGATGAAACCGATGCCGACATTTTTGCTCTTCAGGAAACAAAATTGCAGGAAGGGCAGATAGATTTCGCCCCCGAAGGGTACATGGGCTTCTGGAATTATGCCGAAAAAAAAGGTTATTCCGGAACGGCCGTCTTCACAAAAAAAGAACCGCTTTCCGTTGCTTACGGCATGGGTGCGGATGAAAAATTCGAAACCGAGGGACGCGTCATAACCCTTGAATTTCCCGATTATTATTTTGTAACGGTATACACCCCGAATGCGCAGCGCGAGCTTACACGGCTTGATTTCCGCTGCGAATGGGAAGATGCTTTCCGCGCCTATCTCATCGGACTTGATAAGAAAAAACCCGTTATCGTCTGCGGCGATATGAACGTTGCGCATAACGAAATTGACCTTAAAAACCCGAAGAGCAACCGCGGCAATGCAGGATTCACCGATGAAGAAAGGCAGAAATTCACTGCGCTGCTTGAAAGCGGCTTTGCGGACAGTTTCCGTATGCTTTATCCCGACAGGGCGGATGCCTACACATGGTGGAGCTATATGTTCAAAGCACGTGAGCGGAACACCGGCTGGCGCATAGACTACTTTCTTGTCAGCGCAAGGCTTGTCCCGTCCGTTAAGGATGCCTTCATTCGCCCCGATGTCATGGGCAGTGATCATTGCCCGGTCGGGCTGCTGCTTGAAACGCAGCGTCAGGGTTGATGAATCCGAATACATATTTTACGTACTGCATCCGAAAACGGCTTGCATCCGCACTGTTTTCCGATTAGTTTGATTAATTCATCGAAGAGGTTTCTATGCTTTTTAATTTTACAAAAATGCACGGTTTGGGCAACGATATGATTCTTATCGACGACCGTGAAGAAAAAATCCGCAACATCAACGAATTTGCCCGCCGAATCCTGCACCGCAACACGGGCGTGGGCGCAGACAATCTTTTAATCGTTCGCAAGCCCTCCCTCCCCGGTGCGGACGTTCGTATGCTGATTTTAAACAATGACGGCAGTGAGGCGGAGATGTGCGGCAACGGCATACGCTGCTTTGTGAAATTCATAATTGAAAAGGGCATTGTCCCCGCCCCGGATGTGTCCGTTGAAACGCTTTCGGGCATTAAAAAGACTCATGCGGAACTTTCGGACGGCGCAGTTGTTCGCATCGGCGTCAACATGGGTGAACCGAAGCTGGATTGTGCGGACATTCCCGTTTCGGCAGAGGGTGATTTCCTTCAAAAAAGCCTTTACTCCCACGGGCGGCGTTTTGTAGTTTCCTGTGTGAACACGGGCATTCCGCACACGGTTGTGTTCGTTGATGATGTTGATCTTACCGATGTTGAATATTACGGCAGGGATATTGAGCACAGTCCGATTTTCCCGAAGCGCACGAATGTTGATTTTGTTCAGGTTATCGACAGGGAGAATATCATCATGCGCACATGGGAACGCGGATGCGGAAGCACGATGTGCTGCGGAACGGGCGCATGTGCCTCTGCTGCGGCGTGCATCCTTGCAAAGCATACCGAACGCCGCGTGAATGTGCATGTTGAAATCGGCACGCTCGGCATCGAATGGCTGCCCGATAACACTCTCTATATGTCCGGCCCCGCCGCGACCGTCTGTGAGGGTGTTTATCATTATGAGTAATTGCCGTCACGCATGATTGCTCCTGCCGCAGAATTCCGATATCCGGTTGAATTTGCGCCGGAATTTTATTTTAAGAACCATTAAAAAACGGAAGGCAAAGCGTTTACCGCTTTTGAACCCGCTGCAAAATGCAAATACCGACCCCCCCGCCCGCTTCGGCGGTGCTTTCAAAAATACTTTGCCGCGATACATGCGGCTGCATACCCGTGCTGCTTGCGCCGATGGCAGGCATCACAGATCCCGCCTTCCGCCGCCTCTGCATTGAACAGGGCTGCGATTTCACCTTCACGGAAATGGTCAGTGCAAAGGGTTTGCATTACAACAACAAAAAAACAAAGGAACTTATCGACATATCCCCCGTCGAGCGGCCCTGCGGGGTGCAGCTTTTCGGGCACGAACCCGAGATTATCGCCGACACCGCAAAGCGGCTTTCGGAGGAACTGAATGCCGATTCCGCATCCTCCGGGAATCAAAAGCAGATTGCGGTTTTCGACATCAATATGGGCTGCCCCGCGCCGAAAATCACCGGCAACGGGGACGGTTCCGCGCTCATGCGTTCCCCCGCACTTGCCGCACGCATTATTGAAGCCGCCGTTCGTGCGGTCAGCATTCCCGTAAGCGTCAAATTCCGCCTCGGCTGGGATGCGGATTCAATCAATGCGGTTGAATTTGCAAAGATGGCCGAGTCCTCCGGTGCTGCTTTTGTCACCGTTCACGGCCGAACCCGAATGCAGATGTATTCGGGAACTGCGGATTGGGATAAGATCGCGGAGGTTGTGAATGCCGTGCGCATTCCCGTCATCGGCAACGGGGATGTTTTCAGCGGAACGGATGCTGCCGCACTCGCTGCAAAAACGGGCTGTGCGGGCATCATGGCCGCAAGGGGCGCACAGGGAAATCCCTTCCTTTTTGCGGAGATCCGCGCCGCGCTGCGCGGAGAAGATTACGTTCCCCCTTCCGCCCGCGCAAGGCTTGACGCCGCGCTTCGGCATATTTCGGAATACATTGCCGCTCACGGGGACGGCGCATTTGCCGATATGCGCAAGCATATTGCATGGTACACAAAGGGCATGTACGGCAGCACCGAGCTGCGCCGCCGCGTAAACAATTGCGGCAGCACTGCGGAGCTTTCGGAGCTTGTCCGCCGATTCCGCGATGAGGTTTCGGACTGACTTTTTGAGCTTGGGTTTCGATGCGTTTCAGAGCGGGCCTGCCCCTTTCACGGCACCCCGTAAAAGTTTAAAAAAGAGAGGGCTTTATCATGACCGAAAGCAAATCAACGCGTAAACCGAATGCGGACGGAGTTCGCACCCTTCCCGCTTCCGTCAGTTTACCCGAATCGCTTATCCGCATTGCGGAGCGCATTTCGGCGCGGGGCTGCCGTCTTTTTGCCGTCGGCGGGCTTGTGCGCAATACGCTTCTCGGGCTGCCCGTCAGCGATATTGACATATGTTCCGCCCTCACTCCGGACGAAACAATTGAGCTTGTGCACGAAATGGGATTCAAAGTTGTTCCGAAGGGAATTGCTTTCGGCATGGTCGAAATTCACGCCGACGGACAAAAGTTTGAACACACAACCTTCCGTGCCGACAAATACTCCGACGGCGGTGCGCACCGCCCGACAAGCATACAGTTTTCAAAAACACCCGAGGAGGATTCGCGGCGGCGCGACTTTTCGGTAAACGCGCTGTATTGCGATATTCTGACGCGTGAAATACTTGACCCCTCCGGCGGTCTGCCCGATCTTGAAAACAGGGTCTTGAGAACATCAAGCATTGACCCTGAAATCGTGCTTGCGGATGACGGACTGCGTATTCTTCGGCTTGTTCGTTTTGCGGCGGAGCTTCAATTTAAAATCGACCCTGCCACCTTCGCATGTGCATCAAGGCTTTGCGGCAATCTGCGCGATATTTCCGCCGAACGCATTCGCGATGAATTGAATAAACTCCTTCTCTGTGATATAAAATACGGTTCGCGAAACACGGAACAGGTGCTGAACGGACTGCTGCTGCTGCGCGACATCGGTGCGCTTGCAGTCATTCTTCCCGAGCTGTCCCGCGGACGCGGCATTGCGCAAAAGCCCACACATCACCGCTATGACGTGCTTGACCATGCACTTCATACCGCTGCGGAATCCAAACCCATGCTTGTTCCCCGCCTTGCCGGGCTGCTGCACGATGTTGCAAAACCCGTTGTTCTGGAAAAAAACGGCAATATGCACGGACACGATGCGGAAGGTGAAATTATTTCCCGAGAAATAATGCAGCGGCTCCGTTATGACAACAAAACGACGGACGAAGTCTGTTTCATCGTCCGTCATCATATGTACGATCTTAACAACACCGCAAAGGACAAAACGCTGCGCCGAACATTTGCCCGCTGGGGCGTTGAACGAAGCCTTGAAATTGCGGATATTCGCGATGCCGATGTTCACGGTTCCGGAATCATCACCGGGCAAGTTGAATCGGCTGCACGCTGGCGCATCTTGCTTCAAAAAATGCAGCAGGAAGGCGTCCCGTTCTCCGCCAGTGCGCTCAATTGCAGCGGTGCGGACATCATGAATTGGCTCAGCCTTCCCGCTTCACCCGCCGTTGGGAAAATCAAAGCGGCTCTGCTTGCGCATTGCGCCGTTTATCCTGCGGACAACACACCCGCACGGCTCAAAAAGCTCGCGTGCGACATGCTGCACCGAGACGTACAAAACGAAACTCGGCTTTGAATGCAGCCGCATTTTCGGAACGGCACGGCACCGTGCCGCAGGACGGATCATGCGGACGCTGACTTGAAGCGGTTAAGCCCCGCGTCAGCTTTTTGTTTTATTTTCTGCGGTAACTTCCGCAAAGGCTCTCATCGGCGGGATCGCCGTTTCCGCTGTTTTTGCAGCAGGGTTCGATCTGAATCCTTGAAAGTTCGCAATATGAGCCTTTGTCGTTGTATCGGCAGCTTGTGACGCGGCAGCCGACGGTCTGGCAGCCAACCTGATTCTGTGTCATGGTTTCTGTTCTCCTTTAAGCAAAATGTTCTTCGGACGGCATTCCGCCCAAAGGAAGTATGCGCAGATTCCGTGATTCAATTCATATTCAATTCATATCTGAAACTCGGAAACATCATCCGAAAATCCCGTTCCGAAACAGCGGCGGCGCGGAGCCGATTTGCTCCGCGCCGCTTTTTGAAATGATTTCAAAAACCGAGTTTTGAACCCGTTTTTTGCAAAACAATATTAATTATCGTATCCCGCCGGAATGAAGCCGCGGACAAGTTCGGCGATCCTGTCGGGTTTTTCCTCATGAACAAGGTGCCCTGCATTGCGAATGACGGTGCACGAGCAGCTGCGCAGGGAGGAGCGGTATTCGTCAACTTCGCCTGCGGGGTGCCACTTGTCATCCTCTCCCCAAAGCAGCAGAACGGGAGCCTGAATTTCACGCAGAGACGAAATCAGCGCGTTTTCGTCAAACTCAGCCAAAGTTCGGCGAACGGCATAACGGCTTGAGCTGTCCGCAACGGGCTTGAAATACTCCGCAGCATCGTGTTCGTTTATTACGGTATGGTCAAAGACGCATTCGTTAAGCATTTTTTTAACGGATTTAAGGTTATACATTCTGGAGGCAATTCCGCCGAACAGTCCGCTTTCCATCATTCGGACGGTGAGCGGCATTTCGCTCGTTACACCGCCGGGGCAGATTGCGACAATCTTTCCGACACGCTCAGGATGCTTGTGCGCAAGCTCAAGCGCGTACCCCGCACCGAAGGAAAAACCGAGAATATGCGCGGATTCGATTCCCATTGAATCCATGAAGCGCGCAAGACTTTCGGCATGGTCGCCGATGGTATAATCAAAGAAATCGGGTCTGTCCGAATAGCCGTGCCCCACAAGGTCAACGGCAATAACGCGGTAATACATTGCAAGCTTGTAGAACAGCCGGCGGAAGGTGTACAGGGACTGCCCCGCCGAATGAACCAAGATCAGCGGCTCGCCCTTGCCGCTTTCCATATAATGAATTCTTGCCGTTTCATAGCGCGTTTCGATAACGTGAACCGAGTTGCGCAGGCGCACCGCTTCCGAATCGGCAAATTCGCTGTTTTTGATTGCATCTTCAAGCTTTGCACGCGCCGTTTCAAGGCGGTTTTCGGCATTTCGGAGCTTTTCAACAGCGTTATCGTGTGCATTCTTTGCAGCCGAAACGTTCTTGTCCGCATTGCGAACGACAACATCCGCCGCATCAAAATCGGAACGCTTTGAATCGTAGTCGGCTTCGGCAGCATCGGTAAGCGCCTTTGCGTCGGCATAGATCTTTTTCTTTTCGGCGGCGCGCTCATTCGCTGTGTCAAGTGCGGTTTTGAGCCTTGCGGCTTCAACCTCGGCGGCTGCGGCGGCAGAACGGGCGGCGGTTTCGGCTTTTTCGGTTTCGGCAATGCGCAGCTTTGCATTTTCAAGCTGAGCCGCAAGCGCGTCAAGCGTTGCGTTTTTTCCTGCAAGCGCAGCTTTTCTTCCGGTGCTTTCTTCATTCATTGCAGCGGTTTGTGCCTTTGCCGTGTCGTATTCATGCCGTGCGGAACGCAGCTTTTCGTCGTTTTCGGCAACGCAGCGTTCACATTCGGTCAGTTTTTCGCGAAGTGCGGCGCACTCCGACGCAAGTGCGGAATGTTCCGACGTCTGCTGCTTTTCGGTCTCCGCCGCAGCATCGGCTTTTGTCTTTGCGGCATTTACTTTCTGCATCGCCGCATCCTTGTCCGCGCCCTTTTTGCCGTTTGCGGCGGTTTTAAGCGCATCGAGCTGCTGAGTCAGCGCGGTTCGGTCGCTTTTTGTTTTCTGAAGATCGCGGCCGAGCTTTGCAAGGCTTCGTTCGGCATCCGCAATCTGTTTTTCAAGCGCGCGCTTTTCGCCCGCAAGGCGCACCGACTCGGCGTTCAGTTCCGCAACAATACTTGCTTTTTCGCTCTCTGCTTTTCGAAATTCCTCCGATTCGCGGTCGGTTTTCGCGGCAAGCACTTCCGTCTGTGCGCTGTCGTTTCGAAGCTCTTCAAGCTGCTTATGAAGGCGCATTTCGGTTTCAACGGCATTTCGGTGCGCTGTTTCGGCGTTCTCAAGCGCGGCGCGGCAGCCTGCGGCAGCGGTGTGGGCGGCGTTGCTGTCCGTCTCCGCCTTGCGCAGAGCCTTTTCAAACTCGGAATACACGGCATAGCAGCGGTCGCTCTCCGCCTTGCGCTGGTTAAAAAGGCTTTGCGCAGCTGCGGCAATGCCGTTCTTTTCGTCGTATTCGGGCGTCAGCGCACTTCGGCGGCTTTGCCTTTCGCGCAATTCTTTTTCGGCGGCGCGTTCATCCCTGTGTGCATCCGAAAGGGCCTCTTCGGCGGATTGTGCGGCGCGTTTCGCGCTTTCCCGTGCATTTGCAAGATCACGCGCCCTGCGCTTTGCGCTTTCGGCAGCGGCAGTATCGCGATGAACGGTGCGAACCTCCTCTCTGCGAACCGGCAGCTCGCTGGGAAGGGTGACGTTGACAAATTCTCCGGTATGCTCGGAGTTGATGAATTTTTTAACTTCCAATGAAAGACTCACGGCTGTGACAATCCTTTCTGTATCAGGTCATAATCAGGTCATATCTGTTCCGCACAGAGGGCACGCACCGGCAGAACTGTCGATTCGTGCGGCATTTCACGCGGAAAGCGGCAAAAACCCCGCTTTTCGGCGGTGAAACATGAAAAATCTGCCCCCTTTGCAGGTATTCTGTCTCTTTATTGTATTTTACACGAGGAAGCGCGGCTATGCAAGCAAAAATTTCGCATTTTTGCGGTTCGCCGTCCGCCGCTCACTGTTCCCCGCCCGCCGTATACAGCTCCACGCAGTTTTCGCCGTCGATTTCTTCAAGGCGAACGGAAATTATCTCGTTTTTTGCCGTCGGAATGTTTTTTCCGACAAAATTCGGGCGAATCGGAAGCTCCGAATGCCCCCTGTCGATAAGCACCGCAAGCTGAACCCGCGCCGGACGACCCAAAGCCATTACCGCATCGAGCGCAGCCCTTGCCGTTCGGCAGGTATAAATAACATCATCCACAAGGATAACTGTTTTTCCGATAAGCGAAAAATCCACTTCCGTCGTGCTTACCACGGGGTCGGGCGCAACAGTCGAAAGGTCGTCGCGGTAAAGGGTTATGTCAAGTTCGCCGACGGGAATTTTTGCGCCGGTTATCCTTTCGATGTTTTCCGCAAGGCGGAACGCAAGCGGAACGCCGCGAGTGCGGATCCCGACAAGACATATGCCGTCCGTGCCGTGGTTTTTTTCGATTATCTGATGTGCCATCCGAACAAGCGTTCTGCCGATGTCATCTTCCGAAAGCAATTTTGCCTTAAATATCATATCGCTGCCGTCCTGTTCTCGCTGCCGTCCTGTTCGCAATTCGAAATCAATCTCCGTCTTCCGGTTCCCGATTTTTGATTTTCATCCCAGCCCCCGGTTTCTCATTCTTTCACTCGGAGTATGAATATCATCGGAGTCAGTCCGCCCGCCTCGGTGCGCTCCTGCTTCAGGATTTCGATATTGCGTCTTTCCCGAATAAGGTTCTTAAGCAGAGTGAATTCCATTGTGTAAAGCACTGCAATGCCGCCTTTTTTGACAAGCAGCCCCATGCGGTCGAGCAGCCCTTCGTAAAGCCTTTCGCAAGAGGAATGATTCCCCACGCGGTTGCCGAAAGGCAGGTTGCAGATGAGCTCATCATACGGTCTTTTGCTTTCGAACCGCATTATATCGTTGCAGATGAACTTGGCCTGGGTTATTCCGCAGGTTTTCACCGCCGCCTCCGCATTCACCCTTGCGCAGTCAATCGCCTTGTGGGAAATATCAACACCCGTCAAAGAAGCGCAGGGCGAGAGCATTCCGCGCTCAAAAAGCAGAGTTCCGCTCCCGCAGCACGGGTCGATAACGCGGGCATTGACCGTCAGATAATCGCTTGCAAACCGCAGCACGGCAGCCGCCGCCGCAGGATTCATCGAAGCCGGCAGCATCTCCTTTCGGTAGGGGAAACGTTCATCCCTGACGGTGAAAAGCTTCAGGTACAGCCTTGCGGAGCTCACCGAAGCGGCGATGCGAAGTTCGATTTCGTAATCCGCAGGCGCATTCACAAGCGTTTTATCGTCCGTAAGATCGCGAATTGCCTTTTTAAGCTCGCTTCTGTTAATATCCCCCGGCAGGTCGCCCGTTATTTCAATGCGATAGCGATACGGCGGCTCTCCCTCATGCGTCTTCCGCATGAAATCAAGCATAAAGGGTTTTGCGCAGGAAGAAATCGCTTCCGCCGTCAAATCGACTTTCATATCGATCGGAATCAGAGCCTCCGAAAAGCAGCGTGCTTCAAACAGGCCGATGTAATCATCCGTATTGACCTTCAGGCTGTTTCGGCGAACGTCGAACGCCTCAATGTCAAAATCTTCCAGTTCGGCTTTAAGCTGCTCCGTCAGGCGGTCGGGAGCGGTCAACTCAATTTCATAAACTTTGTCAAGTCCACGGAAAATATGCTTTTCGTGCTTCATTGCGGCTGCGTGCGCCTGTTTCAACGCCTCGCATTCCTCAAGATAATGCTTCTGCTCCGTTTCATCCGCAGGCGGGGCGGGAGTGTATTCGTCAAGAGCGCGCTGAGCACTTTCGCCGCCGACGGCTCCCAATGCAAAAAGCAGGGACGGACGAACAAAACGCGTATCTTCGCATTTCAGCCGCGCGATAAGAAGCTGAGCATCCGCTTCATCCTTTGTGAAAAGGCCGATAAGCCTTGCTGCATTACGGCGGAGCTTCGGGGAGGCATCGCTTGCGAGGGCTTTGCGCATCGCCGGCAGAAGAGCAGGGTTGCCGCTCATGCGGAGCAGCATTGCGCGGCTTTTTGCAAGGCGTATCATCAGCGCCGAGCCGATGTTTTCCTCAATGAACATTGCCGTTGTTTCATCGCAAAGGCTGATTTTGTCGATGGTGGAATCATTCATTATTTCCGCCGAACCGTTCGGCTTTTCCAGTTCCGCTTTAATTTCGCTGCGGGTCAATCTTTTCATTGTGTTCCTTCCCTGTTTTCGTGCAGCAGAGCCTTTCGGGGGCACTTCGTTCCGTTTGCTCCGCAAAAGCTCCGCGCAGTTTTGATATTAAAATTCTGTTTAATCGGGTTTATCCGTTTGCTCCGCGCAGTTTTTCGAGAGCAGCCTTAAAATGCTCCGGCAGAGGAGCAAAAAATTCCATTTGTTCGTGAGTTCGCGGGTGAATCAGGCGCAGCCTTTCCGCATGGAGAGCCTGCCCGACGAACCCGAGATCGTTCCTGCCGCGCACTGCCGATGCCGCACCCGTGCCGTATACATCGTCGCCGACAAGCGGGTGATTGATATAGGCCATATGAACGCGGATTTGGTGTGTCCTTCCCGTTTCGAGTTCAACCCGCAAAAGCGTTCTTCCGCCCGCGCCGCTGTTCGGGAAACGTTCGCGAACGAACCAATGTGTAACCGCTTCACGCGCGCCGGCCGTTCCGGCAGGGTACACCGCCATGCGCTTTCTGTCCGTTTTGTGCCTTGCAAGCGGCGCATCAACGGTTCCGCTGTCCTGTCTGAAATTGCCCTCGCACAAAGCGCAGTAGGTTCTTGCCACCGAATGGGTCTTCAGCTCGTTCGCAAGAAAATTGTGAGCATCGTCATTCTTTGCAATGACCAGCAGTCCGGACGTGTTCTTGTCGATTCGATGCACAAGCCCCGGGCGCATTGCTCCGCCTATGCCCGACAAATCCTTAAGGTGAAACATCAGCGCGTTGCAAAGCGTCCCGTCCGGGTTGCCCGGCGCGGGATGCACGACCACTCCGACAGGCTTGTTTATAACGGCAATATCCGCATCCTGATACACAATATCTATCGGAATATCCTGCGGAACAAGCTCCGTCGGCACGGGCGGCGGAAGCTGAATTTCGATAATATCACCCATGCGCACGGCATACTTTGCTTTTTCGGAACGACCGTTGACCGTTACCGCACCGCAAAGAAGCAGCCTTTGCACCGCCGAACGCGTAAGCTCCGTGTGTTCCGCGGCAAAAGCATCCAGCCTGCCTCCGTTTTTTTGTGCCGCAATAACAATTTTTCCGCCGTTTCGGCAGCCGGCTTCCGTCTCGCCGCAAAGAATTTCATCCGAAACAAACTCACTGCCGAAGTCTCGGTCATCTGCATTTTCGCAGGCTTTTTCCGCGCATTCCCCGCTGTTCTTTTCGGGGAGCTGCCCGTTCGTCCGTTCCGAGTCCGAATTCATTTGCTTTCCGCCTGTTTTACGTCGGGTTCGGCACCCGCTTCTCCGCCGTTGCCCGCCGCGCAATCCGCGGTTTTTTCGCCGTCCGTTTTTTCGGGCTTCTGCTTTTTTTCGTCCAATGCGGCAAAATACGCTCTGCCGCTCTTTGTGAACAGAACGCTCACAATAAGAAGCACCGCACCCACGGTTATGCAGCTGTCCGCAAAATTGAACACGGGAAAGTTCATAAAATCAAAAGCAATGAAATCGCGCACATAGCCAAGCGCAACGCGGTCAATAAGATTGCCTATCGCACCCGAAAGCACGAGCGCAAGCCCGAGCTGCAAATTGCGCGGCATTGTTTTCAGCGTTTTCAACAGAATGAAAACTATCAATCCGCCCGTGACTATCGTTATCACAACAAAAACCCACGTTGCATTGCTGAAAAGCCCCCACGCCATTCCCGTGTTTTTATGATACTCGAAGCGTATCAGCCCCGGGATAAACTCAAGTGCGCCGCCCGTTTGCGAAAGCACGCTCACGGCTGCCGCCTTTGATATTAAATCCGCCGCAACAAGCAAAATAACCGCTGCGCAAAGTGTAACCAACAATGTTATTCTCCGTTCCTTTCCGCGCGCCCGTCTGCGGCCGCGAAAAATGTATTCCTTCACATATAACATGATACAACACTCACCGAAAAAATGCAACGGGGAAAGAGCGGATAAGTTTATCGTTTCGAAACATAATCCGCATATTTCTTATTTGTTGCGCTCCGCCTGTTATCGCGGTATAATACCATCGTGCCGACAGCGGCGCACTACTCTGTCGAAAGTTCGTTGAATCTGTTTCGGCAAATTAATAAGGAGAACCCGTTCTTGGCTGATCTGAAGAAACTTATTGATGAATTACGCAAATACCCCGTTGAAACCCAATGGCTCGAATTCAAGCACAACAACTATACCCCGGAAATGATCGGACAGGATATCAGTGCTCTTGCAAACAGTGCAGCACTTTATGACCGGGAGTGTGCATACATGATCTGGGGAATAGACGACGTTACACATGATATTGTCGGAACCGAGCATAATCTTCAAACCTTAAAAAAGGGGAATCAGGAGCTTGAAAACTGGCTGCGATCCCTCCTTTCGAAGAACGCTGATTTCGAATTTCATTCAGTTAAAACGAATAACAAAACCGTTGGACTGCTCATAATACATAAGGCAGCCAATCAGACCGTGACTTTTGAAAAGGTTGCCTATATCCGTGTCGGGAGCTATACAAAAAAATTGAGTGACTTTCCCATACTTGAAGCTCAGCTTTGGAGCAAAATGCGTGATTTAAAGTTTGAAGAGCAGTATGCAAAATCGGATTTGGATCTGATTGAGGCGTTGAGTCTTCTAAACCACACTTCCTACTTTGACCTTGCCGCAGCCCGCCGATGCGGCCGGAATTGCACATTATCTGCTGCAGGAAGCAATTCTCGCAAAGCAGGATGATGGGTTGTATTCAATTACAAACCTCGGTGCAATTTTGTTTGCCAAGCAGCTTTCGCTTTTTCCAAGGCTTTTTCGGAAAAGCATTCGTATTACCCGATACAACGACAACAGTCGTTTTGAGATGCTGAATAAATACACTATCGAAAGCGGTTATGTTTCCGCATTCGAGGGACTTTTCGGCTATTTGGACGCGCTCCTTCCGTCGAAAGAAGTAATAATTGATGCTGTTCGCAAAACAATGACTGTTTATCCCAAGCTTGCATTAAGAGAGGTTATCGCAAATGCTCTTATTCATCAAGACTTTTCCGTATCCGGCGCCGGGCCTGTGATTGAAGTATTCCGCGACCGCATTGAAGTCACAAACCCCGGCACGCCTTTGGTTGACATCGATCGAATCATCGATAACCCCCCGCGTTCGCGAAACGAGAAATTAGCATCGTTAATGCGCCGTCTCGGGCTGTGCGAAGAGCTCGGAACCGGTTGGGATAAAATAGTTATAAAATGTGAGTCCGAACAGCTTCCCGCTCCCCTTATCCAAACTTTCACCGACAGTACGCGCGTAACGCTTTATGCCCATGCTCCCTTTGCGAGCATATCGTCTGCCGACAAATTGAGAGCCTGTTATCTTCATGCCTGCATTAAACAGGTCCAGGGTGAACAGATGACTAATTCGTCCCTCCGTGCACGCTTCGGGCTGAAGGACTCCTCCTCCGGCAGTATCTCAAGACTGATTAAAGAAGCGGTAAACTGGGTGTGGATAACTATATCTTAAAGCCTTTTGACCCTGAAACCGCTCCGCGCTACATGAGATACATTCCGATATGGGCATGATCGTTTTAACTTGCCGGTAATTTGCCGAGTCGGATATTTTTGTTCTGTTTGTAATCTGTTTTTAGCCGTATGCATTTGATTTTAATCAGATGCCGATGCTGCTGTTAACTTGCCGGCAACTTGCTGTTAACTTGCCGGCAAGTCAGCCGTGCTCCACATTTTCCTCAGTTGATCCGACTGCGAAAAAAGTCACTCGTATTTTGAATAAAGACGTATTCAGCCAAAGCCACCGCTTTCTCCCGCTTCTTCCAAGGCTGTACGATTTTTGTTTTTTCTTCGATGTGCACTTCCGACCCCGATTTTCGGCAAAAAAATCCCTGTTCCTTTGCAAATATATCCTTTTTCCCCCTTACAATATAGGCTGAAGAGTTATATAATAGGAGGCAGGAATCGTTCGGTTCGATTTTCGGACGGATTCGGGCGATTTTTCTTTTTTAACGTTACCTTTGGGAGGATCGCAATGGAAAATTTCGATAACCTTAAAAAAACTCCGCTGTTTGAGAAGCATTGTGCTCTCGGCGGCAAAATCGTCGATTTCGGCGGCTGGGCTCTGCCCGTGCAGTACACCTCCATTTTGGATGAGTGCAAAGCCGTTCGCGAACGCGCAGGCCTTTTTGATGTTTCACACATGGGTGAAGTTGACATTATCGGCAATGATGCCTATGCCTACATGCAGAAAATGGTCACCAACGACGTCACTTCAATGACGCCCGGCAGGTGCCGCTATGCCGTTATGTGCTATGATAACGGCGGCGCAGTGGACGACGTTCTTATCTACAAATTCGCCGACGATCACTACATGCTCATCGTCAACGCCGGCAATACCGACAAGGACTTTGCATGGCTTTCCGAACATGCATTCGGTGATGTTCGGGTCATCAACAACAGCGCAAAATGGGGTCAGCTCGCTTTGCAGGGTCCGCTTCATCAGGCAGTTCTTGATGCGGCGGGTTTTGAAGGCGAGATCCCTCAGAAATATTACACTTTCAACGATAAAATGACCGTTGCCGGCATTCCCTGCCTCGTCTCCCGCACCGGCTACACCGGAGAAGACGGCGTTGAGCTTTACTGTGCGGCGGAAGATACCGTTCGCCTGTTTGAGGCTCTGCTTGAAGCGGGCAAAGGCGTTGACATGCTGCCCTGCGGCCTCGGCGCACGCGACACACTCCGTTTTGAAGCTTCCATGCCCCTTTACGGTCATGAAATGAGTGCGGACATCAACCCCGTTGAGTGCGGCCTCGGCTTTGCAATCAAATTCAACAAGCCCGATTTCATCGGCAAAGAAGCTTTGCTCAAGCCCCAGACCCGCAAACGCATCGGTCTGAAGCTCGTCGGAAAGGGCATTGCCCGCCCCGATGCGGATGTTCTCTGCAACGGTGAAAAAGTCGGCATCGTCACCTCGGGCGGCCCCGCACCCGCTGTCGGCGGCAATTATGCAATGGCACTCGTTTCCGTCGATGCCGATGAAAACGGCACTTGGGCTGTTTCCGTTCGCGGCAGAGTCATCGACTGCGAGTTTGCACCCATGCCCTTCTACAAGAGGAAATAAACATAATTTATGCGGCTCACCCGTCGGCGCCGCACAAATGCGCACAAAACTGCGTTCCCTTCCCCGGCGGTGCGTATCGGCTCTCGGCACGGTTCCGCCGCGGGAATTTAAACGAAAATACATACAAAACTTATAAATCCGGAGGATTATATCATGGTTCCCACCGACCGCAAATACACCCGTGAACATGACTGGGTACTTATCGAAGACGGCGTTGCCACCCTCGGCATCACCGATCACGCACAGAGCGAGCTTGGCGACATCGTTTATGTTGAGCTTCCCGAAGTTGACAGCGAGATCAATCTCGGCGAATCCTACACCACCGTTGAATCCGTAAAGGCAGCTTCCCCCGTCAACAGCCCCGTTGCCGGCACCGTCATCGAAGTCAACGAAGAGCTGGACGCACAGCCCGAGCTTCTTAACGAGGATGCTTTCGGTCAGTTCATCGCAAAGATCAAAGTTACCGAAATCGACGAAGCAAGCCTGCTCACCGCAGAAGAATACGAAAAGCTGCTTGAAGAGGCTTAATCAACCCGTACCTGTCGCGGCCCCGCCCAAGCCTGTGCTTTTCGGCACGGTTCCGCGATAAAAAAACGCATAGCTCCGCGCCCACGGTTTTCCGCCGCCGCGGGTTATGCGTTTTTACCTTGAATAAGCTTTTTTTCGAATCGGGCAAAATTCCGATTCATCAAGATTTTATATTTATAAAGGAAGTATTCCACAACATGAGAAGCTATGTTCCCAACACCGTTGAAGAACGCCGCGAAATGCTGAAAACACTCGGCCTTTCCGAAATGGACGAGCTGTTTGCCGATATTCCGGCGGATCTTAAGCTCAACCGCGAGCTGGATCTTCCCGCTCCGATGAGCGAGATGGAGCTGCGTCAGCTCATCACCGGCTATGTTCTTCAGAACGACGAAGCCTGCCTGCTTTTCCGCGGCGCGGGCGCATATCATCACTACATTCCCGCGCTGATTCCTCAGCTCATCTCCCGCAGCGAATTCTACACCGCATACACCCCCTATCAGGCGGAAATGAGCCAGGGTATGCTTCAGGGTATTTTCGAATGGCAAACAGTCATCTGCAATCTTACCGGCATGGATGCCGCCAACGCTTCCGTTTACGACGGTGCGACCGCTGCGGCCGAATCCCTGCTGATGCTGCGTGACTCAAAGCGCAAGAACAAGATCCTCTACAGTGCAGGTCTTCACCCCGATGTTATCGGCACTGTCAAAACTTACGGCCACTGCCACGGTCTTGAGCTTGTTGAAATCGGTCTCAACGAAAACGGCATTACCGATATCGACTGTCTGAAGGCAAACCTTGAAGGCTCTGCCGGTTTCATCGCCGCACAGCCCAACTATTTCGGCTGCATTGAAAACATGGACGAGATTTCAGCCCTCGTTCACGGCGCAAAGGCACTGCTCGTCAGCTATGTCAACCCCATCAGCCTCGGCGCTGTCAAACGCCCTGCGGACTACGGTGCGGATATTGCTGTCGGCGATGCACAGCCTCTCGGCATTCCCATGTGCTTCGGCGGCCCGTATGCGGGCTTTATGGCAGCAGGCGGCAAACTCATCCGCAATCTGCCCGGCAGAATCGTCGGTGAAACCGTTGATGCCGACGGCAACCGCGTATTCGTTCTCACCCTTCAGGCACGCGAGCAGCACATTCGCCGCGAAAAGGCTTCCAGCAACATCTGCTCCAACCAGATGCTCTGCGCAATCATGGCAACCATGTATGCCTGCACGATGGGTCCCTGCGGCATGAAAGAAGTTGCCGAAGCGAACATTGCAAAGGCGCACTATCTGGCTCAAAAGCTCACCGAGCTTCCCGGCTTCAAACTCCGTTTCAACACCCCGTTCTTCAACGAGTTCGTCATCGACAGCGAGATTCCCGCCGACGAGATTTCCACCGCGCTCAAGGATGCCGGCATAGTTTCCGGCCTTGTGCTTGCAGACGGCGGAATGCTCTGGTGCGCAACCGAAATGACAACCAAAGAAGATATTGATTACCTTATCGAAATGCTCAACATCATGTTCTTTGAGCAGGACGGTGAGAACGAAACCGACGGAGGTACCGAAGCATGAGGCAATCCTACAAGCTGATTTTTGAACGTTCCCGCGAGGGCCGCCGCGCGTATGACCTGCCCGCACTGGATGTGCCCGCCGCAAACTGCGCAATCCCCGAAAATATGCGTG
>OKWJ01000357.1_pt1 | contig 60560 bp, 89 predicted proteins | sample 1607121 | NCBI WGS metagenome assembly OKWJ01 (sample SAMN04414080, study PRJEB24778) | human gut metagenome | material: faecal | host: Homo sapiens | reverse complement strand
GCCGTAGGAGTCCGCATTGCCACCGCTGCCCACAAGGCGAAATACGCCGAAGAAACGCTCCTCTTGGTCGCATTGCGAAGCCACCACCAGCACCAGTCATCCTCAAAATCACAGACTCTGTTTCCGCGCCGCTTCATAAGCTCGAACTGCTCATCATCATCCGGCTCAAAGTTTTCGTAAAAATCGTCATGGCCGAAAATCTCCCCGTATGTAGGAAGCGTAATCTCACGAATTCTGGTTCTCAGCTTTTCCGGAAATGCCGGAAGAACCGTTTCGCGAAGCCACCTGCGCATATCCGATTTGTCGAAACCGCCCTCATTGGTGTTGTTGGTCTCATTCATCGGATGCCGAGCGATAACCTCGTCAAACAGGAAAAGAATTCCCTTGTCTGCCACTCTCTGAGCCGTAGCCGTAAACTTTCCGAAGCCACTCAGCCTAACCGTAATCTGGTCTCCTACGCAAATTTCGTTTGTCTTGAATTGCACCTTTCTTGCTACCTTCATGATTTTTTCTCCTTTCAATTTTGGCTAATTATTTCAAACATCTTGTAATTTCCAAGATGTCTGTTGCTATTTCATAGGCAACATTAAATATCTGCCTGTCTCTTTTATCAGCGTGGTCTTTCATAGAAAATTCTCGTGTCTTTGTTGCGAAGTCCGAAATGATATCAATTGGGTCTTGTTCCGGATTTTTGCGAATACAATTCAAGAGTTCGTTTCCAGCCCATCGTTGATAACTAACTTCCTTGAACCAATGCTTATCCCAACTTCGTTGTGGTTCTGTGAAATCGAAAATATAATCCTCAATAATCAAAATAACCTGTTCATACTTAGACATAGCTCTCCCCTTATAACAGAAAAGAAGAGTCCCTGTTAGGACTCCTCAATTTCGTCATCTCTTTTGGCAAGTGCTTCGTTTACTTTTTCTTCGATTTTTTCATCCATCTTCTGCTCGTTGACCCAATCGGTTACAAGCGTTGCCGCCACTCCTATAAAAGTCGCCGCCAGACCAAGAACTTTAATCAATTTACTCTTAGTAGCCATAAAGCGATTACCTCCTTTTCATAATAGAACTTGCAATTTTTGCGAACTAAGAAATATCCAATTTCCCATCAAATTTGTTAGGGTCCCAGACAGCGGATATCACACAACATTCCAAACCGTCTTCCATCACAGTGCGATGATTTTCAAAGTCAAGCCACATAATTCCACCTTCCATAAGATCGTCCATAGCCCAGGCTATTTCATCTCCGTATTTGATTCCGTCAAGACCAAGGAAATCATAGAACTCATTTATAGTTGTATAGCCTCGAAGTTGAAGATTTCGATTTATATGATACTGAGCGTTCACTATGGCGGCCATTGTTGCAGTAAAATATCTCTTGGAAAACATGTCATAACAAAGAATTTTTTCGCTTTCCGAGTCCATATCCGCCGAATAGACACCTAACCCGTCAGCCGAAATATAGGTTTCTTTAGCTATTTCAGCATGGATTTTGTTATCAGCATCTTCGCCATAAACTTTTTTGGCTGCTTGTTGGTACTGCTTGTAGGATTCGTTAAGCATAGCGTATGCGCTCGTCAAAGCCGCCTGATTGCGCTTGTCCATTACACCAATACCAACAATACACGTAACGGTGCCAATACCTATCAAGACTGACGGAATATAACATTGCCAAGTCGTCTGTACAAGTTCCATAGGTGTAAGCTTATCCGTTTCCAGCTCATCTTTCTTGGCTTTAATAAGCCGCAATGCTTTAGGTGTTGCTCGTACTGCCGTTACAGCCGTACCAACAACGCCGACGATTCCTAAAGCAGTTAGGATTGTCGGGGATGATCGTCGCAACCCCATTGTAAATTTGCCCATATGTTTTCTCCTTTCATTTTTGGCAAAAATAAAAGAGCCGTTGCCGACTCCAAACTTAAGAGAAGCAGATAGGACTCGAACCTATAACTTCCACGGGTGTGTGGCGCTCTACCAATTGAGCTAATGTAAATATCGCGCAAGAAGAAAGAGTCCTTGTTAGGACTCCTCCTCGTTTTTCTTAAACTTACTCTTGACGTACTCTGTGATGTCGCTCCAGTAGAACCAAAGGTACGGAACAATCATCGAAATCACCAGCAACACCGAATATCCTTTCCAGTGCCTCCTCAGCCATTTCCATGACGGTCTCATAACCATTTCGTTGTATTCTTTTAATGCTCTCATCATAATTGTACCCTCCTGAAATTAGTTTATTTTTTCATAAAAGCCCTTGTAAATTTTGCGTATGTAAAAGCGAAGAGACCGTGTTTCCACAGTCTCAACTCTTTATAAACCAATCGCTGCCAGGAGCTTTGTAAGCTCATCTTTTCCCAATTCCGCATCTACATTCAAGTGAACATGAGCCGTTCCGTCCGTAACCGTTGCGGTGAATTCGTTCAACTGGATATCCACTTCATATCCGGCTTTTTTCTTTACCTCTCTTTTTACGAACTTGGCAATCAAGTTCTTCAAGAATTTTGAGTTGATTTTCATTTCGTCCATACTCCTTTTTCTCCTTTCCAAACGTTGGTTTTTCATAATACGCAATGTAAATATCGCGTAAGAAGAAAGAGCCCTTGTTAGGACTCTCTCGCATACTGTAATTTCTGTAATGATATACGCATCTTTGCAAGTTCATTTCTAAGTGTTTCAATCTCGTAGGCATTTTTGCTTCGTAGCAGCATATCCTCAAATATGCGTATCTTACTGCTTAAATGCTTTTCCGTTTTGCTCATATTTTCTCCTTTCATAAATACGTAGATTTCCATAAAAGGAGCTGTAAATTTTGCGTCTAAATATCACGTCTGTCAAAGACCGTTTCCCACCGTTCTCTCGCAATTGGCTTCATCTTCAACGCCCACATAATCTGCCGGATGGTAACAGTAGGGTAGAGACCATCTTTACATTCTCCAGCTCGTTCGTCAAAGTATTTCTTGAATCCCGGATGCAAATATAAATCATCTGTCAGCCATGGGTCAACTTCACTCCACCACGTACTCTTTGTCTCTGAGTCATATCGTTGCTGAATGACGGCTAATCCTTTATCACTAATCTGAAAAAGAGTGCAACTGTTATAAACTGGATGTTCACAAATATAAAGTTTACCATACATCGAAAGATAAATAGCAGGCTTTTTGTAATGGTATCTCATGCCAGCCTCCCAAAAGCAAAAGAAAGAGCCCTCGTCAGGACTCCCTCTTGTGTTGATAATTCTTTAATCGTCAAATAGTTTACATGATGTTTTACAATGTGGATACGGACCTCCACAGGCTCTGCATCCCGCTGGCGGAATATCGCCTCCATAACTCTTATGTACGCTTGATGTCCATTCTACCTCTTCGTCATCTTCGTACTCGTATTCCATTTCATCTACTTCCCATCCGCATGATGGGCAGGCGTAAATATCACATCCGCCGTTTGGATCTTCTCTGCGGTCCATTACAGCCCCACATTTGTTACAAATTGCATACCCGTCATTCAGGTATTCTACCAATTCCATACCTTCGGGTCTGATAATTTTTTGGCTCATAAAGTCATTACCTCCTTGATAATCTGAAAGTAACGGTATTATTGTACGGTTACTCTCCGTATTAAGTCAAGAGATAAAGAGCTCTTTTGCATCTCCTTTCCATAATAGGGGCTGTAAAAATCACGCAGAAAAAACGAAAAGGACATGTTTTTTACACGTCCTCTCGTTCCGAAACTTTCAAATCCCTTATTTCTTTGTCGGTCTAAAACGGTTAAATAATCCTCTGAATGTGGTTGAGGTATATGTTCCGTTCTCCTCGAACTTAAATCCTCTGCGCATCCATACCGCATAGAACATCAACGGCAGCACCAACTCAGCCGCGGCTATACCCAGCTTGAAGTATCGGTCTTTGACCTGCTCGGCTAACTGGTTCTTCTTGAATTCATCATCGTTTTTACGATTTTCCGATTTCTCCTCAAAGTCCAGCGCTGTTTTAGTCTCGTCAACCCTCAGCTTGTACAGCGTTGCCAGATTTTCTGTTGCCGTCAAATGTTCTTTGCTCCCGAATGTCAGAGAAGATAATGCTTCGATTTCCGCTTTAATCTCCTCATCCAACAAGTTGCGAATTTCTTCCATTTTGTTTCTCCTTTCATTTAGTTTTATCAGTTTCCATAAAAGGAACTGTTATTTCTGCGAAATATAATTTTCGAGATTGACTTTCAGGACTACATACTTCTCGGATGCCACAGTATCTACATCTTTGGATAATTCTAAAAACATAAATGGTCCATCTGGGTCAGAGGTATCAATCCGTAAAGTGCCAATATCCAAAGGTTTAGTTATAATCTTGGTTATAATTGAAGCAATTACAATGTCGATCGCAAAGATAATTACAAGGATAATTACAAGTTCCATAGAGTTCTCCTTTCAAATTGTTTTTTCAAATTTTTCCACCCGGGAATTTTTCAGATATCAAAATACCATGTTTTTCCGTCACCTGCGTACTGGAATTCTAAGCTAGAATAAAAAGAAAGAGCCCTTGTTAGGACTCATTCTTTGATAGAAGTATAAAAATACGTAAACTACTATCACTCTCATGAAACACTTCAAATTGAAACTGGACAATATAATTTTTGTCATACTTTAAGCATTCGTTTTCGTTTTCCGGATTCCAGCAAACTCCTAAAACTTCATATATCTGATTAAGATATATATAACCTCGCGATTTTGCCAGATCGTTAAGATATCGTTCTTGCGCCCGTAAAAACAATAAATTAAAACCTCCATCCTCGTTCCAATAAGGACTGTTCCTGTCAAATATAATTTCGTGCATATTAACACTCTCCTTTCATAATAGGAGCTGTTATTTCTGCGAACCCTCACCTTCATAGACGATTTTCTTCCTCAAATCAGACCACGAAATATAACGTTCCTTCCTACAGACTGGGCAGAAGAACTTAATTACCTTGCCACCAATGTCTTCCAAGTCCTGACTGTCAGCTTCCAACCGGCTTTGACAATTTGGGCAGTTGAATCGGTACACCTTTTTCACTGCAACATCTACAATCTTCATATCAGCCACGCTCCTTGTTCAACAGCCAAAAGAAACGTCTGTACAAGTCGTAATAGACATCCTTGCAGCATGGAATATCTAATCTGGCTTTCAAACAGTCATAAGAGATGCCATTTGTAACAGCCTGCAAAATATAAGTCCCGAGCACCGCATCGGTTTCTTCAGCCACCAGTTTCACCAAATCCATTCTGTCGGAGTAAAATATCCTCGCCTCTGCGCATTTCGCTGTCGGATCGCCAAGATGCTGCCGATTCGAAAACAAAATCAAATCGGTCGGTCTCTTAGCCAACCCGTCCAAGGCTAAGTACGCTTTTTTCCAGATAGGGTACTGGAGGCAGAAATGCTTCAGCTCATAATACCGATGTTTTTCAATCCAATATGGATTCTTCTCAGACAGCTCCGGCCGTATTGTCGTTCCCATCAGCGTTTCTCCCCCTTCCACAAATAGCCCGTTTCTTCATAGAGGAGCTTCGGAGAAATATAGAAATTGATACGTCCGTACCTCGAATTCATCTCCTCAATATTGGTTACAAGTTTACCGTTTCGAGTGGCCTTTCCGATTGGAAGCCATCCGGATATGATTCCAGCTCTTATCCAGGATGCATCCTTACCGTACACTCTGGCTGCGACGACTACTGGCACCGAACCCGACTCAAATATAATTTCTTCCATTGGCTCTCGCCTCCTTTCAACGGCTATTCTAGGATAAGAACTGCTTTTAGTAAAAACAACCTCGGTGGTATGAGAGCAAAAAGAAAGAGCCCTTGTTAGGACTCCATCTCTTCTTTTTTGATATGTTCTTTGATAATGCTTACCAACATAATACCATCAAACCATAATACACTTGTAAAGATCACAGTGATGAAACCGCCCTTAACGCCATCCCACCAAAACTCCTGATCACGTTCTGACCATATGGTGTTGTAATATTTGTGATGTTTCATTCAAATCACTCTCCTTTCATAACAGCAGTTGTAATTTTTGCGAAGATTTCCATCGAAACATCGTCATCTCGCATGGGTAATCCTCGTATCCAATCGTCTCACAAGTAATAAGTCCCTCTATCACGCCTCGGATAATTTCCGCCTCATACTGCTTGTACGGAAAAATATCATCTGGAAGCTCTCTATGTAAATGTCCACATTTGATACAGCGTAATCTCCGAACCTTAATCCAGCTTGTACTTCTCCTTTTTGTTCGTACAATTCTTGGAACGCTGTCGTAGTATTTCAACGCTCCGCCGCAATCAGGACAGGTTGATTCGTCATGAGTAACCATATACATCACCTCCAGAGTGAAAAATAAGTGTAGGAGTAGTTGACAATTCCTACACTATGATATATGATTACTAATGGCAAATCAACAGAAACTCTGAGATTTGTCAAGAAAGGAGTGAGCGCACCATGCTGATGCAATGTCCCGAATGCCAACTGCAAGTAAGCGATAAGGCAACATACTGTCCTCATTGTGGCTATCCGATGCAGCCAGACATAAAACCAAGAAAGCCTCGCAAATCCAACAAGCGAAGAAGACTGCCAAATGGATTCGGACAGATAAGTGAAATCAAAGGAAGAAATCTTCGAAATCCATTTCGAGCTATGGTTACAGTTGGAAAAACTCCGACTGGACGGCCTATTTGTAAGCCACTCAAACCGGAGTCATACTTTCCCACTTATAATGATGCCTATGCTGCTTTGGTAGAATATAACAAGAATCCGTATGATTTAGAGCCAGCCATAACAGCGAAAGAACTCTATGAAAAATGGACAGAAGAATATTTCAAGACTCTGAAGAACGATGCGAGTGCGAGGGCCGTTACCTCTGCCTGGGCTTATTGCTCATCTGTCTACGATATGCGGGTAATGGACATTCGGGCGCGCCATGTAAAAGGCTGTATGGAAGAAGGAATAGCTGTAGTTAGGGGGAAAGAGCAGCGGCCTAGTGCGTCCATGAAAAATAAAATTAAATCTCTGTTCAACCTTATGTTGGATTATGCTTTGGAATATGAGATTGTTGACCGTAACTACTCCAGAAGTTTCAATCTGACGGAAGAAACCATCAAAGAAATCCAGACCGTTAAAAAGGAACACATCCCGTTTACGGATGAAGAAATTGCATTGCTTTGGGAACATGTGGATGATAAACGGTATGTTGACGCAATCCTGATTCAATGCTATTCTGGATGGAGACCGCAGGAACTTGGATTGATACGGTTGGAAGATGTTGATTTGGAGAATTGGACTTTCAAAGGCGGTATGAAAACAGATGCCGGTACCGATAGGGTTGTTCCGATTCATTCAAAGATACAGTCGCTAGTGCTCAGAAAATATAAAGAGGCAGAATCCCTGGGGAGCGAATTCCTTTTCAATTGCACCGATCCGGACAGAAACCGGAAAAATATAAAGTTCACATACAACCGGTATCAAAAGGGATTTACAAGAATCCGTGATGAGCTGAAGTTGAATCCAGACCATAGACCACATGACGGACGAAAACATTTCGTAAGTATGGCAAAAAAATATGGCATCGATGAATACGCCATCAAATATATGGTCGGACATAAGATTTCTGACATCACTGAAAAAGTGTACACAGCAAGAGAGTTTGACTGGCTGCGAGAGGAAATAGAAAAAATAAAATAGAATGTCTTTTGTGTAGGAATGTTGGTATAGGAGTGGTGCAGGAATAATATATGATTTACATACATTTCCCTGCTTTTTACCACTTCTAACCGCTTTTAAAAGTATTGATTTTACTGGTTTTTTCGCAAGTAGTCAGCTTAGGAAGTTTTTATAATAGAAACAAAAAATCCAGTGTTTTCAATGCTTTCATCGGTGAAGTGTAGGAATAGTCAAGAAATAAACGACTTTTCTACACTTTCCGATACACTGTTTTACCCTTTATCGCAGAACCAGAAATATCTTCAATCCGGTTTCCATCCAAATCCTGAAGGGTATCGTAAAAGCACTGTTCGGCTGGATAATTGCTGAACAACGTTCCGGTAACTATTGTACCATCTGCCATGTGTGCGGTACAACCCTTGAATAAGGTATCGGGAGTAACCGTATCGTTCGTGAGGTCGATTAGAATTTCTGTACCGTAAACGACCTTATTTACAGCCATCTAATCACCCCGCAATCGTTACCGTTGTACCCCCTGCCGAATTAGCAGACTCAACGTAGGCGATAGGATTTATCACAACCTGGGATAGATAATCAACTCCGTCATCAGGAAGGATTGTTTGCTTTACCGTAGAAGGCGTCGCTGTCTTTGCCTGCGCCGTAACGTCCGAAGATGGTTCACAGTCACCCTCTACTCCCAGAACATTGACACCCTTCTTAATATTGCCGGGTATGAGCTTAGCCCTTTCAGTTGCATCAAGCTGTACCGTGCCTGAGCCGTCGTGATAACCGATTGGAATCGTATAGACCGAATCTTTGTCTGTAATCTCCTCGGAAACGGCCCCATTGTTCTTCATGGTACCGGAAACTTTGTTACCTCTTGCGTAGGCTGTTTGCCCGTTGAGAATTTCAGCAGCGGTTGCAGTAGCATCCGTAGAATCCACATCAAACAGGCAAGTGCCTTCGATTACTTCACCGCTCTTGTCGTGGGCAGTATAACCGGCCAGCAGTTTATCTTTTGTAACACTGTCACCGGTCAAATCAATCAAAGTATTGCCCCCGTAAATCACTTTATTGATCGCCATTTACATCCACCTCCTTTGCAATATAAGCGGTCGTGCCGTTGGACTCGTTGCTGGTTTCCCAATAAGGAACCTCCGTAACCAAAATATCCTCCTTCAGCACCTTATTTGCGGTGTTCAAAATTTGAGAACCGGATGCTTTGGGAACGACCTTATAATCCCCGGAGTAAGTGTCATATTCCCTTGTCACGCAGATTGACCCATTCAGACTTTCAATCCCTGAAAGAGTCCCTTTCAGAACAGATTCGCCCGATATTTTTCCGCTTAACGAATCCAGCGCCCGTATACCGCTCATATCAGCACACCTCCTCCGTTATTTTAATTTTAGAGGCAGTGATGAACGTATCCACTTCTCCGGACTCCTTCGTCAATTGGACATCGTACACATAAGTTCCAAAAGCGAGGTCTTTTGTATCTTCCGGGTTCAAAACCAGTTTCAGCGTATCAATCGGAATATCTTTTACCAGCAAAGTATCTTCATCCGTATAGTTGGATTTCATCGCGAAACGAACAGAATCCCCTTCGGATGGTACATATGGATCTCCATTTGATTGGGTAATGGAAATCTGAGCCATGAAAGTATCGCCCCGCGTAAGAGTAATGGTTGTTCCGGAAACCTTATAGCTCATAGCTCTCCTCCATTTCTGTCTGGCAATCAAAAACGGCTATACCCTCCACAATAATAAAAGCCGCCCACACACGATAGGCAGCGAATCATAGAAGAGTATAGCCATAAAGATTGCATTTGCGATGTTATTTGGCGTCCTTGTTGTAGTTTGCAGCGCTGATTCCCAGAAGAACGCCCAGGAAAGTGTCAACAGCCGTAATGGTACCGACTACCTGCTCGCCACAGGGCAGACCCCAGATGCCGGCCAGAGCAAAATATAAAGTGCCGGCTGCCGGAAGCAGATACTGCGCAATCCATTTCAGGGTATCGTAGGTTTTGTTACTCATCTTCATGATTTGTTTCCTCCTTAAAATCCAAGTTGTTTAAAAATATATCCGAGAATGATTCCGATAATGGCGGTTACTGCGTAACCAACTACTTTCCGCCACATATCTCCATCCCGGCTTTCCAACGTTTCCAAACGTTTTCCCTGAGAGACCTGTTCTTTTAACATGTTCTCCATGTTTAAAGCGAGTTTCTCCACAGAGGTGCTGATAAAAGCGACCTGTTTTACGGTTTCTTCAAGAACTTCCAAACGATGATTCTGCCGGTTGTTCTCGTCTTCTAACCGCTTATTTTCCGCATCCATGCTGCGTCGAAACTCGTTGTGTTCTTCACGAGAAATATAATCTCCTTCCATGCTTATTTATTCCTCCTTATCAAATATAACAAGCTTTTTCCCAACAATTGAAAGCGTCTTATCAAACAAGTCTTCATACAGCGTTATAAGATTTTTTCGTTGTTGTCTTGATAAAAGCTTGTAGAAACTGCCCATCCAGCCTCGGAACATATTCTCAATATTCTCGTATGGGATTTCTCCATTAGCAACTTTTATAGCCAGTTTCTTTAGCTTTCTGCGCATAGTCGTAACCCTATCCGGGTTGATTCTTTTAACGATTTTTCCATCCTTGGTAAGTGTGTATTTCACTTGCAGGAATTTGTATGTACTGGATATTTTAACGATGCGAGTCTTCTTCTCGTTGATGTGAATACCCAGTTCTTTGGCGATTACACGAATATGCTCAAGCAAGTCCACCAGTTCTTCTTTGCTTAGGTTCATGATGTACCAGTCATCCATATAACGACCGTAAAATTTCTGGCTTCTTACATATTTCACATAGTTGTCAATGCGGTATGGATAGTAAATCCCGATGACTTGTGAAAGCTGATCGCCAATGTTTACCGATTTTTCCATCCACTTCTCGCCGGTTAATTGTTCCTTGGGTATTTCCCTGTAATCCAGCTTGTTAAACGTTTCGGTCATACAATTGGCGTATTCTTCATCTGTCATGTAAGAAACATCAATTTTGAACCCGTCAAATATAAGTGTTAGAAGCCAGTCAATAAACTCGTCATCGTCAAAGAGCTTTAACAGTTCCCGCTTCGCTATCTCATGAATGATATTGTCGTAGAATTTTGAGAAGTCTCCGAACAGAATCCATCCTTCGTTGCCATACTGCTTGTAGTACCGTCGGAGATGCACCTCAAAACGCTCTCTTTGGTGTGAAATTCCTCTACCTTTGATGGAAGCGCCATTATCATAAATAATATGCTTCTTGACCTCTGGTAACAAAATCTCGTCACATAAAGCATGGCGAACAATACGGTCTCTGATTCGGATACTTGATATAGGTCTTACTCGGCCCCGCTCAGACAGAGAAAACTCCTCAACAGGACCATTTTCTAAAGTCCGGTTAAGAAGGTCTTCCTGGATAGAAAATATGTACCTTAGAAAGTTCATCATGAACTTCTGCGTCGTTTCTTTCCATTTACTGCCTTTTACGGAAGCCTTGTAAGCCCTATACAAGTTGTTGGCGTCAGACAAAATCTCTTCATACGTCATAATTATTCACCGTGATAGCAATACTTACCGTAGTAAATTGCGTCCAGCTTTGTCATTTATCCTTGATGGAAAGGACAACGTCTCCTTCTCAGTTGGTTAGACAGAGAATCCGGACGAACCCCGTTAGAGTTCGAAGCGTTGTTGTAGTTCGTATTGCCATTGCTGTTCACATTGGCGAAATTAGCCGAAGAAACGACGCGATTTAGACATTGCCCTGTAAGTATGCTTTGATTTTGTTGTCACGCTGACGCCATTTCTTTATCAAACCGATTTCTCGGTCGATAGCATTAACATATCTGCCATAGGTATTAACATCCACCTCGAAGATTTCCACGATTCGCTGAAGCTCTTTGAGAATCTGCTCGCAATTTATAATCGCATTGTTCTGATAGTCCCGCCGCTGTTCATACTCGCGCATAGAAGTGGGATACGTTGAATTAGCTGCCCTTACGTTGCTCGTCAATTGAGATGCCAACTGGTCGATTCGATTTTTAAAATTAGTCATCAAATATCGATACTTCGCAAAGTCTTCCGTCTCATCCTTTCCATAGGCATAACGGACCCGTACCAGATGGTCTAAATCTTTTACCCCAAAACTTCTCTGCATGAAGTCAAGCAGCATGTCATGTAAATCTATCGAGAAGGTAATGGCCTCAAATTTGGATTCCTTACGTTTACTTGCCAGGACGCTCATCAATAAGCGGCTCCGGTAATCTCAGCAAACTCTTCCTCGGTAATCCAGCCCTTTACTACGGCATTACGAACGCGGGTCAGATCCCACAGTTTTCTGTTGTAGAAACCCTTTACTTTGTCGTAATTCTTGCTATGTTCCATGGTGCTCTCCTTTCTTAAAGCTCGACGTCGCACATCATAGCGAGATATTCGAGGTCGGACTTGAGCTTTGTCTGTTCCAGTTCTTTCTGCGGAATATCCCGAAGGACAAACCACGACTTTTTATCAACAGTCGTCACCTGAACCAAATCCATGTGTTCATGAACTTCTTCATTGGTTCCGTCGTTGATGATGACCGGGGAACACGTTCCGTCGAAGATGGAAGCGTCAATAGCCTCCTCGGAAATGAAATTGTTCCCGTTCATGGTAAGGTTGTCAAGGATGGTTCCATCGGCAAGGGTGATTCTATAAGTTTTCTCATCCATTTTGATTCTTCCTTTCACTTAATTTTTTACTGTTATAACACAAGATTCTGTCACCTGAGTACGGTGTTTTCTTTCGGAGCGAGGGGGCACGAGGCCCCCAGATTTAGCCAACCAACCCGAAGACCGGACGAACCCCGACAGAGTTCGAAGCGTTGCCGTAGGCCGCACCGCCATTGCTGCCCACACCGGCGAAAAAAGCCGCAGAAACGACGTCTCTCAGCCAATACCAATATCTCCCAGGATTGATGAATCTCGGATACATCTTCATCAACGCCAACTGGGTCTTGTCGATGGTGTAACGGTTCGGAACGAAAGAACCGTCTCCGGCCGGGGTAAACACCAGACTCCCGTACATCATGATTTCATTCGGAAGTTCAACCGTAGAATCGTACCAGGCGCCGGCAGAAGGATAACCATTGGTTACGGCATTAGTCAGATATTCCCTGTGTGTGAGAATATTGGTAGAACCGAAAGCCGAGTTCACCAAAGTCTTTGCATTGGCCAGATTAGCCGTATACATCAGTGAGCCGACATAACCGCCGGTGGTGATATTGGTTTCATTCATCTTGGCGTTATACAAAGCGGCATCCGGCATAATTACCAGATGAGGAGTTGTACAGGAAGTGTCGCCAGAATTCAACCAATAGTTGATATCGACAATTCTCCAAATCCTGTCTCCGATGCTCCAATAATCCCCGATGAAGAACCCTTTGAATGTGCCAGCCCTGATCTGGGCTTTCTGAGCCGTAGTCAAAGCCGTTCCAAGATTCTTTCCACGGAAAATATTCCGGCGCTGCTCTACAGAGATGACAGCATCCAAAATCCCCCAGAAAGCATCGTTGACCGTAATGCCCTTATTGCCGTCCGCAGCAGAAACCATCAGCCTGTCCGTTGCGGAAACTGAAGAAACCTGAGTAAGCTGTGAGACATTCATCTTGGCGAGGTAATCCTGAGAAGAACTAACCGCAACAAGTGCTGCGAGCAAATCTCTCGCAAGAATTGTTTTTGTCCCGCCGTCCCCGTCAACAAGCAGAACGTTGTTGGCGAGGAGCTGTGTTACTTTTTCGTAATCTGTAATTTTCATTACTTAATCCGCCTTTCTTTTAATTTCTAACAAATATAGCCTGACTGAAAATCAGGTTGTTCCCGCCGTCAAGAATTTGTTCAGTTGAATAAGACCGACCGTTCAAACCTCTGGATTCACTGTCTTTAACAGCATCCTCCACAGAGTCTAATACAGAATATAAACCCCTTCTTGCATTATCTCTGAGGTATCCGGAGACCTGAAATTCTTTCGGTATGCCTTCCATGAATTTAGCCAACAGATCAGAATAAGTCCGGCTCTCAATCGGATTCTCATTGTTGTCCATAACCGGATTCTTCTCCGCATCTGTAATTGCCGATAGGAACACAAAGATGTTATCAAACATAGGCTCCTCCTTTACTTCGTGACAAATATGGTTTTGCCTCTGATGACATCGCCTTTATCATCAAGGAGCTGCTCTGTCTGATCTGCATCCGGATTGTTCACATACAGCCATGTACCGCCATCGGTCAGAATCTGATAAACCGTAAATTCGTTGGCGAGTCCGTCAAACGCCTGCTCAATAGCCGCTAAGCGTCGTTTCACATCTTCGAGCTCTTCGCTGACATCAGAACCCTTCTTAACAACGAATGTAACCCTTTTTCCCTCAATCGGCTTATTATCGCCATCCAGAACCGATGAATCCGAAGAGTCGTTAAGACTGTCATAAATCGAATGGGTATTTGTAAGCTCATTTTGAAAATCTACAAGCTTATTTATCCGCTCGTTGAGAATGACAAGTTCATTGGCGAATGCCGAAACATCCTCGCCATCAATGAGATCCTTAATGGAATCCCACCAGTCCCGGAAATCCTTATCAATGGAACTTTTCCAATCAGCAAACTCTTTGGTATTGGCATTCACATAATCGTAGAACCAACCGCTCCAAAGAGCTTTCCAATTAGCGTTCGTCTCCTGCATTTCCGTAGTTTGACTGCTGAAAAACTCCTCCCACTGATGTTCCCAGTTTAGATAGGCTTCCTGAATCTCAGTTGTCTGAGCTTCAAACCATATTCTCCACTGGTTTTTCCAGAAAGAGCTGTACTCTGTAAAATCGTCCGTCACAAGCTTTTTCCAATATGCCAGCTCCCGGCTGCTGTTGTTGACGTAGTCATAAAACCACTTTTGCCACATATCTTTCCAGTAATCAGCAGTATCGGTAATCTCGTTCACATGTGTGTTATAAAACTCCTCCCACTGATGTTCCCAGTTTAGATAGGCTTCCTGAATCTCAGTTGTCTGAGCTTCAAACCATATTCTCCACTGGTTTTTCCAGAAAGAATTTGTAGATTCCATATCAGCAGTCTGAGCGCCATAGAATGCTTTCCACTGGTCTCCCCACTGTGCCACCAGAGCGTCAATCGACATCTTTTCAAGCGGAGCTGTGACAAACGGGCACGCTGACGTTCCAACGCAGTTCGTAATGTTTGCCTGTCTGATAGCTTTCACGCCAGCATTCACACGAATATAAGCCAGTGGATACTGCCAGCGGTCATTCGTCTTTATCAGCGTCGGATTCTTCGGACTGGATGCGGGAGTTCCTTTGACAATCTTTATGGAGTTCGCCCGCACCGATTCCCTGGCATCGACTTCCAACACAACCGCGTCAATTCGGTTCAGAATTACTTCTGATAAGGGAAGGGTCAGAGGCAATAGGGCATCGTTCAATGTCCATGTGTGATTAAACCATGCTCTGCCGATTCCAACATTAACCATCATGCCTTCGGATTCCTTAACCATCATGGCAGTTCCAAAATGCTGCAAAACTCCGTCCCGAATAATTCCGTCAAAAATACTGGACATTTGAATTGCGTCGTATCTTCGATCACGGTTTTTGGAATTGTAAAACCCATAGGTAACACTCATTATTCATCGCCTCCTTCCGTTGTTTTAAATGTTGGATATACGGATGCCCCTTCGGAATCTTCAGTCATAACGATTTCCACAATCCTGGCTTTCGTTTCATGTCCATACTCGTTTGCAATCTGAATGACATCTCCATTAAAGAAATCCTCACCGTATTTAAACATAACGGTAGTTTCCACCTGTCCTTCAAAAGATGTTACATCTGTATTCTCCGCTAACTTTTCTTTACCCCTTTGTTGCAGTAATGCCGTATACTCTGCATCGGTTAAGGTGACATCGTTACCGACATCCGAAGAAATATCTCTTGCATCGGTAAAAAGCTCCCGGCGGTTCAAACCGCTTCCGCCGCCAACTGTCGTGTATCTTCTTGAAGAACCTTCTCCCTCACCGCCAACCAGCGTGACATTTTTCAACGCCGACTTTGATTCGACATAATTGCTGTTGATGATATTTTCGAAATTGGGGGAAAAGACCACATATGGATTTGCTGTCTGGTCGTAAGACCTGTCAACACCGGAATAGAGTTTAAACACGAACTGCTTTTTATCGTTCAGTGTAATCTTGAACCCGATATCACGCTCACTGCAAATCTTGTTTATCACACTATACAGATTATCCCCCGTATACTGAGCGTCGATTGTCAGCTTTGTAATCGCCGGGTCGGTAGATGCTTCAAAAATGAAATTGCTGATACGGCGATTGCTATCGGAAGGGGAAATGACGTTTTTGTTCAGGAGTGTCCGGATTCCATTTTGAAGATTTCCCCTTATGGTCTGTTGCCCCCAGACAATTCTCCTGTCCAAGATAGATTCCAGCGACCTACCGGTTACGGTGATATGATTTCCGTCCTCGGAATCTGAGGTGATTCTTATCTTTTCGATAATCATACAATGCTCCGATTCCCGATTCTGCAAATAGTAATCCTGCCGTATGTAACTAAGAATGGTGCTTGTCATGGATGTGAAAAGCTCGAAATCACCATACTCATAATACCGGTCTGTCCAGATAAAAGACTCGTATACATCCACGATGGAGACCGCATCCAGATTTGTGTTTAAAACTATCAAATCCATCGCTATACCCCCTCATAAATGATTCGATTCTCTATCTTGAACTGTAAATTACTGCTTCCTTCTTCTGCCGTATACGCAAACACGTTGTCACCTTTTGCAAGCTGAAACCAGTCAGCTTCTTTATCCAGGCAGTTTAGAATATTGGTTGTTTTTCCGTTTCGGAGAAGGGTAATTGACTTTTTCCCTTTGACGGTACAGATAGTGATTTCATCGCCCGCCACAATTCCGGAACCCGTAAAAGCCTTCATCTTGTCAGTGTCGATACGCATAACCTCACGGGTTCCAGTATTGTATATGGTGATGTTTCGTGCTTCACCGATGGCATGAATTGTAATCGTCACACCAATCTCAGCATCTCCGCTGTACACAACTGTTTTTTCCATCTGATTCTGGATCTCGCCCATTTCCAGCAAGCATTCATACAGAGATTCGTTGCTGAAAGGAAATTCAAACAACGGCTCCACACCATAGAAAATAGTAGTATTAACCCCATCTTCCCCGGCAGAGTAAAAGAAAGGATTCGGACATACAATGGAGACATCCGAACCCTCATCTTTACTGAATATATCCGGTTCATTCGATTCGGTATATCCGTCAATTTCTGCTGAACGGTTGTCCGTTTCAATCAGCAGCGTAAGTTTTTTCTTTATCGGAAAATACTTATACGATAACTGACGCACATCCTCAATCGAATCTTTCCAAAGATACTTCAAGGAAATGACTATGTTCCGTTTCTGGAGTCTGGCAGAATTGAACAAATCCCCGTCATTTGTAGCAATTTCGGTGGTATTGATGTTCGCCTTTCCAGACCCCAGACCGGTTACAGAGGTAACTACGAAACCGGATTCCTCCGGCCTCGCAAGTACCAGTTTAATACTATCGCCAAGATAGTTTGTCACGGTGATTGACTTAATCACGCTTTCACCATCCTTTCCATCGCCGAGAACTGATTCTTTGTCTGCCGATAAATCTCAACTCTCGACAGTGCCTTAGGCGAATAGTTGTTTTGAGTAAATGTGAATGTGCTTCCTGAATTCGGAGAAGTTTCTCCATTTTGAACATCTGCGGTTTCCTGCTGATTCATGCCTCTGCTGATGGACAATGCCTGCGTTCTGCTGAACATAGCATTCAATCTGTTTGTCCCAGCTTCCACATTTGACAAATCAAGCACTGGACGAATGGTCGGCTGAGCATCAATGTCACTGTCAATGAAATCTTTGACCTTGGAGATTGCATTACCAAGTCCCGTTCTTGCGGCTTTCGCCATCCCGGAGCCGGCTTTGTATGCTTTCTCGGTGTAATCGCCAATCGCATTTACAAACGCCACGCCGAAGAAATCGCCAATCCGATAACCAACCTTTGAAGGAGAGTGTTCGTCAAGTTCTTCCTCCGCAGCCCTAGCAGCCGCAGCCGCCATAGCTCTCGCTTTCGCCTCAGCTTTGTATGTATTTTCACTGATACCTTTTGCAAATCCATCCACGAGATAGGAACCCGCATCGTAGAATTGCCCGTAGTAATCCCTAATCCCGGAGATAGCCCCGCCAAGACCAGAGGTAAATGCACTCTTTGCATCTGCATCCTTACTCCTTACCCCGGCGATGAATTTCACCATACACTGTTCGCCAGCGCTTTGAAACTCCGAATACTTATTCTTAATCGCAGTCAAACAACCGCTGATGATGTTGATAAATGTGTTTCTGGCATCCACATCTTTCGCTCGAACACCCGCAATAAACTTCACCATCGTCTGCGTTCCAACTGACTGAAACTCCGAATACTTATTCTTAATAGCAGTCAAACAACCGCTGATGATGTTGGTAAATGTGCTCCGAGCACTGTTATCCTGAGTTTTCACCCCGGCGATGAATTTCACCATCAAGGTAGAACCCGCAGTTTGGAAATCCCGCTGCTTCGCATTGATGGCTGTAAGCACCGCCTGAACCAACGCTGTGAACGTCGTTGTCAATGTGGTTTTCTTGGCATTTGCCGCATTCACAAAGGTTGTCAGCATATTGGAGGCGGCCGCTGTTACCTTTGAATTTGCGTTATTGAATGCGTCAATAAAACCAGTAATTCCAGCTTCTCCAAGCTTCGTCAGCGCGGAACTGAACGATGTCATTCCACTGGTGTCCAATCCAGCCATACCGTTTGCCATGTCAACCAATCTGTTTGTCTGTGTGATTACGCTGGATAACAGTCCAGTATCAATACTGCTAATATAACCGTAGTAGGAACTGAAATATGAGCCAAAAGAAGCCATATCGCTTCCAAAACTGGCTAAGGTCATATCATCCGAGAACCAGCCACCTTCTTTCGGTAAACTCTTTTGAAGCTCAACGATAGACGTAGCGGCATTTGTAGTTGCTGTAACGATACCAGCATCAACCGTTCTCATAAAATCGGAATACTTTGCAAAATTCGCACCAAAAGATACAAGACTGTTTCCAAATTCCCCGATATCGTTATCACCAGTAAACCAACTTACAACACCGCCCGTATTCGGAAGCGTATTCGCCAGCTCGACTAAAGACTTTCCTGCTGTTGCAGAATTTGTTATAGCGTCTACATCAATTCCGGATATTGCATCCGAGTAGGACTTCATTGCTTTTCCAAACGGAACAAGCTGTTCGCCAAACAAATCCATATCGTTTTCACCGGCGAAGAAACTAACAACTCCGCCGCTGTTCGGAACCGTTTTTGCCAATTCGACCAAAGCTTTACCAGCCGTTGCCGAATTAACAATGGCGTCAGCATCCAGACCCTTTACAGCCGTTGAGAAGTCCATCATAGCCTCGCCAAACGGAATCAACTGCTCGCCAAATTCCTTCATATCGTTATCGCCAGCAAAGAAGCTGACAACACCGCCTGTATTCGGAATGGTAGTAGCCATTTCAGCCATTGCTTTTCCGGCAATCGCCGCCGCTGTTACAGCATCTGCATCCAGTCCTTTCACAGCAAGAGAAAAGCCCATCATCGCTTCACCAAACGGAATCAACTGCTCGCCAAATTCCTTCATGTCATTTTCGCCGGCAAAGAAACCAAGCACACCACCGCTATTTGGAAGCGTTGCGGCCATTTCAGCCAGAGTCTTGCCCGCGGTCGCAGCATTTGCCACGATGTTTCCGTCCATACCAGCGATCACTACCGAAAACTCTTTCATTGCTTCACCAAACGGCACCAGCTCTGTTGCGAACTCCGATAATGATGAGCCACCAGTAATCCAAGATGTCAAACCCTGCAAAATGTCCGCTGCTGTCAGAATGAGAATAGTCTCGGCAAGAGCTTTAACCCCATCCATTGTAGACGGACTAATCTGGCTAGCACCCTCAATAAACGGTTGGATATTCGTCATAAAAGCAGACAAATCCGCCCCGATTTGAGGGAACTGACTTGAAACGCCGCTCATAAATCCACCAACAATACCGCCAACAAACTGACCTATTGCCGTCCCAATACCTTCCAGTAGCTTACCGCCTTCGCCAATCAGCCAGGACAATCCTGGAATCTGCGCTAACGCGCCGACCGCCGCCAATACAAGAGCCAGTTCAGCAATAATCACGCCCATACCTAATACACCAGCCATAGCACCGGGAACCAAAGAAGCCACAGCGCTCAATGCCAGCATAATAGCAGAGAGTAACCCGACGCCAGCAATACCTTTCAATAAGACGTTTACATCAATACCGCTAAGCGCATCGACAATACCTGAGAAGAAAGCCATAAGGACATCTATCGCAACCTTTATGAGTTCCGGCAGATTCTTTGCAATTCCTTCCAGAACCTTGATTAAAAACTGGAAGATAGAATCAACAATCGACGGTGTATATTTGACAAGCGCCGCTAATACAGCATCAATCAGGGCAAGCGCACCGTCTGCAATCTGTGGAACGCACTCTAAGAGAACATCCAGCAGAGACAGAACGACAGCTTTGATAGCCTCTCCAATAGCGGGAGCACTCTCTGCAATTACACGGCAGAATGCGATAATTCCCTCGCCGATTTTCTCAAGCACAGCCGGAATAAGCGCCGCTACCCCCGTAATAATAACCGTCAGGGACGCGACGATAGCAGTCGCTCCAGCAGCTCCAGCCGCAGCCAAAGCAGTAAATCCTACAGCCAAAGCCGATAATCCTGTTCCAGCGGCCAATAGTCCTGCCCCGATAGCAAGAACGCCAACGCCAATGAGTGCGAAAGCACCGCTCAATCCCAGAATTGTTGGTACAAGAGGAGTAAGAACAGCTCCGGCAACACCGAGAATCGCAAAAGCTCCAGCGATTGTAACCAGTCCTTTGGCAATAGACATCCAACTCATAGCGCCCAAAACAGAAAGAACCGGCGTTAATACGGCCAAAGCCGCCGCTGCCACAAGCATTGCTGCGGAGCCGCCAAGCGTGCCCTTCATAAAGTTCAGCCCAATCGCCAGTTCAGCCAAAGCAACACCCATCGTCACAAGTCCTTTGGCGATCTGCTCCCAAGAGAAATTTCCCATCTTCCCAAGAACATCTGCTACGATTTCAAGAGCTGCTCCAACAATAACCAGACCCGCTCCGATTCCGACCATGTTTTTAGGCATCAGTTTTGTAGCGATTGCAACCTCCGCTAAAGCGCCACCCATAGAAACCAAACCTTTTGCAATCTGTTCCCATGAAAACTTTGCGAAGTCCGACATAGCTGAAGCAAATATCTTCATCGCCGCCGCAATCTCTATCAGTGCAAGACCAGAAGAAATGACATGCTTCGCATTTCCTGTAAGATTAGTAAACGCTGCTACTTCAAGAAGAAGCGCTCCGACAGCAGCAAGACCCTTACCGATTTCTTCCCACTTCATTTCTCCGAAGTCTTTACAAACGGATGCGAGAATCTTCATCGCTGCCGCAAGGATAACCATACCTGTTGCCGTAGTCATGGCTTTACCGCCAAACTTGGCTGTGTTTAGGAACAAATCAACCTCAGCAAGCAACACGCCAACTCCGACCAAACCTTTTGCTAACTGCTCCCATTGCAATTTTGCAAGGTCGTTTACAACGGAAGCAAGAACCTTGATAGCTGCGGAAAGAATCAGCATTCCGGTTGCGGTAGAAGTGACCCCTTTGCTGAACTTTGCAGTAGCCATGAAAGCATCTAATTCGGCAAGCAACACCCCGACTCCGACCAGACCTTTTGCTAACTGCTCCCAGCTTAAATCCGCCAACTTTTTCACGGCGCTTGAAAGGATGAGAACTGCGCCAGCGAATACAAGTAACTTTGTAGAGCCCTTTCCAGTAACCCCATCAAGTTTATTAAACACCGCCATAGCTCCCATTAAATTTGCAAACATGACGGTAATTGCTCCAAGCGATGCTGAAAGTTTCTCACTGTCAATTAACGAAATCGCAACGATAGAAGCCGCTAAAATTGCAATCGCAGTTGCTATTTTAATCAATGCCCCAGCCTTCAACTGTGTTTGATATGCTTCAAAGCAACCTCTAACACCGTCAAGGATTCCGGTCACGCCATCCAAAATTCCCTGCAATCCTTCAAGCGGTTCAGTAAAGCTCTTTAGGAACTTGGATATGCCGAAGACAATTCCACCAATAGAAAGTCCATTCAGCAGGTCAATAATTCCGCTGAAATCCGCATTTCCCATTTTTTCAATGAGAGTATCCGCTAAACCGCCAAGAGCACTTGCAATGCCACCGACAATCGCCTTGACCCCATTCCATAAAGCCTGAAGAATCTGTAAGAATTTGCAGTTTGCAAGGGCGTTTCCCATCGCTTCTACCGCATTAAGGAACCCACTTTTCATACTCTGGGCAGATTCACCAACCTGTGACATTCTTTCATGAATCCGTTCAAGCGTGGAATGAATGAGTTCCATGCCCGGAAGTTTGATTTTTTCTTTGACAAGATTCAGGAATTCTTTCACGGACTCCTTTACCTTATCTAAGTCTGGAAGATTGAATTTATCCTTTACTTCTTTGGCAAAATCCTTAAAAGCACCCGCTGCCTTTCCTACAAAAACGATAACGCCTTGAATCGCTTTGTTGAAAATATCGTTTTTCTTGATAAATTCATCAAGACATACAAGCCATTCTCCGATACCACCGGTAACAGTTAGGATGCCGCCTCCAAGATCGTCCAATCCTCCGAACAACGGAATGATTGCGTTGAATATGGCAGAAAAAGCCTGCTTTACAATATCCAGAATCGCGAACAATCCTTTGAATGTGTTTTTCAGATTCTTAGATGCTGATTCGCTGAGCTTCAGATGAGAAGCAAACTCCTTCAGTCCAACCGTAAGATTGTAAAGCCGCTCGGAAGTGATAGGTGGAAATATCTCACGAAATCCCTCAGATATTGGTTTAACAACACTGGCAAGCCCCTCAAAAGCATTTTTAGCCGCCTCAATCAAAGCAGTACGTCCGCCCATGTCTTTCCAGCCTTGCAGCATAGAATTACGGGCATCCGACTGAGCGTCAATAAATCCGCCAATTGCGTTGCTCAGGCTTGTCCAGAGTGTTTTTGCTTCTTCAAAGTCGCCAAACAAGATTTCCCATGTCATCGCCCAGCCGGAACCAACTGCTTCTTTCAGCGTATCCATCAACTGGGTAAAAGTTTTTACTTCCTGAGCGGCAGCAAAAGCTTTCTTACCGATTTCCGTGGTCTCATCGGCATAATCCCGCAAGGTATTGACGAGAACATCGGTCGTCATCCACTGATACTGCAAGCTGTCGTTGAAATTCTTCGTGGCGTTGATTGCTTCATCCATGGTGGAACCCTGATTATTCTCCGTTAAAACGCGGTACATCCCATCAGCGGTCTTTTCCACTGTTCCAGCCGCAACAGCCGCTTCCAAAAGCTGTGTCTTAAATTCCACTGTCGCCATGTTTGCGTTTTCAATGGATTTCCAATCAATCAGCTTTACATAACCAGCCGATAAAGCCTGCGCAAAGTTATACATGGCTCTGGAAGCCTCATTTGCATTTGCGCCGGAAATGGCAGCTTCGTTCGATATACCCTGAATCGCCATTACAGCGTCTTCCAGTTTAACGCCAGCATTTGTGAATTTGCCGATGTTCGAAGTCATATCCTGAAACGAATAAATCGTTTTATCTGAATACGTATTCAACTCCTGGAGATATCCATTCACTTCTTCCAAAGAAGCGCCGGTACTCATCATGATTGTCTGAATCGAACCCATTTTCAGTTCGTATTCTTCAAATCCCTGAGAGATCGGTTCTATAGTAAGCGAATGAAGCATTTGCTTTCCGGTATTGATAACCGAATTGGTGATGTTGGCAAGAGCGGTTACGGCCATGACTTCAAATGCCGAGAATTTAGCATGAACGGTTTCAACCGCACTGGTAAGCCCTGACATGTTACAGTTTTTCGCCGCAGAGTTCACGTTCTCCAAGCCTTTTGCAGCACCGTCTAAATTCAGACTGCGCTTCAGCTTGTCAAGCGTCGAGAGGCTAGTCTGAACATTCTGCTCGAACTGTTTATTGTCGAACCGCATCTCGACAACTCTTTCGTCAACTGTCTTGCTCATAGCTTCGTAACCTCCCTCCATGCTTCATTTGCGATTTTGTCAAAAATAGGCTGGATAGCAGGATTGATATAATCTCGCCCCTGTACCCAGCCGCCGTTTCTTGTTCCATGCCCATATTGCAGGATGATGGCAATTGGAACTCCATTTTGAATGTTTGAGTTATAAAACGAAATCGCCACCGACCCGCTTTTATTCCTGATCTCGTAGCGCCATGAACTGGCAGTTTTTCCCGAATCGATAGGTGTTGCAGACGCAAGGGCGGCTACTCCCTCTCGACCGTACTTGTCAAGGTCTCCGAGTTTAACGACCTCTTTCGCCCTCTCTAAGAACTTTGTCAGTTTAGAGAAGTCGCCCTTTTGTCTGAACGTTATCATTGGAACACCCCTTTACTTTTTCAGATACGCACTGGAGCTGAAACCAGTGTACTGAACGCCATCCATAACGAACTGGATGTACAGCCACTTGGTTCCGTTATAAGCTGTGTGATAACCATAGCACTGGACTTCGGTTCCATTTGGAATGAGACACAGCGCCTTCTTGTTTGTTCCGGCATCGTTACGACAGTAGAGTCCATCCTTTGCGGCCACCTTGTATGTTCCGGCCAAACTCTTGTCGAGAGATTTTGCATAGGCCGTAGCTGTGACTTTCTTCGATGCCGGCTGATTCTGGTTCTGAACGGGGGCATTGGGTTTCGTTGCCGAACCATTCAGAATTTCGTTAATACGCTTCTGAACCTCGTTGTAATCGTATCCTTTTGCAGTCAAAGCCGCTTTACGCTCTGCACCGTTTCCCCAGATACCAGCGATTGCTTCATGTGCAATCGTATCGATGCTCTTTTTCTCGTCCTGTACCGGCGGAGCAACGGCGCCCTCGTCATATTTGGGCGTAATAAAGCCCCGGATAAATTTCCCGTTGATCGACAATGTCCGCCGCTTTACTGCATTGCTGAGGTTTCCTTCAATAACCGTAATGTAACCGCCGGAAACATACTCAACGGTACCGATGTGATCCGGATTACCGGTATTATCACCGATTCCAGAATCCTCCCAATCGTACAAAATCGCATCGCCAGGAGAGGGAACATACGCATCGTCCTCAACCCAACATCCCATCCGTTTCGCCGCTTCAATGATGTAATAGCAGCTAATCTCAATCGGCATAATCGCCGTATAGCCGAGCTTAACCGCCAGTGCCGACCATGTTGCCGCGCACCATGCCCAACCGTAAAGCATCTTTGTTCCACGAGGGAAACTGCCGGTATAGGAATTGTAAATATCGATGATTTCTTTGTAAGAGCCATCAGACTCATTCTTTCCAATCCAAGACCTAGCCAAATCGACTACCGCCTGTCTTGAGTAGCTTGTGGACCCTTCGTCCTTCTTTTCATCAGAATCAACGAAGCGGTAATTCATGTCCACATTTCCCTTGATTCCGTCCACAGCCCCCTTGCTTGTGTACTGGTGAAAATCACAGGGATAATCAGCTTCCCCACTCCAATCCGCCAGCCAGAATACATACTTGTCCAGCAGCTCGTGGTCGAACATATTCCTGTAATAATCGATGTTGGAATAGATGCCGGCTTTGTATCCTTTCTCCGTGACACATTCACAGAACGCCTTGGTATGTGCATTGCATTCGGCCCGTCCCAAAGTAACTCCGGCGGCTTTCGCTTTCGTGATTGTGTCGTATTCGAAATCGAAAAATACGATAACGTCTTTTCCAAGCCCAGCAGCTTCCAACTGTGAAATACAGAACGCCGCTTCCTGTTTAGCCTGCTCAACATTCAGCGCGTAGCTGAAATGATAAACACCACGAATCGGAATTCCTGCCGCCTTAGCCGCTTTTACATACCCGTGAAACCTTCCGTCAACCGTCTGACGATAACTCGACCGGAGAATCAGGAACTGGATTCCGGAAGCTTTTACTTTATTGAAATCCACATTCCCCTGCCAAGTTGAGATATCTATTCCACGTTCTTTAGACATAACCATCACCCCTTTGAATTTAATTGCTTTCTTCGTGCCGCATTTAAAGCAGCATTGCGTTTCATGATTTCCCTTTTGCTTCTCTTTTTAGGCGGCGAATTCTTAATATTGCACACCTTAATAAGAGTAAGAAGCCGATTAAGATGCCATTTTTGACACTCAAACGGAATATTCAAGGCAATCATCCAGTAGTAAATAATCTCTGCCGTAACCTGCTCTCTGCTGGCTTTTACTACCTTTTCCTCCGTAAAACGTGTAGCAGTCATCGGAGCGTCAATGTATTGGTTGATTTGGTCGATACAGGAGGTTGTCAGATAGTTATATACTTCTGGATTCACATTCTGCGTGAGTGTCATACATTGCACGTAATCCAACGTTTCCTCAAGCGTCTTTTCCTGTTTGGTAAGGAAAGGCTTGCACCATTTGGATTCCCATTTTGAAAGGGAGACAAGGGAATGCTCCAACTGCAACGTTTGCTCTTTGGGGTAGATGAACATCTGGTTTATTTCATCCCATTGTTCCTCGCCAGCGGGTATTGTAATTCGCAACATTCCCTTCACCTCCTCTTGCTTTCAGATTTAATTCGCTACCGGAGTCAATGCCGGCGCTGCCCCCTGTTTGGAGTTCGGAACAATACTGTTCACAAACTTTGCCGCCGCATCAGCGTTGGTTGCCAGCTCCATAAACAGGACAGAATAAGCTTCCGTTTCGGAAAAAGCCTTGGACAGTTCATCAGATTTGATAAACCGCTTCCCGTCGGGGCTCTTCTCGCCGTATGCTTTGAGAATCAGTTCCTTGAAAATCTTGATGATGGCCGGAGTATCCTGTGCTGCCACAATTCTCCGAATCATCTCAGACAGCCCGCCGGTAGTGCCCATTTCCATCTCCATACATTCCGCCTCGGAAAGATTGAAGTAATGGTCCTCGGTGCGCTCAGTTCCGTTGTAATCCTTGTAAGTAATCTGTTTTTTTAACATAATGTTTTTCTCCTTTCAACAATAAAAAAAGAAGCCGCCAGCTTTTACACTGAAACGGCTCCCAATCTGCTTAAATATGAAGTTGTGAATTAGCCCGCTGTCTGAAACTCCTTATAAAGCTTCAGAATCTCATCCGGCAACGGCAGTCTTGCATCAACGCCATCCGTACCGCCCTCGGTGGTAGGCTCTGTACCGTACAGAATCTCCTCCAGCTTAGCCATGAACCTGGCGTCAAACTTAGTAGAATCGAAAGTAAGACATGCCGTCGGCTTAAGCTTCTTACCATCGATAACTGTGTTGATAGCCACCGGAGTCGTGCTGATCTCCCATGAAAGGGTGATAGGTTCCGGGCTGTCGTTGATGGTGGAATAGCCTTTTTCGGACGGAGCCGCCAGAGCACCGTAAATCAGATGCAGCTTATAGCCGTAGTCGTTGTTGTCAACATCGTTGCCCAGAATAGTCCGATAAGAGAGACCGAATGTCTTTCTGGACTGCTGACCTGCAAACATACCGGGCACAACCTCGACCGACCCATCGCACTCCGCAAATTCGTCGGGGTACATATATGCCTCGACAGTAGCCCCGAATTCCTCCGCAGACATCAGATTCAGGTACTTGATGTTATCCGCATAAATCGGAGAAGCTTCCGCTCCGGAAGGACTTTCCGATACAGCACTCAGACCATTCCACGCAACGCCTTTACTATAAACGCCGCCAGCCTGAATAGGGTAAAGAACGCCGTGGTCCACACCGGTCTCATACAGACGCTCGCCAGTTTTATCCCAAACAAGTTTCATAGATTTGTTCCTCCTTAAAAGAATATGGTAAAGACATCATGATTCAGGTTGTCTTTTTCGTAGTGCCGGATAAACCGACAAGTGGGCAAAGTGGCTACTTTACCTACGAGCGGACTATCCGGATCTTTATCGATGACTGTTACTGAATATTTTCGATAAGACAAATAAACCCCGTCATTCGCATACGTGTTCTCGATACTGTCAAGACCGTATACGATGGCGGGGTAATTCATCTTAACCGATTCCGGGGGTTGAAAATAAGCGTTCCTCGTTCCAAGGATTTCGCAGAATATCTCATGTAGCAGAAGACGTCTGTTCGTCGCCATGATATACACCCCCTATTGTCAGAATCAGCCTTGGGTACTGAACTTCTACATTTGAAATCTTCCATTTAGCACCCATAAACCCAACGTACCGCATCGAATGAAAATTCTCATTGGCAAACGGATCGGCAACAATGCTGATCTCATTTGCGACATTGATGTCGTCGTTGAGCGTTTCAGCGCTTTGGAGCCTGCGCATATTACGAGTCAAATCACCAAAGTACATACGCTCGGTAATCTGCTCCTCCCATACGCCAGGTCTCGTTTCCACTGTCTCAGCATAGCCGATTGGTCCGTAAAATTTCGCCATTTTGAATTTCCACCTCCTGGACATTAGCCGCTGACAGACTCAGCTTTCTCCTCGATGACGATAGCAGACTTGATTCTGGTAAGCTGACCGGACTTGCGCGTCTCCAGCAGCGACTGAAGCTGATTGAACTTGATGTCGAAGTCGGTGAAGTGAGTCACATCGCCGCCCTTGGAAGCGCCGTATCCGTAGTCAGCCATATTCACGCAAATCGCGTGCAGCTTGTGCTTGACGCCGTCGGAATCGGTACGAACCTTCCCCTCGAACTGCGTAACCTCATAGATATTGGCAACGCCCAAAGCCGCAGCAAGCTCGGTATCCGTCTCGTAAATACGGCGGCCATTGCGGTCACGAGCGAGAATCATGGTGTTGTGCATATCAGTGGTAATGAACAGATCCGGCTTACCGGTACCACGGAAGTCCTTGCGAGCTTTACGCAGAGCCGTAACCATAGCCTCTGCATAAATGAAGCTTTCGCCGAAATACTGCTCGGTGTTGGCACCCTGAAGCTCTTTTGCCATGGCTGCAAAGTCCACATCCTTGTGGATGGTGTACAGCTCATCGTCAGTCCAGATGGGACGAATCTTGTCCGGGAAGATTTTCTCAGGGTCACTGTTAGGACGCTCATCACCCAGCATGGTAGCAACAGCCAAAGTTTCCTTCAAAGAAATCTGGTCGATGCTGTACTGGAACTGAACATAGTCGAAATCTTCGATGTCCACCACATCGTCACGATGCAGTTCGGAAGTGACGTATACCGTCTGGGGGTCAGTGGTACGCCTTACCAGCTCGTAGTTGCCGGTGATTTTCTTCTCGTTTCCTTTCTGATAACCCTTGGCGGACAGTGCATCGATGTTCCGAATATCTACATGAGAAGTACGAACCCGACCGTGAGGGATTTTCTGAGTCTTGGCCATGATAGCGTCAACCCATCCCATATCATTGGTGATAAGTTCGGGAGTGCGGCTGGGATGCGCCTCAACATATTCCGGGAACATGGTAGTAATGTTTCCGTTGCCGGTCTGAAGAAAGCCGCTGATGTCGGCGTGCTGAAGTTCATGCTCCTCGCTGTAGATTTTAATCGCAGCCTGAAGAGAACCAACGCTGCTGGACTTGGCAAGTTTCAGAATTTCACTCTGAGCCGCATGGGACAGAACATTATCCTGAGACTTGCCCTTGTTGTCAAATACATTATGTTTCATATCTTCGTTTCCTCCTTTAGAATCGTCATTGTTATCTTCCGGCTCCCCATTTTCACCGAGAGCCATCCCGACCATAGCCAACACCACGTTCTGCTCTTTTTCATCGAGCTTCTTACAAATCCGGTTAAAGACCTCGCCGACGGTTTCGTCGTCTTCAGACGGCTTATCATTCGGTTTCTTATCTTTCGATTCACCCGCATCATCCGGCTTCTTGTCTTTGTTTTCAGCCCCATCGTCAGAATGATAGAGCATGATGTTCTCATTGTAATTGATAATCAGCTCATCCTCGACGGCAACGCCGTGATTCATAACCGTATCAATATAGGCTCCGGGATTTGCCCCGGCCAAAACGAGACTCACCTCACGGATAATACCATGAACCACATCTTTCCCCATCTGCTTCAACTGATTCGCTGCAATGGACAGAGAAACAACGTCCCCGTGCCGAACCAACTTTTTAGCTGTCTGGCCGGATTCCGTATCATTGAATGTACAATAGGCATAAACCCCGTCGTCTCTGTTTTCCAGCAATGCGTGTCCCAAAACATTATCCTGGGAATCATGCTGATGGTTCCAAACAAGGCTTACAGTCTCGCCGTCCTGCTGTTTAAAAGCATTCTTACGGATAATTCTTCCGTCGGCGCACTGCAAATCATTTCTTGTGGCCCAGCCACTGAAATCAAATTTTGCCATTTTGAATTTTCCTCCTTACTTCTTTTTCTGTGATGATTTACGCTTGCGCTTGGACACCTTCGGCATCTCGGCGGCAATCTTGTCAAACTCCCTTTGATAAATTTCCTCATAAGAAGAGTCCAAAGACTCCTTTGCGGCTTTATAGGCTTCCCTCGCTGCGGAGATTGCCGATTTTAACCTGCTGGCAACCTGTTTTCGTTCAGCCGAAGCATTGGCAGAATTAGCCGCGCGGTCTTCTTTTGTTTCTTCTGACACCTGTTGCTTTCTTGCAGTGGCATCGGAACGGACACCTTCTTTACTGGACTGGGATTCTTCGCTTACTTTCGATTTTGCCGCTTTCGAATCCGAACGCAACTTGGCAATTTTCTCGTTACGCTCGGCTATCCGTTTTGCTCGTTCAGCTTTTGGCAAACTGTCCGGAATCTTTTCAGCCATAAGACGTTCTATCGCAGAATTAGTCTTGGATGTTATCCTTTCCTTCTCTGCCGTCGAGGTTTTTTCGATATCTTCCAAATCGGATTTTTTATCCGAATCGATTGCCTCTTTTTTACGAGATGCCCTTTTGGTTAGAGCATCGTTCAACTCCTTCAGACGTGCAGAGATTTGTTCCCTTGTGGCCGATGCTCTTTCTCTTAGCGCTGTTATAGTCTGTTTTCGCTTTTCCTGTTCCCCCTCAACCTTGGCCTTTTTCTCGGCTTTGATTTCGTTTTTGGTATAGGACCAGACTTTCTTTCCTTCATCCGAAAGCTTGGTAGCTGAGCGGCGTCCTTTCAATTCCCTGGTTCGCATGTAATATTCATGAGCTTTTTGGGGGTCGTAATAGGGAGAGGCATAATGCTGAAGATTATTGTCCATCTACGAATCCTCCTCCTCTTCCTCATCATCGGAAATATAATCGCCGATTATCTTTTCTATTTCAGATTCAAGACTATCCAGCAATTCATTTACGATGCGGTCCTGTTCGCTCTCACCAGTTGAAGTTCCTTCGTCAGCCATCGTCGGATTTCCGGAATTAACCTCGCCTTCTGTCTGATTGAGATTTTTATTCCGAAGTTCATCCGCTTTCGGGTCTTTTGACGGTTTCCATCCGATCGTCTGCCGCATCTCATTCGAAGTCGCAATCTCATTACGAGTCAGCTTATCAGAGATTTCAGCCAATTCCGTAACAGGCACCAGCTTGAACGGGTCTCTGAAGAACATAATTGACTGCTTCTGAGACCGAGCAGTTTTGGTCAGAAACTTCCGTTTCATCTCGTCAACAATAGCAGAAACAATCGGCTCAATCGTTCGGTTGTAGTAGTTGAGCATTGTCGTTTCGTCGGCTGTACCATCTAAAATACTCTGAGTGATTCCCAACTGGCTGTATAGCATACTCGTTAAGTATTCAATCTGAGACATTAGATTGTTTCCAACGGAACGATTTAGCTGCGTTATATGCTCCGTACCATCGGTATAAGCGATACCATACTTAGAACCGGACAACTGCTGCTCAATATCTTTACGCCGTTTTTCGGCCTGCTGACGTCTTGCATCTGTCTTGATAACATACGGAAGCTGAATGATTAAATCCAACTTTCCGGAACTGCTTTGCTCATCGACAACGTCCAAGAGATTCAATTTTCGAATTAACCGTTGCATTGTGGAATTCGGTTCGTTGATAACCGCATAAAGCGGATTTTCAATAATCGCAACCGCTTCCTTTGGCATAAGAATATCTTCTTTCAAACCGGTGTTCTCGTTGTAAACCTGAACACGAACATGCTTCGGATACCATTCGAGAATTTTTCCAGTTCGCATCTTGTCAATATCGAATGAACCTGCTACTCCGTCTTCCGGATCATCATCGGTGTCGGTAGGTACAATGGCTACGCATCCTTCGTCCAACATCGACATGACAATATCCTGAATAAAAGAACGCCCAGTTTGATCTATATTGGCTTCCAAAGAAAGACAATTGTTCAAACCGGACTTTATAACTTCAAGAAATCGTTCATTATCATCCAAACGGACGTGCTGAATGTTGATGGCAGCCGCATCCAATGCAATACGGTTGTATACGGAAGTGACAATAGACCTTTCATTTCCTCTGGTAAGCCGAGGACGGTCCGGTCTGTAAGAATATCCCGTTCCGATATCACGGTAATAGTTTTGCTGACCGTTATTTCGGAAAGCATTCCAGGCATGTTTAAACCTGGAGCCAATCGCTATATCCATTTTTTCATCACCTCCCTACGCCTTATCCAGCACTGTCTTTTTGTAAGCAACCCGACCGGAAGCCCATACACCATTTCGGAGCTGCGCCATGTTGTAACCTTCATCAGCGAGCGCCATCATAACGCCAATTTCCCCTCGTTTTGCTACGAATTGAACAACCTTTCCAGACGGAGACCGAATCTTTGAAGCTGACTGACTCATAAGTTCAGCCATTTTCTTGTTGTAGGCGTTGATCGCCGAGGAACTCAATTTTCCCGATTTATTTACAGCGCCGGGAGACCGAAGTATTTCATTTGCATATCGGCTCATTTCTTTTGAAGATTTTCTGCGAGCCTGTTCCGTAATCTTCTCGCTTTTCTTCTTGACCCAATTTGCATCTTTTTTACTGAGATTTCCGAGTTGAGCCGGGGTACGGCGGATGCCCCATTTCTGTCCCAAAATCCCATGATGTTCTATCATCTCTGACAAACGCGCTCACCTCCTTTACTCAAACGCATCTCTGTTCAGCTTATAGGCGATGTAAGCATCCATCATAGCCGCCACAGCATCAATCTTTTGGTCGCCCCGCTTTTTGTAAAGCTTTCGGTTCCCGTTAGTGTCTGTGATGGTAATGCAATTGCCCATACAGAAAGACATCAATTCTTCGTCAAATAAAAGCATCCGCTCCTCGGAAAGTTTCTTTAACTCTCCTAAAGGAACGGATTCTGTTTTTGCCCCCTGTATTACTTTCTCAATGCCAAACGGACCGTTTTCGGATGCCCATCTCTCAACAAACTCTTTGGCATTGTAAGGGTCATACCCGAAACAACGGACATCGTACCCACGTTCTACGATATGGTTATCCAGATCTTCATACACCTGCATCATATCCAAAACAGTGCCTTCCATGACAATCAAACTGCCTTCCAGTATGAACTGCTCATACTTACTGCGCATTGCAGACGGAAGTTTTCGAAACGTCAGGTCTGAAATATACGCTCTGGTTTTGATTCCAAATGTCCCGTTTGATAAAGGAAACATAAAGGTAAAATCACAGAAGTCATCGCCTCTTGATAAATCGCCGCCCATAGAACAAGGCATACCAGAAAAATCCCGCTTACGATATTTCAAAGTTTCTTCATAAGTAAAGTAATAGGTATAACCCTCCATTGGCAGACCAAACCGCTTCGCCAAAATATCATTCCTAGCTGCCGGCGCATTCTCGGCTCTTTCAACATCACGCTGGTATACTTCAAAAGTGACGGTTTTTCCGAGGTTAGGATTGGCTTTCAGCCATTTGTTAGGCTCTGAAATCTCGTCAATGGAATCGAGCTTATACCACCAAATGGAAGTATTGATTGCCGGGTATTCGCCCTTTAAGATTTTCATCAATTCCATTTTGATTGTATCGCCGCTGCCGTTTCGGACAGTTCCTTCAGAGCTGGTCGCAATGATAAGATAATCGTCAAGTTTTGAAGCGCCTTGCTCAATGGCTCCGACCACGTCTTCCCTTACGTCACCGGACAGCCATTCATCGATTGTTGATACTTTAGTCCTCAAGCCTTGAAGTTTATCGATAGACATCGGACGAACCTCTATCAGAGAACCCGTGAAAAAGTTTTCGATCCCCTTTTTGGTTGAGGCAAGCTTTACACGGTTCGCTTTGGAACCCGTGGTATTTTGTAAAGAACCTTCCGTAAGGAATCGAAATAGCGGGCCTTTGGCTCTTGTGATGGCTGTTTTTATTGGCTGTATTACTTCCTCCGCCTGTTTCATAGTCGGAGCAGTTGTTATCTGGTGAGTGGTAGAAGTGTCAATGTTTTCGAAATAGGATTGGATGCAGGAATCATACAAAGATTTGGCGGCTCCTCGCCCAACAATCAAATACTGTTTATTGATAAGCCGCTTCTTGATAGTTTTCACTACAAAATGCCCGCCGGGACCATTCGGGTTCGGTTCCCACACTTCCCTCTCCTCGAAGTAGTACCAACCAAATATCTGCTCACCCCAAAGTTTGAATGTGTCGAGCATAACAAGATTGGCGCCATCGGTTAAAGTAAGTTCCTCTTCGCAATATGCAATCCACCCCTCAACCGGACGATCATCGTAATAAATCCCACGGTCTGCGATAAGTTCATCGATCCGGTTCATTTCCATCTCGATTTCACGGCAGACGGGTATTTCCCCACGAATTACGGCATCTCTAAACGCGCCGTAATATTTCGGAACGGCAGTGTTTGATAATGCCATAATTTATTCACCTCGTCTCCGTTTAGCTGGATGTCCTTTGAATGATGGACTTAATCTTATCGTAGTTATTGTAAATTGTCAGAGCAGTAGATGTTACGGTGGCAACCGTAGTGCCGGCTTTCACAACATTGTTAAAATACAGCTTTCCGCGATTCACATTGCTCTGAGACAGCTTGGAATACTGCTGCTCCATTTGAAGCCGATTCAAACGGCTCCGAAGTTCGGCGTCACTCATTGTCTTAACGGACTTGGAACCGTGAGCTTTCTTATAATCCTCATGAGAATCATCTGAAGAACTCTTTTTTCCTTGTCCCAACTGTGCAGGGGTACGGCGAACGCCCCATTTCATTCCGAGAACGCCATGATGAGATAAACTATTATCCATTTTGATATTCCTCCTCTCCACTCGGATCGGCCGCAACAAGAATACGCCACTCAAGTTCTTTTATCTGCTGGTTCATGCATTCGATAACCGCAGACGCAAGTGGCGGGTCAAAGAGAAGTTTAACCTTCAAATGCATATAGGACTTTATGAATTCAATCTTGGATTTCTCAGGAATGAAATCGGTCCATAAAGCGTCATCGTCTTCAATGGAAAATCCATCAGCAGGACCGACACCAAGCTGAGTTAAAATTGAAAACACAGAGTTGATGTGCATAATAAGGTCGGCATCATATACTTGGTATTCTTCTGCGATTCCGAGCAACTTTTTTATTGATGTCAGTATGCTTGGTATGTTCTTTTCCATCGCGGTCCTCCTTTTTACTTAAACCGTGATGAACTGTTTCATACAAAAGCCTTCCAAACCGGAATCGGTATAAACCTTGTAGAACTCGCCGATAGATTTATCCTTGTCAACCATAACTTCCGTATTGACCGGAATCGTGCCAAGAACCTCAGCCTTGTCATCCGGTTCTTTACGGATTCTGAGATTCGCACAATTGCTCACCAGACCGATTACAGGCTCTTTCTGTGTTGCAGTCATTTCTTTAGATTCCATAATTTGTTTCCTCCTTAATGCCTCCATGGACAGGTATCGTTTTTTGTTCGTTCAACTGGAATATGGGGGATTGGAGTTTCGTCTCCATAGTGAATTGCGTTGTGGGTTGAAAGTTTTGTAGACACAACGTTGTCTGGGTCAAACACGCATGGATTCCGATTCAGAATATCTTCATAGGTTATAGGATTGATGTGGTGAATAATAATCGACCCAAAAATCTCAAATCCCTCTAAAGCCAAATCACACCCATTATCTCGAATGATGATTTTGTTTCTGAATCTTATCCATTCGTCGGAATGATAGAATTCCTGATTAAGCCAACGTTTAAAACCAAAAGTTTCTTCTGCAACTTTTCCACAAAGTCTGAGATACTGATACCGTTCCTCAAAAGTTGGAATTCGGATTAACTCACTATAAGTCTTCTTCATCCGAATCCTCCTCTCCGCTATACCGTCGAAACGCTTTCAGTGCATTTTCGTACAATTCCTCTGACCGATGTGCAGATTGCAGCGATTCCACTTTTGCCCTTAATAACTCGTTTTCACGTTCTATCTTCTCCCTCTCCAGACGCTCCCTCGTAGATCCCAGTTTTAAATAATGTGTTATGACCTGAGAGGAGGCTGTTCCCTCCATCAATTGTTTCTCAGCAAGATCTACCGCAAGAGAAATCATTTGATTTTCCCTCGCTTCGGGTGTCAACGCCGGTCGCATCTTTCTTGAAGAATTAGAAGAGCTTGCAGCCTTGGCTTTTCCCATACTTGCCGCCTCCTCTCGATTAGTTTGTTACTCGTTTTTCATACCTTTTAGAATAGTTCTCCTACGGTGTTTAAAGGAACTCACGAAGCCGGCAAATATACTTTTTCGCTGAAAGGAGAAAAAGAGCAAAAGAACCACAGCCAATGCCACGCCAACCCCGCGAGCTCGTTTAAACACCGTAGAAGAACGACAAGGGTAAATCCAAAATATACCCCCGGAGAATTTTTAAAGACCGCCGCGATGTGGGAGGGGGTGCCTTTTCAGCGACCCTCCCCCTATGTCTTTTATCCGCCAGTCTAATGGGCTGTCCTAACCCTATTTGTGTCAAAAAGCAATTCTGTAGCCAGAAACCCACTTTTTTATTTTTCTTTTTAAGCAGTCACAACTTGCTGTATCACTTTTCGGTAGATATTGGTGAAGTCATACTTGATAATCTCGTCAATTGCTCTTTCAATTTCCTGATTGTTTTCTTCATCTGAAAGCTGATCGGAAGTTCGAGCAATTCTTCCTAAGTATGCGCTTGAGTGATAACCTTTTTCCTCATCGAACAAGAACCAAGAAGTGAACTGTTCGAATGGATTGAAAGGATTGTCAACCGTTGTCAAAGCACATCGTCTTTCCATAAATACTTAGCTCACTCCTTTCATTTTAGGTATTTGTTCACGGTTGATGTGGATACTCCGAGAGCCTCGGCTATTTCAGCAGTGCTGTACCCAGAGGCACTCATAGATGCAATCTTGTTCACCTTGGCTGTACTCAGAACTGTGGTGGAGCGAGGTGTTGCACGCTGTCTAAGAGTATCAATGTCAACATTGTTAATGATTTGGGTAAGCCGATTCTCACTGATAGCACCAGCCTGGATAGCTTCCCATTCACGGTCACTTATTGAGATTGTTTCTCTTGATGCCCCAACAGTGGTACGAGCCGCCGTCAATGCTTGTTGAGATGCTTTCTTAATCTCGCTCCTTGTCATGTCGGGATTCTCCTGTTTCTTAGCAGCTACGGTAGCATTCGCAATAACCTGAGCCTGCCTTTCACGAGGAGCGTTCCGGAGTGCCACATTTAACTGGGCCATCAAATGATCCACCTCCTCCTGGTATGTCTCTTTAGCAGAGGCGGAGTAGGCAATCTTACCTGTACTGAGCATCTCCTTACGAGCCCGATTCGCAAGAGATTTCATCTCATTTGCATAAGTAGCATAGGCTCTTTCCTGGGGGGTATCTGCATCAGAAACAAGGGTGAATGCATCCTTAGTCTCAGCCATCTTGGTACTCGCCTGAGTTCTGACTCTTGTTCTTCCATTCTTGTCAGTGTACTCCTCATAAACTTCTTTGTAGGTCTGCTCTCCGGTCTCCGGATTTATGATGGGACTTCCTTTTCGTTTCAGTACAGATGTCTCAGACTTGGCTCTTGAAATCAGAGTTGCGGCTCCTTCGTGATACCGGCCATCTTCGTCATAGCTTCCCTGATACTTCTTCTTCAAAGACGCAATCCCGTTGTCAATCTCGCTTTGCTTATAGTCGAGATGGTGCTTTTCAGCATCAATAACAACCATACTGTGCCTTACTGCACGAGCAAGTTCCTCTGGAACAGCGCCACGAAGCGTCATGTCGGTAATCAGATTTGAAATCTTACCCATCTCAGTCTGAGTATTTCTCATAGGCTTGAAGCTGCCTTCAGGTTTTCCGCCATACTCAAGCTTCGGATCGAATCCTTCCAGTCCTTCTAATGCACGAGTCGATGTAATCTTTACTTTACCGCCAGTAGGAATTACCATAACGGTATCGCCATCGAAATCGGCACCAGATAATCTTTCTGCAACCTTACTGTTGATGCCAACGGCATCCATAGCATTGCCGAGAATTCTTTTGGCATCGGCCTGCTTATTGTTTACAGTAAGAACCGGAATTTCAAAGGTTCCACCATGAGGGAATCGGATAAGAGCAACCTGCTCTCCGTTCCGATAGTTAGGAGCATACACCTCGTTGTCTTTCATAGAGGTGATTGGTAGAATTACCTGATACTTTTGTCTCGGTAAAGCCGCTGCCTGTAGATGGACTGCCGCAGAATCACAATCATCGGCAAAGGATTTTAGTAAAGCTTTTTTAACCGTAGGATTCGTGAGAGAACAAATCTCGTCAAATTCTGCCTGCTTATCAGCGGTAGCTAAACCAAGCTGCTTCTTAATCAGAGTCATACTTTGCTTTGACAAAAATTGTGAAGGCAGATGGTCGCTCCATTCACCCCAATCTCCTTCTTCCGCTCTTTTGTTAATAAGTGAAAGCTGTTTTTTACCATCCTTGTCATAGTAATAACTCTGTCCACCTTTTTTAGAAGTCGGGTCATCAGGGTCAACGATACCGTCCTTTATCAAAGAACCGAACGGATTATCCGGGTCTTTTCCGATAGGTTTCAAAACGGTGTCATTCTTAGGTCCGAGCATTGGTGTTCCGGTTTTCTTATTGGTATTGAACACAACGTCTACACCATCGGGAAGGTCATCTGAGTAAATAGCCATTCCTTTAATGTAATGTGTGCCGTCAACAAGAATCCGAACCTGCGCATAGTGAGATTCACCGAGAGACAAATCATCGACACCTCTTCGAATCTCAACAACACCATCCTTTTGAGTTCCGCCATCTTCAGCGTACCTTATCTGAATCCGACTGGAATCCATACTTTTGGGATAGACATATTTCGGATCGTAGGTTTCGCCGCCGTCATGAGAAACGTAATCGCTCAACGAATGGACATTCTCAAAATTGTAGATTTCCCTATGTTCTGTTCCAGGAGGACAGATAACTTTGATATTTGTCTGTTTTCCCGGATTTGTAACCTGTGGAACGCCACCGCCATAAACCGGATAACCTTCCTGTTCCAGTATGTAAAGCGCCTGGTTCAGTTTCTCTTTTGAAATACCGAGTTCTCGCTCAACACCAGTTCCAACGTCAATCATTCCTTTTTCTTCTATTTGTTTCTTAAGGAATTCGGCGGTCTTTTTGGCCTGATTCATACGAGCTTCCGAATTTTCATTCAAAAGAGAGCGAACAGAGGAATCGTTGGAGAAACCCATAATTGCTGCGATTTCATTCAGACTTTTTCCGTCTTCACGAAGAGACCTCGCTCTTGCTACATCCAAAGCTCTTCTTTCATCTTTGGCTAACGATTTCTGAGTACGATACTGTGTGGTGGTGAGACCCATTGATTTTGCAATATCCGTTTCGCTGAGTCCCTGCTTTTTTAATTCCTCAACACGGCTCAGAAAATCTCCGCTGTGTTGATAAGGGTTATCTCCAGAACCCCAAGGATATCTGCCGGAACGTCTCGGCATCCCGTAATGCATTAACATTTCTTCCGCAATGGGATTCATGGCTTAGCCCTCCTGTTCTTTGATTTTGTTGATAATCTTATCAAAGGTAATAATCTTATCTGTGATTGGAACAATTTCTTCAGCCGTTGGTGCATGATACAAAATTTCATTGTTCTGGTACAGACGTAATTCGATTTCAATCTCGCCAGGCTTCACTTTATATTCCAAACAAAAAAGAGCAGCATAAATCATAAGCTGCTCCATGTGTGCCGGAATCACACCGGTCTTCAAATCGTGAATTCTAAGCAAACCGTTTCTAAACGCAATGCCGTCCGCCGTTCCGAAGCAATTCTCCGAATAAAAAAGAATCTGTTCTGGAACCATTTTGAATCCGATAGCATCGTTCACATACATGTTCAATGTTTTCTGTGACTTCGGCAGCTTCTGCCCTAAACGAATACACTGTGCTGCGAACTCATGAAGAACGGTTCCTTTTTGTGTTGCCAAAAACTTTGAATAGGATTCGGCAACCTTGGACTCATCATAGTTAATCCAATGATATTTACTTGCGCCGAGAAAAGCGTGTTGCCCTTCAAGATTCAAATGATTGTTGAAGTTCATATAGCACTTCCTCCTTGTTCTCTGGACAGATGAATCTTGAAAATGACATCTCGTTCATCAATCCAACATAGTATTCTTGATTTGGCTGCTTTTTTGCTCCAGCGCTTTTTTTACATTCCAAGGACGCCCACTTATCTTTGTAGAGAATGGTCAGGTCGGGAATACCCTGAATATAACTGGAATCATTTTTTGTGACGATGCAACCGGGAAACATTTTTTTCAGTTCTTTTATCAACTGCGCCTGAAAATTGCTCTCCAACATTTCAGCGAGCCTCCTTTCTTTGTTTTTCAGAAAACGAAAAAGAGAATGTAGTCTCTAAAAATGGCTATTTTATCCTCTCTCTTCATAAAAGGGAATGTTTTTTTCGCGAACTAAAAAAGAGCAAAAGAAAAGACAGAGACGCTGAAAAGCACCTCTGTCCCGATTAAACCCATATGTAATTTTTTATGATGCTAGCTGTTATTTCTCAGATACCGTATCAGTATCCAAATAAGCCATAGACCGCCGGTAAAGAATGTAAGGAATACGTCCAGAATTAAACCTGCGGTGCTTCGTTTCTTTTTTCCGCCTTTACTCATCATGCAACCCCTTTCTATATGTCTTTATTTTCGTAATCTTCACCATCTGTAATATCATTTTGTCTAGCTGTCAGATTAACTCCGATGGCAGTACCAAGAATAGCGACAACAGCGGCGGCAACCCCACTTGCAATGCTTATTACTTTCATCCGAGCATTTGTTTTTTCAAGGTCTTTACGAGAAACCTCATCTGCAACTTGCTTCATCTCGGATAGAATATAAGTCTTTTCTTCAAAAGTAAGATTGTCCTCTTCAAGAATCTTTTCAAGAGCTGCCATGACTCGACCATACATATCATAGCAAACCTGCGCACTTTCTTGATCTTGATCCATTGATTTTTCAAGTATAGTTCGATATTCCTTCATAACATCCAAAGAGGTCGATGCAAAATTAGGGAACTGCTCCAATGCTTTCTTGGCAACTTCAGGATTCATTCTCGGAACCATTGTGGCAAACTCTATTACTTTATCCTTTGTAAGATGTCTGAAATCAGGAATATCCAGCTTTTTAAGAACCTGCATTTCTGTATAAGGTCTGGTTATACCTCGACTCTCTTTACTCATACCGCTACCCCCATATCAGAAGATATAAAAGCGCAATAAAAAAGTGCGCCCCAATGATGAGACGCACCCGCAAAAGTGAATCCCTCATTGTTGCGACACAATCTCATCCCGTTTAAGGCATAAGTAAAGAGAGAAAACACCCTTTGCCAAAGTGATTTCCCTTAAACGAGATATATGAAATTGTGTCGCAGAATAAGTATAGCACAACCAGCCGAAAAAAGAAACACTTTCCAAGAAATTTTCCGCCAATCACTTGACAATTTCGGAAATTTGTGCTATGGGCTTTACGCCGTAATCAATTGTCCCCGCTGCTCCATGTAGTCATAGACCATCTTCGTACCATCCATAAAATATACCAGTATGGACAGATACCCATTCGGCTGGTAGCGGGCAGCGTTTTTTGACAGCCTCGGAAACCTCCTCTGAAAGTCCTTGTAGATTTCAAGCCATGTAACTTTTTTACTCATATAACACCTCTTTTCTTGCTTGTGGCCAAAAACCCACTTTTTCCGTCCCTATTTATATATACTATTAAACTTTCTATCATAATAGTTTAAGAAAAAAAGTGGGCAAGTGGGCTTTTTAATTTTTCAAAACCCGCAAACCCGCATAAATACTGGGTTTTTCGATGGTCGAATCTCCAAATTTGTGGCCAAATTCATGTTTTAAAAGTGGGCAGAAAGTGGGCAAGTGGGCAGAAACCCGGGTAAAATCGTCCGTACAAATCTCAAAAGGCTGCCCAAATTCTACCCAGATTCACCCCAAACCCACTTTTTCTGACCAAAAGCCCATTTTCAAAAACCAAAAGTGGGCAGAGATTTTTAACCTAGATTAGCCTTCATCGGGCTCCGAAGACCGATACGGACGACAAAATTCACCGTAAATTGACGTCGGGTTTCTTATCGTAGAATCTGCATACCGGATCTTTCCGCTCTATAAAATCAACATCTTTCGGAAATTCTTCGTACACTCTCTCGGATTTCTTGAGAAATTCCATGTATGTTTCGATGTTTTTGCATACTTTTCTGTGTGTACAACGAGTACACATTGTCTCCCTAACTCCTCCGTCCACAAACTTCACCTCCAATTTTTCACATGTTGCCATAAGTTCTACCTCCAAATCTTTCCTGTCTGCTCGTCCCGTAAAACGATTCGCTCCTCCAGATGGAAGCCGGCCAGTTCACACATATCAAAGATGGTATGTAACAGTTTGTGAAACCGCTCGTCATCCCTATCCAGATTCTTCATAGCCTCATAAGCAGTCGGGTCAGAATAACCCTCTGCATTCTTTCGTAAATCTCTATCCGTCAAAAGACTTCTCACCTCCTTCTTCACGCCATTTTTCCAGATCGATTCCATATTGCTTCAATAAATATGTACAAAGCCAAACTTTATCGTTCTCCTCCATAACATATCGTTCGAGAAGTTCTGCTATGGCTTTGTTGAATCGGTCATAGAACCTACGCAGCCTTTTTTCTCCAAAACCGAACTCTGAATGGAGAACCCATAAAATGAGCGCGTCAATTTCTGTCGCGTGTTTTTTATCGTACTCTGCGAGTTGCCTCTGAATTTCGAGGTTCATAGCTTTTTTCTCGGCAACAGTCATAGCGGCTCCGTATACTTTCCCAGCAGCTTTCTTTATCCGCATCTCACAGCCCTCCTCACATAATCCAGTTCTCCTTTGCAAAGAAGAGCGGTAGTCCCATTATCAGGGTGAATATAAAAGCCGTTGCATCATATTCAATCGGGATGCTAAGGGCTCCCAGAGAGATAAGCGCAGCGGAATATAATTTGTTCTTTATCAATTCACGCCTCCACATAATATCCTCCCTTTACGACGGCAACGGTGCGCCCGATCTCCAGGCAATCCAAGCCACGAAAAAAGCGACTGCAATCAATAAGACCACAATCGCTGCCAAAGTCAGAACAAAATGAAGAATCAACTTATGAAACTGTTTCTTTGACATTGTCCTTCTCCTTTTTCGATTTCATGATACCTGCCTCTACATCATCCATCTTTACCAGCACACCGTTTTCTCTGAATTTGGAATATGCTCTGGCGGTCGCACAGTGCTCAATACACTGGCACACTCTGTTAATCAGCGCATACGCGCAAAGATAGAGGACCAAAAAAGCAAGCATATACTGTACAAAATTCATAAATTTTCTCCTTTCGAATTAGATTCGGAAAGCTTCTCTTTCATCTTTTCAAGAATGGCTTCAACCGACTTCCGAGTTTTCGGACTCATTTTTATGTAAGCCTTATGCTCGTCATACCAGTTGAATATCTCATTGAGATTATCCTTCTGCCAACTGAACGCCCACCAATCGCAAATCATTTCGAGAATATAATTGTAAGGTATATCCAGGGCAATCTCACCCTCTTTGGGGTCATCGTTAATGAGAACCCAGTGCTGCCAATGATGAGGATTTCTATGAATATGCAGAAGCCAAGCCCGTCTGTACTCCTGAACAACCTGATAAGATTTGTTGTTGCCATAGAAATACCGGTCGTAGGCTTCATACTCATCCAGCTCATTCTTGGAAGTATCGTGTGCAAACTCTGTCTGCCAAGCCACACCATCTACCAACAGTTCGGGAAGGTTCTCCTGAATCCACCGAAAGCCTTTATAGACGTTGTTGCGGTGCTGCTGCAAATATAAATCATACTGTGCACTCATTGGAATCCTCCTTACTGTAGATATTTTTCCATGAATAAGAGTCACGATAACTATAATCGTATACGCTTCCCTCTTGAGTAAAAACAATTTCGTTTTTTGCTTCGTTGTAATACACGCCATTCATTTCTGTCGCATCGCATTCCCACCCGCTATCGCTCGTTAAATGAACATTTGATGGAATGTTATTTTCTTTGATGATTTTTTGCAGAATATCAAAAGTCATTTCAGTTCACCTCTTTCCCGTCAGCATACATTTTTTCCGAATCCCCAGTAATAATCTCGCTGTACGGAAGTTGTTTAATCCACCGACAGAACTCACGCCATTCATCCAGCTTGTGATCTTTACGCCAGCGATAAATACCGACAAGCACTTCGTAGTTCAGCATAACCGTCCGTTTCTGGTTGTAGGAAGAGGGGAGTAGCTGAATCATTCTATACCACAGCTCTTTATCTTTCTTGTTGCTCTCCAAATATAAATCTCTCGTCTTATTGAGCATTTCGATTGTTTCACGGAGAGGAGTCTCCCAGAACCCGATCAGGTGTTCATGCGAAAAATCCTCCAACGTAAACTCCTTAGCATGGATTTTATGCATGGTCGAACAGGAGTTGGCTACGGTACCTACTTTATAGGTATCGAACTCCTTCCACCAGTAGAGCGGAGCAGTAATATCCAGGTACACCGTAATCATCCGGCGGTACTTTGCGTGAACCGGCCCGCCTGCTGCCAGTTTCATCATCAGCTCGTGATCGGCTTTACCAAGCTGGAAGGAGTGGTCGTATGTATGCTCGCAGGGAACCTCTTTCGCACAGTTCTCACAGCCGATACCATCGTCACCGCCTTTACAAATCCCGCTGTCGGACTTATCCCAACTGTTCATCGGGTTACGCATCCCTCTGATGGTCTCCTCCAGACCATGAATACTTACCTTTTCAATCTTAATCATCTTCTTTGCTCCCTTCCTCACACACTTTGCAGCGGCAATCGTTATCCGGCTTTCCTTTCTTATATAAACCGCAGTATGCACACTCATTATCATCGGGTCGAATTCGTATTTTTCTTATTTTGCATCTGTACCTACCCCAAGAAGAACAAAATATAGCTTCTGTGCAGGTGGTACAATTTTTTACATCACTCATCGGCAATTCTCTCTTTCTCTCTGTAATTTTACGTCAATAGCCTTTTGCAAATCCTCTGGCTTGACATCAAAAATGGACTCCAGAAAAGATAAGCAAATATAAGCGTCTGCTATCTCTTCCAAGAGTCCAAGTTTGTCACCATATCCACGAATCTGTTTACTGACCTGTTGCTGCAACTCGGCGAACTCCTCCATAGCGACAGTGCATTTCAGTTTCCATGGATACTTTTTTATGCTGTTCCGAATAATTCGCCGGCGTTCTTTTTCTGAAAGCTGAATGTCGCTTTTCAGTCCCTGAATAAATCTACTTCGGTTCATCGCTGTTCCTCTTTTCCCAGTAAGAATCGTAATCTCCCTTTACAAAATTCTTGGCGTGAGATATATCCGAAGTGTGCTTACATTCCGCCGACGGACAGGAATCACCACACTGTTTTCCGTCACAGAGATAAAGAATGTCCGCTACCTCCTTTGAAGGAAGCCAAGCATTCCGGTCGTCAATATATTCGTTGGCAAATATCTTTCTCGTATCCGTCCCGAAAGATGCCACAATTTCCGGCAGGTTCTCGTTGACAGCATCAAACACAAGTCCCTGCTCGGCAGACCAGCTAATTGCATTTTTCAGCATATCGTCCACCCGACATGTCCAGAGGATGAGCTTGTATCCATTCGCCTGCCGGTCTTTCAGATATGTAATCATCTCTTTGTTTGCTTCTCCGATTTCCGGCCACTTGTTTTTGCACAAAGTACCGTCAAAATCCACCGCAATAATTTTGTTTTCCATCTCTTTTTCTCCTTTCAGAAAACCAATTAGTAATTACGCCGTTGATAGGGGAGATGCTTTTGAATTCTCCTTTCCACCTTATATCTCGGCGTGTAGTTTTTTAGATACTGATTCTTTTTACAATGAGGCACAAACATTGCTTTTTCTTTGGCGCGTTTTTCTTCCTCATCACGAATCTGTCCAAATATTTTTGCGAGTGTGTCCGCAGCCTGCCTAACAGTAACTGCAAATTGTTCCCATGCTTCCGTGAGCTTATTAAGTAACGCATTCCATTCATCCGTAGTCATCGAATCATCCTCCATATTGTAGTCCAAAATGAGAATATAAATGGTTGTATAGTTGCTTTTCTATCTCATCCTTATAGACCACCACCGGTTTTCCTGCTATATGAATTGTCATGGTTTCACGGAGCAGAGGTTGTGCTGCATCTATACCCGCAGATTGAGAAGCATTCATTGCTATTTGCGGTTCGGGTAAATATGCCAGAGCTTCCATTCGTTTATGATCGCATTTATCAACAAAAGGACACTTCCGACATCTTTCAGATAACTGTGATAGTCCCATTCACACTTCTCCTTTCTTCATTGTAAGTTTCTGATATAACTCCTTTGCTTCATCGCCCTTAAAAGCGTTGATAATATCAATCTCGCCTTTATCTTTTCTACCAACAATCAGTACCGGAATATCCCCATGTGTATAGTCAAAGCTTACAAGGATGGTATCGGCTTTCCCCTTCATTAAATTCTCCTTTCTATGCGGCTTTAGGTAATGCTTCGGGAGTAAATGTATACCGCTTCGCATATCCTGTTGCATTAAAATCTTTCTTTTCTTTTAACGTCCTACTAATTGCCAAATCAATCCCCGAACGAGATTTCAAATGGTAATAATATAAATCCTTGAACGGTGTATTTAACCTATCAATTCGTCCAGACGATTGCTTCATGATTTTGTAGGAATAGTTTTGTGAGTAAAATATAATGGTATCCGTCTTGATACAGTTCCAACCTTCAGCACCAGCATTATACTGAACCAAATACACCCACTTTTTACTATCCGGAACCGGTTGATGACAATGCCCATTCCATTCTGCAATTTCAACATCATTTCCGTAAGCCAAATTCTTCAATATATCAAGTTCGTAGTCAAAATTGTAGAATATAATAGCTCTGGGATGCTTCTCGATGATTTCCAGTAATGCCACTTGCCTTGATTGGTCGGTATTTACAATCTTTCTCCAGACATAACAAAGCTCACCCGCATTGACAATTGGCTCGTCCTTATAAGGATTCCATCTGGTTCTTCCCACATCTTTGTACTTCTCGATGTTGTACCTAACAAAGACATCTTCATGATGCGAAACGGTTGTTCTCTTGAAATCCATGTTTACCAAAATATCATTCCGCCGTCGTATCAACCGACCAGTATTCAAATATCTATCCACTTTCGGAAATTTGCTGAATCGGCTGTAAACAATATGCTCTCTGGTAAACTCGGTTCTATTCCGATAAAACCCATTTGCAATAAAGACCGGAATATAATCCTGCCAAGTATCTCCCGGAGTAGCGGAAAGAAGAATCCATTGATTCCTTTTTGCTATTTGCAGAAACGACTTCACCCATGTACCAGAGCCAACCACACGCTGCTCATCAAATATAAAGAAGGCGCCCGTAATCTCTGCGTATTTTTTTATGTTATTCCACGAATCTACAATTACTTTGTTTCGATACAGATTGAATTCGTGAGAAGTAGAAAGAAGGAAGGGCGATAACTCACCCTCCCATTCCTTCGTATCCCGTTTACGAGCGGTTGTGATGATATAAAGGTCTTTAATTCCAACGTCATCCATCACCGCATACTCTTCGGTATCGATTTCTCCGCCATTGCAAATATAATAGTAAGCAAGTGCAGTTCGTGATTTTCCACTACCTACGCCACCACAAAGAATGCAGCCATTTTTCATCTTCTTGACAGCATCCAATTGATAGTCGTAGAGCTGCACCCCCGCCATAATCAACTTTCCTCGTTGTAGTCGTTGGTCCATCTCTTAATCTTGTTAAAATAGCTGCCCTTATTACCCAACGCTTTCTTTGCGATAGCCATCGCCAGACCCTTCTCCGGATCGAAGTCTTCATTTTTTGCCTTTACTACTGTCTTGGTGCCGTCTGCCCAGAAGACAATGGTTGCTGGATTGTTGAAGATGACTTTCTTGATCTCCAGTGCCATTTTTCTATGCAGTTCCGCAGTACCGAACACATCGTTCACCGCATATTTAAAAGCATCAAGACGATTCTCCGCCTCCGTTGCCCTCCGGTTCGCTTTGCTGATTTCAGTGGCGGCGTACATCAGTTCCGGCTTATTAGTATTGGCTGCGTATACATAACCGCCTCTCATGTCGCCAATCAGCTTCTGATTCGGAGAGTTGATCAACCCCTCCATGGTTTTCATAAACTCGCGTGCAGTCATTTCCTTGCTCATGTTTTTTCTCCTTTCAATGTTTGTTTACATGTTTTCAAGCACCGCTTCGATGCTGTTTTTCAGATTCGCCATATCGGAATACATTTCGTTTTCCTTATCAGTACAGTCGTCTTCTATGGGAGAATTGTTCAAGAAGAAATCAAGCTCCCCCAGCAGATTAGTCAGTCTTTCTTTCATCAGATTCTCCTTTCAAAAGCTCGTCCATTTTACGAACCATTCTTCGCGTTGCCCACACATCAGAAAAGTACATCATTGTGAACCAATAATTTTCCGTTGAATTGCCCTCCGCAATAGGTTCTGTAAAGGTGTTACCGACCTTGATATAAGCTGCCACGCCCAGCAGAGAAAGCTGAATATAGCACATCAGAGCCACAATCTCGTCAATATCCTGCGCGACTACTAAAACATGGTTCTGATAGTTCAGGTTTTCTTTTTCTAATTGCTTTCTTGCAGCATGAACACCAGCAATCAAAGTGGCTCCCGCACCACAGCAGGAGTCGCAGATAGTTATGTAGCCTTGCTCATTAACCTGGTGCACTACATTATCACCTAAAGCAATTTCCGCCATAAGTTCGCAAACATGATACGGCGTAAAGAATTGCCCTCCGGATTCATTTCCGAGGTTAAGCTCCATGAAAATACTGCCCAGAAAGTCCTGTTCCTGGTTTTCTTCCAAGGCCAAAACTGTCTGAGCAGCAAGTTCAGGAAATATCGCCTGTTCCTGTTTATTGTATTTCTTGATGATTTTCATGTATCTGGCTTCCCGCTCATCGTAATGGAGTTTATCCACTGGATTCGAGAGTGAGCAGGCAAACATGATTATAAAATCCCTCCAAATATCCCAGGCTCTATGACGATAGGTAAGTTTTCTGAAAAAATCCAAGAATTCCTTTCTACCGTCATTTTTTCTGGGACTTATTTTAGGTTTCGGCTCCGACTTTTTGGGAACTTCCGAATCAACATCTTTGCTTAGCGGTTTGTAGGTCGGCATTGAAATCGTAGGTTTCCATTCAGGAACCGGCTTCATTTTTGGCGAGTTCGTCTTAGGTGAAGCAGCATGTGTTTTCTTTTTGGCTGTGGTCTGCCGCTTCTTCTTTTTCTTCCAAAACGCCATAGTTTCTCCTTTCAAAAATATAAGTCTTAGTTAAACGGAAGCTCGTCCGGACCCTCCATTTCGGCATACTTTTCCGCAAATTCATCTTCTTCGATGGTAACATACATATTTTTTAAATATGCCTTAACCCCCGATTTCTCGTTCTTCGTTCCTTCCTGAATTACCCAGTTGTAGGGGCGGATGGTCAAATCCACATTACGAATCTCCGCATAGTCCAAAGAGTCAATCGCCTCCTCGTCCAACTGAGTTTTCGTTCTTCTGGTAATCATGAATACTTTAGGCGGGATATTTTCAAAGCTTACCGCGACCTGGAGATAGTGCTTCGGCTCATCGCCCTCATCCTTCGGGGTAAGAACGCGAATGTTCCACCCCTCCTCAGCCAATCTCTGTGCCAGTTCCGGGTCGTCAATCACAACACAGAAATTGCGGCTCCCGGCTCTGTTGTACTTTCCCTCTTTACCGGAAAAGTTCCGGAAGATGATACGGGCATTCTCCATGATGATGTTGTCGTTTACTCTTTTAGACATAATCGTTCTCCTTTTCTTTTAAAATGGTAAATATTCTTCATTGGGATTGTCTTCCGGCGGATTCATGGAATGGCTCATAATCACATCCGAAATATCGTACCCAAGGTTACAGTCCATATGGAACTTGTCGTTATGGAAGTTCGGACAATCAAAGCACGTCGCATATTTCATTTCCCCGCAAGGCGGCATCCACGATGGAACCTCGGAATCAACATCAGCGTCGTTGGCACCAAGCTCCTTAATATACGGGTCGTCGGAAACAAACCATTCGAAATCGCCATACTCCGAAATAGTCTTAACTGCATCATCAACTAACTTGTCATAATAGCTGCGGTCGATATCATCTTGCTTGTCCAACTCCCGAACCATTTCCGATTCCAGCCACCTGTATCCTTTTGAACCAGTAGCGGCGTAGTATCTTCCATTTTTCTCCCGCATTAAGAGTCCGCCGCCGCACCCGTCCTTGATAGGGCAGAACTGTCCGATTTTTCCGATGAAACGATAGCAGTGCCCATCAGCAATAATCTTTCCAAGTCTTTCAAATTCCTGACATTCATCAGTCATCGGATCTTCGAGTTTTGATACATCGCTAAGTTCTTTTAGCAACTTTGCGTATTGCTTTTCTTCTTCAGACACATCTGGCAGCCCTTCGTTCATATCCAAATATAAAGCGCTACTTACAGATTTGGTCTCGCACATATCCTCGAAAGTAATATCTTCTCCACTGAAAAGTTTCTTGAACACATAAGGAACTGCAAACTGGGTACCGGTAGCCGTCCATTCGCCGGCGTGCTTACCATCTTTGTACTTGGCAATATAGACCGCGTCATTCACCAAGCACATCCGGTCGTATGTAGCCTCGTGCTCAAATGTGTACCCATACCGTTTACCATAATCCATAACAAACTGGATAATTTCCGGCGTAGCGTCAGGAATCTTGATAGAATCTGTCTTGATATGGGCAACAGTAAAGCCCAGTTCCTGCACCTCATGTTTGAGGTTAATCATGAACAGAGCTCCTCGTTTGGCTACGATATTGTCTTTGTTTCTCGGATCGCGGAACGCATTCTCGAAAGAGGCGGAAGTGAGACCGTACACGGAGTTGATTGCTGTCTTCAGAGCATCTGCGAGCTGCTTGGATGTCATTTCGCCGTCAATCACCTTCTGGATATACGGTGTAAGCTTTCCATCCAGCATCGTATTGACAATATCCCATGCTTCATGCTTGATGCTTACACGCCCTTCGACAATATCCCGAAATGCTCTTGTGAATTTCACACCGAATAGGACTTCTGCAATTGCGCTGTGAGGATGCATCGAAGAAATATCCAGTAATGCAACATTTCCGTACATACCCGGCTCAGCATAGACATACCCGCCTTCGCCAACTTCTTCATCGCGATAAGTGGATTTTCCATTTTCGAACTTGTATCCTGGAAAATATGGAAGGAGACTTCCTGCTTCGCCGTGAGTACGTTCCATCATTTCTGGACACGCTTCGGCAAGGAATGAATAGGTTTCCTCGTCCAAATCATGTACCGGTTCTGCCAGGTTTCGGTAATGGAACTGGTCCTGTGGCTTCCTGTTGTTTCCAAATATAATTTTGGTAGTCAAGCTGTTCGTTGTGTCGTTGACAGTCATGTCTGCCAAGTCCGCCAGAATCTGCCTTGCGGTCCAGTCCGCTTTCAAGTAAACAAAGGACGCCTCGGTAGCGATTACATCGTTATCACAGTATTCAGCAACCTTGGTCCAGAGTTCTTCCGGTACAGGCTGGTCCCACGGTAAGCCAAGCTCCTGGTGATGGGTCCCCGCTTTGATGATTTTAATTTCGTCATCGGAAAAACCTTTCTTTTTCAGCTCTTTTTCCGTGACATTCCCCATTTCGATTTCCAGCTTCTTCAGGCTTTTCTTGTTCCCGGCAGAAGCGAAATCATAAACGTCCGTATAACTGACGTTGTAGGCTTCTCCAAAGAAACAGTTTGCACTACCATTGATGATCTTCTGAGACAGATTATAGAGCTGCTCATTGGAATATCCCATAAGCCGGGCATACAGAATATGATTGTCGTACCGGCGGCAGTTAAAGCCCACCAAACGAAACCTCATTAAGTCCTCTATCTCGGATGGGGTTGGGTTAATCATCCGTACAACCGGCTTTCCCTCGCCCTCGATTTTCCAGTTTACAAGAAAGAGGTTGGGGAAGACCTCGACGTCATAAAATATCAGTTTCGCACTCTCATTTTTCACGGCTGTGGATGTGTCGGCGGATTTGAACTGCATCTTGTTTACTAATTTGATACAGTAGTCGGCCTGATGAGAGCTGTTCGCTGCAAATGCCAATACAGCATTCCTCATATCCGTGACATCATACTTCAAGTCACTGGAATATGCATCCTCCAGTATTTTGTAAATAAAGTCGATACTGGGCTTAGTACCCGGATGAATCTCTTTATTGAGATTACGTTTTATCAGTGTTCTAAGCCCTTTCTCGCTTTGAACCGCTTCAAAATTTACCATTTTGTTTTCTCCTTTCAGTGGTAAACCAGAGCTAATTGTCGCGATAGGCAGATTGTTGCATTTCGACAGTTTCCGTCTTAATGAACTGTTGCCCGTGAACACCTTAACTTCTACGTGGTCGTCATAAATGCGGCTCAGTCTTGCCGGATCTCCCGTATAAATATAATGCAGATGCACTCCGCATCCGCTTTTACTGAGTTCCGCATAAGTCGGCGGCCATTTACTTGCTTCTTCTACATTTCTTTCAAAAGATTTATTTCCCTCCTCGTCTGGAATATCGAAATCAATTACGATGTGGTTTTCGGGAACCTTGACATAGTGTAATTGCGAAGTATCCAAGGAATCCAAGGTTGTTTTAACATTCGCCCATTTTTTCCCAGGCGTACCGGCATCCGTTCCGTATTGGGCCGGGCAGGTTTTACATTCCTTGTCAAAAACGGATTCCTGCTCTTTGAACTCGATGGATGTTGGTTTTGTTTCTACAATTTCACCTGCCGGATTTTTTTCGGTTTCAAATTTCTCAGTCCGGAATCCGGAATAGTAACTGCGAACCCGCGAACCATCTTCAAGATTGAACCGTTCCTTGTAGTCCCGAAAATAGTTTTTCAATTCCTCCTTAAAGATTCTTTGGGAGAATGGAAAAGACACCTTTGCTTCATCACAGTAGGTCTTGTACATCTCCCATGCCGCTTTCATTGTCGTTCCGTCTTCTTTTTTGAACACATGGTACGAATCAACAATGAAGTTATAGAAATCATTGGACGCCCCAAGCATAGCAATCGGAATATAATCGTCATACATACCCGGAGTGGATAAATATACTTCCTGACAGTGATACGCAATCGCCCCCAGTTCAAATCCAACCCGTTTTACAATATCCTTGTAATCGTTAGGATTCAGTTTGTTGCCTGTTGGCGAAACGTCTATCAATCTCCGAATCAAACCGGACTTCGCGTCTGTAATCTTCACCGGCTTATTTGTTCCCATAAAGAGAAAGCACTTGAATCGGTTGGCGTAGGTCGATTTGAACTTTTCGTTCACCGTCATAAGTTCATGAGAAACCAGACTGTTAAGCCTTGTGTTATCTTCAATTCTGGACAGGTCGCCGTCATGCTGAATCGCCACAAGAGGGTTGCTTTTAAATGCCTCCAACGCAAAAGAATTACTGGATGACCCCAGTGCTTTTGCGTCGAATACTGAGTAATACCCTTCAAAAAGCTGCTGGATGATGTTCAGGACTGTGGATTTACCTGTTCCTGCGGCTCCATATAACACCATGAATTTCTGCAACCGTTTGGATTCTCCTGACACAATCGACCCAATCGCCCATTCAATCTTCCGTCGTTCTTCCTCGGAATATAAAGTTGACATCAGCTTTTCGTAGGCAGACAAATCGCCAGCTTCAAGCGGATAATTCAGCTTTTTACTGGCGTAATCTTTTTTATTGGTCTCTGTGTTGAAAAAAATAAGTTTTTCATCCAGCATGTGGAATGAGTCCCGCATCTGCTTTTGGCAATACTTATGCCAGGAGTCAATCATGCCTGATTCTGCATCCCACATATGCAGGACTTTTATGTCGGAGTCAAAGCGCCGGCGGTTTTCTTCTGCATATCTATCCAGTTCGCGGTCAATGAGCTGCAAAGCATCCTGCTCGTCCGTAGACCATAAACCACGTTCCTCAATCCAGATAGCGTAGAAGTCACCACCTCGAATCATCAGATCGGAGCTTTTTTTAATAATGAACTTCGGATAGATTTCTATTACACCACGCTTTGTACTACGTGTTGAAATCATCAAAAAGTCGATCATCGCATTTTTTACTCTCCTTCCGAGCGCTTTAATTCCTCAATCTCATTCCTGAGTTCCTTTATTTTTTTATTCTGTTCCCGGCGGTCCAATTCCGTCATAACTACATAAGCGGTCATGGCGCAGGCCCAAAGTCCGACATTGCGGTTGAACCTGCTCTGATGCTTAAGAGTGACACGGATTCCCTTGATTGCCGTTTCCGATGACCGTAAACTTCCAAAAATATAACCAAGCATCTCGCACATCAGCCTTTTCCTCCTTTCATGCCTTTGATAAAACTTTTAGCGGTTTCAAACCGCCAGTCGTCTTTGCCACCATAGGTAAATATAAATTCAGCGCCATTGGTCTGCCGGACTCGGATGCTGTTTTTACCGTTTGGAAACCATGTGGCAGCATTCTCACCCGCATAAAGCGGAAAATATAGTTCAAACCATTTATATACTTCGTTGTGAGTCATACGAAACCTCCAAAACTATACGATTTCGTCTAAGTACCAGCACATCTGATACCAGATTTCTACCGTTCTCAAATCCCGTCGGCAGTGTTCCACCGTAAACAGGCCACCCTCCCCATTTCGCTTGTATCTTCGGTCTAAGAATCTCTGAATAATCTCGTCTGCATAATCCTCATCGAATCTTGCATCTGTCATTTTCCGTAAACCGAGATTCTCAATCATACCCCAGAACCATTGCCCGGTACGATTCCCGATATCCGGGTCGTCCATGATATGTTCTTCACAACGAATAGCGAGAGCAATCATCATTTCTAAAACACTACAAGGACTATTATCCAAGTAGCTTGAAATCATGGCGTTTTCGTATGAATTCTCGTAGCCAAACCGGTACCGGAGATCTATCCCATCTTCTTCTCGGTTTCCATCCATTTCAATCGTGTAATTAAAATCCACGTTATGGAGGAACCGTAAAAGTTTCTGATAGGACAGACCTCTGGTATACCGGCGGTTGCATACGAGCTGACACATCCAATCGAAGTATTCGCTATTCAGCTCGCTCCTTGTCATCATACCTCCGTCTGATGCGGCCTCTGCTTAATAACGTCTGAATAAGTCCTCTGATCCAGAAGAATTTCGTAGTCGCATTTCAGCCTGTCATTTCTGACAAAGACTGAATCGTCTTCAAACTCCCCAAAGTGGGTCAAAGATTCCAGACCTACAACATTATCCACATCTTCTACTTTTTCATCGTCTTCATCTGCCAGAATCTGGTCTGCATAGTAACTGAGGCTGATTCGTTCATAATCCTCAAACTCGCCAAATTCATCCGGTGAGATTACATAGGGTTTCATCTCCATCGCTTCCTGCTCCTCTTTTTTCTCTCCGGCGCTTGCGTTCGAGTAGTTAGTATATCCTTCCCGTTCCAACCTTGCAGCGTATTCGGAAATATCCGGTTTTTCTTCCGGCTTACCAACCTTTGCTGTCTGCGGCTCAGGAGTGACAATCTCAACATCCGCAGCCGATTCCCGTCTGGAGAATATCTCCTTTACCGAATCAATTTCCTCCTGGGCAATCTGCTCATATTTTTTCTTGGTGTATTGCCAGGTCACTACGGAACCAACAGCCGCGCCTAAAACAAACATCACAAAGCCCGCTGCTTTATTCATTTTCTTCATCCTCCTCTTCTTCATCCTCCTCGTTCTTTATAGTCATTACCGTAAGAGCCAGTCCTCCGAAGAGTAAGGATACACTCAGTAAGATACCGCCGGTAATATGTCTTTTCCTTTTTGTATCCAGCACATAATCGAGCATGGATATCAGATTCCCGATTCCATCCATGATTACTGCTCCTTTCCGCCGGATAACACGGCAAGACCGCCGACAAAACAGATTCCGGCCATAGCAGCCAGCGTGTAAGATACCAATGTTAAAAAGCCATTCATAAGGTTAATCTCCTTTCATTCATAACTTGAAAAATAGTGGTGTTCTACTTGGAACATGGGAACGCCGTAATCGCTGTAACAGCCAGCGGTAAAGAATATAACATCGTAGTTTGTCCGAACTTCCAGTTCTTCTTTGACAAGCTGACAAATATCATCCCTCACCTCGCAGCGGTCTACACGTCCGTTCCACATTGAGGAAAACTGATATGGTTGATAGATAACATCGTAAACCGTATCGGGAAAATGCTCCGAATCCATGCGATTGAGTATGGTGTCGATTACCAATCGCTTTCCTTTTTCGCATTCTCCTTCTGCCTCTGCCATCGTTACCAATGCTATCAGCGAAATATCTTCCTCTGATAAAAGTTCTTCCTCTGCAATTTCTTCTGCGCTTGACTCTGAAATATCCTCTATCGGAATATAAGTAACCACCGGCATAGATACCGGAGTGATTTCTATTGCCTGTGAATCAGCAGAGATTTCACTTCCGGCAGAGTGCGTAGTGATTGAAAATATCAGAATCACGCACAAAGAAAAAGCTGAAGCTATTACAGTTATTTTTTTCATGTACGTCTCCTTAAAAATATCCGGCTGCCCTCCGCCAGTCTTTTGAACCGAGCCAAGGGCAGTCTGCCATATCCCGATAGGGATTCCCTGTGCCAACGCTATCCAATCCATCCGTCAGTCACATCAGTTCCCAGATGTTTCCGTCCACGTTGAAATCCAAAAGAATGGCCGGCTCAAAACCATTCGCAAAATCGGAATAACTCAGATTGTCCGCATACAAACCGAAGTCAACATAGTTGTCGCCGATAGGATGCTCTGCATCATAAACCCATCCAACAACCTGACCGGCTTTTGTCGGAGGCAGCCCCAGCATGTCGTAAACATCGTTCAAGAAAAGGCGTTTCTTTGCCCTGAGCAAATCGTTGGCGTACTTTTCCTGTGCTTTCAGGAACATCAGATTGTACTCGTTGTTGCTTTCCCAGTGAGGGTTCAGGACGCTGTTTCCGTCTTCGTCCATCGTGTACTTCTCAAAGAATCGGGCGTATCCGCTTACATCGGACGGGTTGACAACGAAAGCGGTTTTCTTCACTTTCTTTTCTTTGCCGGTTTCCTCATCGATAACGGTCTCGCTTACCTTCTCCGCTTTGATATTGTATTTAAGCTCCCGGTCGATCTCCTTGCCGAAGCGCTCAATAACCCGTTTCCGATATTCCTTGAAACTCTTATCCACAGTTGCATAAGCCGCAGCCAGAGCGACATTCCTTTTCCGAAGAATATTGTTCGATGCCAAAATGCTGGTGATAGATAACGCGCCAAGAGCCACAGCGGGAGCATACAGCTTGGCGAGTTTAACTCCGGTCTGAAGATAAACAACAGACAGGTCTTTCTTGGAATCCTCAATGGAGTAGTCTTCGCCAGCCTTGGTGACTCCCTTTTCTGTCGCATCGTGAATCTCGTCCACATCGTTCTTCGTCTTGTCGATGATTTTTCCGACCTTCGTTGTTGCCCGGCACGCCATAACCGTACTCGCTACCGTTCCGACGATACCTGCCACAATGAGAATCTCCGGGCTGTGTTTTTTCAACTGAAAGCCGACTTTATTGAAAGTTCCGCTTACCTTCGTCATGATTTCTTCTTTTTTCATGGTTAATTGTTCTCCTTTTCCAAATTTTTGAGATGGTCAATAAGATGCTGCGTGTACCACATGATTTTCTCCAAATCCTGGATTCCGTTCTTTTTCTTCCAACGGCACGCATATTTGATGATGTTACCGGTATCCACCGCTTCAATACCCTTGAGGTCGAACGTAAAAGCTTCTATTGCCTCGATTACTTCCACCCCTGTTTCTGACTGGTAGTGATCGGGATGGGATACCATTTTGTCCCTTGATTCATACATGGCAAATCCCTCCCTAATTCAGCGGAAGCGCTTTAGGCAGCTTAAGAATATAACCGTCTCTTACCCGAACGGGCTTGCATCCGCTGATATCTGTCCAGCCGTACTTATTCACGGCATAGTTGTTTGTTGATACATCAGCCAAATCATACAAATCGCCAACGCTGACCACTCCATACTGGCTGATAATGTCGTTCATAGCATCGAGAACTGACTCAGCGTCCCCACGGGTTTCAAATATAATGTCGTCGTAATCATACCCGCCCCTCGTCCCCGCTGAACGATAATCCCTCCTCCGGTCAGAATCCCGGTCATAGAATTTTCCGTAAGATACCTTGGATGCTGTCGAGTTTTTCTTGGTACGTCCTGTTTCACCGTAAAGAATCATGTCAATTCCGTTCGTCACAATATCTGAGATTGCTTTCTTTACCGCAGGTACCAAAACCTCCATAATGATATAGGATTTGACATTCCCGACATCCTCGGAAATAAAGACATCGGCAAACTTCTGCATTTCACCTTTCTTTTTTGATTTGGCAGAGCCGGTGATTACTTTCCCTACTTTTTTCTCAGGTAAAGCATCGGATTCTCGCTGTTCTTCTTTGGATTTATGAGAATTCGGCTTGTATTCTTCCATTTACTTTCTCCTTTCACCAGCCGCAATCAGCTTCCCAGGTAACGTAATTCTCGTATTCGGAAGTCTGTTGTGCTGCTTTTTAAATTGATACACAAGATTGCTCCTTGCTTTTTTCTCAGACACGGCATAGGTGGTCGATTTCCAACGATGCGCGACACAGTTTTCAAACTCCATAACCGGTCCGTCATACGCATACTGGTTCATAAAAACACCTCCTGCAAAAAGAAAAAGGGAAAGCACCTTGTTTCAGGTACTCTCCCTCGTCCGAACCCTGTTTTCTAATCCTTATTCCGGATCTTCAACATTTTCTTCGCTTACGATAGTTGCTTCCTCGAAGTCCTCGAAATCATCCTGCTCAACCATCTGCTTGTTCAGCTTACGGGCTTTGATGCGGGCTATCGTCGGGTCGATGATGTACTTACCAGCCACATAGCCGGCAATAAACACCAATCCGAAAACAGCCGCGGTCTTAAAGCCGCCAGCGGAACTTGCCTTTACGATTTCCTCAGTAGTGGTTTCCATAACCTCTTCGTTCGTCATAATTTCATTAGCTTCCATTTTTGTTCTCCTTTCATAGTTAGAAAAATAGGTGGTTCTTCCATTAAAGCCATTGTTTTTTTCGCGCATTAACCGTTGCTGAAATCGTATCTCGGAGCGATGTGATACTCGATTACAAGGCAAGGCGTTCCGTCATCAGCCAACTGAGAGCTGAACGACACATCAATATATCCCTGGTCGATATTCCAGCCGAGCTCATCTCCGATAGAAGTCCCATTCAACCCGATTTCGTAATAGAACTCGTTCAGGGAAATATACATCTCATCCCGCATTCGTAGATTAAGCTCATTGACGGCTTTCTTTATCTTCTCGATATCAGACTTGAAATATCGCCCGGATACCGTATCAAAGCAGAGAGTGTTTCCACGCTCAAGAATAACCACCTCACGATTGCTTACCGGATTCTTCTCCATTTTATCCTTGGCAACCGCATCCCGAATACTCTGTTCTTTTTTCTCCCCGATGGTTTCCACCACTTTTTCCTGATACTCTTTCAAAGCCGATTCTGAAAGTGTATAAGCCGTAGCAAGCGCCGCTCTGCGCCGTATATTTACTGAACTGGCTCCGATTAAGCAGGCTATCGAAACAGTGCCTGTCACAGCCGCTGGAATATAACAAGCCCATGCAGCCTGAACGATTTCTTTCGGTGTAAGTTCGTTTACCTCCAGCTCATCCTTCTTTTCTTCAATGAGAATTAGAGCCTTTGGTGTAGCCCGCACCGCCATCACGGTTGTTGTAATCATCCCGGCAATCCCGATACCGGTTAGAATTTCCGGACTGTGTTTTTTCACGGCAGTTCGCATGTTTCGGATAGCTGCCGCTATTGTTTTTTTGTCCATCGATGTTCTCCTTTCGAATCTGGTCACACATAAGCGCATCCCCTTTCAAAAATATAAAACCGCCCACAAGGGGCGGCGATTATTTAACCAACCAGAACTCCGGACGAACCCCGCCAGAGTTCGAAGCGTTGCCGTAGGCCGCACCGC
>OKWJ01000351.1_pt1 | contig 61466 bp, 49 predicted proteins | sample 1607121 | NCBI WGS metagenome assembly OKWJ01 (sample SAMN04414080, study PRJEB24778) | human gut metagenome | material: faecal | host: Homo sapiens | reverse complement strand
CTATTACAAAAATAAATAAATTGGAATTTACACACTTTTTGAAACACTATCTTTTTTCACGTATTCTGGTTCATTGCCAATGGGGATACGGAACGCACACGCCAACCCCTCTGCGGTTGCCGCCAGGAGGATATTTTCCACAGCCGCCCAAGCTGAGGCAAAATAATTCAACGAACTTTGGTCTGCCAGATGGCACAAAGGATAATCTTTTTGCCGGAAGAACGGTAGAACAAGGCAATTGCTTTGCATGAGCATACGTTGTTGCTTGGGCAACGCATCAACAAACATGGCATGTTCATCCTTGTCCATCACGTCTGCAGCAGCTTCAAGCCTATTCTGCTGAATATTTTCAGTGTTTTCTGCTATCGGTGACACAAGTCGGGCAATGTTTTCCTGCCCCCTAACGACAATGAACTCAAACTGTCGCAAATGGTCGTTAGTTGGAGCCTTAAAGGCTGCCGATAACACTTTTTTCAATACATCGTCCGTTACTTCCTTATCAGAAAAATCACGAATCGTTCTTCTTTTCTCTAATACTTGATAAAAATCCATAACATTATATTTAAATAGTTCGACTTACTTCATTTTGGACGCAAAATTACGTTGCATTATTGTTGAATATTTGTCATATAATCCCAAATATTTGTTGCATATTTGCATTATACTATTTTACATGCATTATGGAAGAAATGATAACCCCTTACGAATTACCTGAAATAAAGGACCATTCATTCTTTTTTATAGACCAACGAATAGCGACTCACATAGAAGCTAAATTACACAAACATGACGCATGGGAATTGTACCACGTAATACACGGACACGGCAACCGAATAGCTGGAGATACGCTACAACCTTTTTCCGCAGGTGATGTTGTATTAATACCACCATCCATGCATCACTATTGGCAATACGCACCAACATCGGCAGACAATGACGGGTGTATTCATTATCTCATGGTTGCTTTTAGTCACTCTCTTATAACGAGGTGCATAGAAGTATTTCCTGAATTACGAAACCGCTTGACAAGTCTTACATTCCCTGTTAACGCATTAAAATATGGCTTGGAAAGTTCTCGTGTTATCCGCAAAATACTATCACAAATGAACGATATGGACGACTTAGGGCGATTATCCGCAATGTTTCGTTTACTACCTGTCATTTTCAATTCATCCGATCACATTCTTGCAGGTAAACCCATGCAAATCGAACGTGACGTGAGGCGAATGCAACAAATTTGTGCCTACGTGATGGCCCATTATGTTCATACCATCACTTTAAATGAAATAGCCTCCGAAGTAGGAATGAATCGTTCTGCATTTTGCTCCTACTTCAAACGATGTAAAAAAATGACATTCTCACAATTCGTTACCCAGTATCGTTTGAATACAGCTTGCGAACTTCTAAAACACTCGCAAAAACAGGTATCGGAAATCTGTTTTGCAGTAGGATTTAACGATGTCCCACATTTTAATAGAGTCTTCAAAGAATTACAAGGAATAACACCCAAAGAATACAGAAAGCGAAATATTTGATTTACACTACCACCTCCATTGAAATTAGTTTTTCCTTACCACATAGGATTTCCTTTTCTACATGAAAATCACCTATCAACAACACATCAAAGACACCCCTGAACGTCTTTGAAACGTCTTTGATTCGAAAGTGATACGTCTTTAATCCCTAAGTACATCGAATATTCAACGGATAATGTACGTGTATTATCCTAGAAAAAGTTTTTCATATCTCCCCCAAAAAACATATTTTTCCCAACGCCTGAACTTATTTCTTCTCTTTTAACATCTCCTACAACAAACTCACCTTTTCCTGCTCCGCTTTCAACAATCGCTCGTAAAGTTCAGCAACTTCATCTGCCACACTAAAAATCAGATAGTCCTTGAAATATGAAAAAGTAACCGTAATTTAACCGAAAAGCAACCGAGAAAATACCCCACACTCGTTCTTTAACTAGAGCTTTTTCAGAGCTCATTCTATTCGGATTGCATGATCTACGAGTAAGCTCTGAATCAGCTTCGAAAAAGGGGTAGCTTCTCCCCTACTTCTCGGCTGGATTACCCATATTTCTCTTCCCAAATAAACTTTTACTTCCTTTTCTTTTCCACCTTCGCCAACTCTCCATACTCTTTTATTCTTCGCTCACACGCTTGACTTGTAACCTCTCCAAATTTTTCAACTTTCCCCATCAAGTCTTCAATATCTTCCCGGTTCACTTTAAATTCTGGATTATAACGTGCTTCGATATACGAACGCACAAGTATTTTAAATAACCGCTCTTCATCTTCATTTTCAGCAGGGAAAATACAAATCAGTTCGGGCACATATCCACGTGAAGCCTTAAAAAGCTCATCCAAATTATGTTCCTTATCATTTCTAAGAGTAAACGTCAACAAGATCGCATTGAATAAGTTTTCACAAGCTTGATGCAAATTAAAAGAAGACATAACATATTCTTCTCTATCATACATAAACGCAGCTTGCTCCATAAAAAGTTTGAATTTAGCGAATTTCTCTCTAAAATACACTTCCCCTTGTCTCTTTATCTCCTCATACCTCAACGGTTTCCGTCTCGCCAGCTTACTATTCCCACTATCATAAAGCATTACCCCGTCACGCTTTAATTCTGTATAAAAATAACGACTGTATTTCAAATCTTCATTTACTTTCTTTATACAATCATGAATAAACTGTACGGGAACCCGGTAACGATGATCTCCTCGCTTGTCGTAGATATTACGAACGCTCGCTAACTTATTCTCAATTTTGTCATAGCTCCACGCACTATTTATGACCAATATATCATAATCACTTTTAAAAGAAGTAGGGACGCCAAATTCCTCTCGCTCATCATAACTCACGTAAGTACCACGGGCATAACTTCCATAAAGGATTATCATTTCACACACCGGAATCTTATCCAGAATTAACTCAACGAGATATTTCAGGTCTTCCCGATTCTTCTTTGGCAGGAAAGCGATTGACTTTTTCATAAACAGCTATATATTTAAGAACAAATGTAGCATTTTTCCGACAGAAAGGAATACAAATCACACCGATTTACATAACCGAATCTTGGATCCCAATATTGTTCCCATTCCATTAGGCTATCGACTATAAAATAAAAAATGGTCTGACAATCACCTGATTATCAGACCACCTTGTACCCAGAACAGGACTCGAACCTGCACAGCCGTACGGCCACTAGTCCCTGAAACTAGCGTGTCTACCAATTCCACCACCTGGGCATAATATCAAAGAACTGGAAGAAAAAACCTTGCAACTTCCCCGCTGCAAGGCCCTCTTCATGTTTGTTGTCCCACAAGGATTCGAACCTTGACTGACAGAACCAAAATCTGCTGTGCTACCATTACACAATGGGACAATCTTTATGTCATTTCAACAACCGCTATTGTTATTTTGACGCTGCAAATGTAGAGCATTTTTTTATTTCTCCAAAACAAAATGCAGAAAAATTAAAAGAAAATTGCTATTTTCGTGCTGTCGAAAAATGACATTTTTATTATAGCCTTGAATATTAATAAGAAATACAAATTCAAACGAAGGAGAAGCATGTGCAACATTAAAAATCACCCAACATTAAGCTACAGGTTGATCAATAATGTCACCGGATGGGTGGCGTTCGTGGTGGCCAGTATTACTTACATTCTTACGGTCGAACCAACAGCCAGCCTTTGGGACTGTGGTGAGTTTATTACAACCTCAGTCGGACTGCAAGTAGGACACCCTCCCGGAGCGCCTCTATTCATGATTATCTCGCGATTGTTCGCCATATTCGCACCGAGCCCTGAAACACAATCTTACATGATCAATATCATGTCGGCTCTATGTTCCGGGTTCACGATCCTGTTCCTGTTCTGGACAATCACGCATCTGGCTAAAAAAGTCGTGGTAAAAGAAGGGGAAGAATGTTCCATGGGACAACTGTGCGGGATCATGGGTGCCGGACTTATCGGGGCATTAACCTACACGTTCACAGATACATTCTGGTTTTCAGCTGTTGAGGGTGAAGTTTATGCCATGTCATCTTTGTTCACGGCTGTCGTGTTCTGGGCTATCTTGAAATGGGAAAATGTTGCATTCCAACCTTACGCCAACCGCTGGTTGATCTTTATTGCCTACATGGTCGGACTATCCATCGGTGTTCACTTGTTGAACTTGCTGGTAATCCCTGCCATTGTATTCATATACTATTTCAAAAAATACGAAACCACCAAGTGGGGTATTATCAAATCTGCAGCCCTTTCTATCGTCATACTAGGCGTGATCATGTGGGGTATTATCCCGGGCGTGATTATCGTTGCCGACTGGTTTGAATTGCTGTTCGTGAATGGCTTTGGAATGCCTTTCAATACGGGTGTTGTCATCTATGCGTTACTCTTAATCGCCGGACTGACTTTCGGAATCCGGTACACGTTAAAACACAACCACACGGTTGTGAACACGATCTTAACCTGTTTCGTGGTCATGCTTATCGGGTACTCCTGCTATGCCATGGTAGTTATCCGCTCCGTAAGCAATCCCCCGATCGACGAAAACAGCCCGGACAACGTGTTCTCGTTGCTTTCTTATATCAGTCGCGATCAATACGGTCAAGAGCCATTGGTTTACGGTCCTTACTTCAATGCCCCGGTTATTGGCGTAGAAGATGCTGGACCTATTTATTACCAAAACGAAAAAACGGGTAAATATGATATCGTGGATCATAAAAAAGAAGTCAAATATGATCCTCGCTTCTGCACGATCCTACCGCGTATGTACAGCCAAGCTCGCGAACCTCAAGTATACTATGAGTGGGTGGGACAACCCAAAGGCCCCGTGTACATGGTGGACGGACAACCCGTTCAGAAACCAAGTTTCGGACAAAACCTAAGTTTCATGTTCCGTTACCAACTCGGACACATGTATTTCAGATACTTCATGTGGAATTTCTCCGGACGTCAGAATGATATTCAGGGACATGGAGACTTCCGCTATGGCAACTGGATATCGGGCATTCCTTTCATAGATAACATCTTGGTCGGTGACCAAAGTTTAATGCCGGACACCTTGAAACACGACAAAGCAAATAATAAATATTATATGCTCCCGTTCATTCTCGGATTACTCGGAATGTTCTATCAATATCAACGGGGAAAACAAGGAAAGAAAGATTTCTGGGTGGTTATGCTACTCTTCTTCTTCACGGGTATTGCCATCGTACTCTACTTGAACCAATATCCGTATCAACCTCGGGAACGTGACTATGCCTATGCCGGATCGTTCTATGCCTTTGCTATCTGGATCGGTTTCGGGGTTCTCTACCTGTGGGATTTACTTCAGAAGAAGATGGATTCCCGTAACGCGGCGATCATTGTCACCGCTGTTTGCCTTTTTGCGGTCCCGGTAAACATGGCAGCACAAAACTGGGACGATCATGACCGTGACGGACGCTACGCAACCATTGCTCATGCCAAGAACTACTTAAGTTCGTGTGCACCGAACGCTATTCTGTTCACTTACGGGGATAACGACACGTTCCCGCTATGGTATGCACAGGAAGTGGAAGGTTTCCGCCGGGATGTACGCATCGTGAACTTGAGTTTGCTTGCCGGAGACTGGTACATCGATCAGATGAAACGGAAAGCTTACGAAAGTGACGGGGTACCCATTTCTTTCACGAAAGACCAATACCATGCCGGAGTGCGGGATTTTGTCACTATTGAAGAACGGGTGCAACAACCTTTCAGCATGAAAGAGGTCATGGAATTCGTTGCCAGTGACAGACCGGAAACCAAATCCAACCGTTACCAAGGAGGTGCCGTGGACTATATCCCGACACGCAGTCTGTACATACCCGTGGATAAGGAAAAGGTTTTGGCAAATGGAACCGTACAACCCAAAGATTCCGCATTAATTGTAGATAGAGTAGAGATTCAATTAAAAGGAAGTTCCCTAAACAAATCACAATTAATGGTACTGGATATATTGGCTACCAATAACTGGGAACGTCCGATATACTTCGGGGTGGGAATGGGACAAGACAGTTACATGGGTTTCGACAAGTACTTCCAACTAGAAGGAGCTGCTTACCGGGTTGTACCCATCAAGACTGAAAACAACACCGCTTACTATGATTTTGGACGAATCAACACGGAGATCCTGTATGACAACCTGATGAATAAATTCGTCTGGGGAAACATCAAGGATCCGAAAGTAAATATCGATCATTTCCATGATAACACCATCGCCGTGATGAAATACCGGAACACTTTCTTGCGTTTGGCAGAACAATTAATGCAAGAAGCGGCCACGGAAACACGTGTTATGGGAGACACTATTATCAATGAAATCACTGATTCTACTAAAATCCAAGAAGCCATTAGGGTGCTAGACAAGTCTCTGGAAGAAATTCCATTGTATCAAGTTCCGGCCGATTTCTTCTTGTTAAATTACATCTCGATTTACTACGCTGCCGGCGAGCAAGAGAAAGGGAACGATCTGGCTTGGGCCTTGGCTCTTGACAATGCGCAAACGTTGAGATATATCGGATCACTTTCTCCGAATCGTAGAAAAGCTCTGGAGAATGACGAAAGAAGAAGTATGCAAGCTTTGCAGATGCTCGTGGACATGGCCAGAAGAAACGGGGAAAATGCTTTTGCCCAAGAAATTCAGGACATGGTAGAAAGCACGCTAAGCGGACGACCTGTAACCAGCAAGCGGGTAAACAAAAATTTCCCGATGGCTAGTCAAGACAAGTGAGATAACATATACGAATCATTCGTCCCTTCGTATGGAGGGACGAATTTTATTTATAAACTTAATACACAATGATCACAATAGACCATATTAAAGAATTGGCTGAGCGAGGTGAAGCATTGAGGAGGTATCTTTGACATCGATGGTAAAAAGATACAACTCGCTGAAGAAGAATTAAGAACACAAAATCCGTCTCTGTGGGATAATCCCAAGGAAGCAGAGGCCTTGATGAAAAAAGTCCGAGAATTGAAATCTTGGATCGAAGGCTATGAGCAGGTGACCTCCGCCGTGGGAGACTTGCAGGTACTCTTCGATTTCGCCAAAGAGGGAGAAGCAACCGAGGAGGAAGTGGATGCCCAATACCAAGAGACCATTCGGGTGCTGGAAGACATCGAGATGCGCAACATGTTGCGCCGGGAAGAAGATCACTTCGGGGCCATCATGAAAATCAATTCCGGTGCCGGAGGTACGGAAAGTATGGATTGGGCCAGTATGCTGTACCGGATGTACATTCGTTGGGGAGAATTAAACGGCTATAAGGTAAAACATGTAGATTACCAAGAAGGTGAAGAGGCCGGTATAAAATCAGCCACACTTGAATTCGAGGGAGACTATGCTTACGGATATCTGAAATCAGAAAACGGTGTTCACCGATTGGTCCGTTTATCGCCATATAACGCGGCCAATAAACGAATGACATCTTTCGCTTCCGTCTTCGTTTATCCTGCCGTGGATGACACGATCGAGATCACGATCAACCCTGCCGACATCAGCTGGGACACTTTCCGAAGTGGTGGGGCGGGCGGCCAGAACGTGAACAAGGTAGAAACCGGAGTTCGGTTACGCCACGCTCCTACCGGAATCATGATCGAAAACACGGAATCGCGCTCACAGTTACAAAACCGTGAAAATGCCATGCGTTTATTGAAAGCCCAATTGTACGAACTGGAATTACAAAAGCGTCAGGAAGAACGGGATAAAGTGGAAGGAACGAAAAAAAAGATCGAGTGGGGGTCACAAATCCGCAGTTATGTATTCGACGACCGCCGGGTGAAAGATCATCGTACCAACTACCAGACATCAAACGTGCAGGCAGTTATGGACGGAGAGATCAACGAGTTCATTAAAGCCTACTTGATGATGTTCGGTGGCGGAGAAGAATAGAAGCAATTAATTTATGATTTATGAATTACGATTTACAAATATACAACCCTGTTTTTTTAATCTAAAATCATAAATCTAAAATCTAAAATGAATAGATGGATTTAAACTTTAATAGTTGCAAGATATTGATCGTCGGGGACGTGATGCTTGACAAATACTATTTCGGAAAGGTGGAACGTATTTCCCCGGAAGCTCCAGTTCCGATAGTAAACATCGTAACAGAGGAATCACGCTTGGGCGGAGCCTCAAACGTGGCCAACAACATCACGAGTCTCGGCGGGCAGGCCACGTTATGCGGGGCTATCGGCTATGACTTTTTCGGGAAAGAGATTGAACGCATGGCTCACCGGAAAGGAATCAAAACTGCTTTTGTCAAAACCGAGCAACCCACGATCACGAAAGCGCGCATCATCGGTGGTAGGCAACAGATTGTCCGCATAGATTACGAGCAACACTTGGAGCTTTCTGAAAAAGCAAGAGAAGATTTCCAAATCCATCTTGCTTCACTCTTCCAAGAGTTCCCTACCCTTGTTATTTCTGATTATGGAAAAGGCATGATCTCGGAAGAATTATGTTCGTTTTTGATAAAAACGGCAAAATCACATAGAACCCGTGTTATCGTGGACCCGAAAGGGCAAAACTGGAAGAAATATACAGGGGCCGACTTGATTACTCCTAATGTAAAAGAATTAGGTGACATCATTGGCCACCCGGTGAAAAATAACGACCAGGAGATTGCCGTAGCAGCCTTGGAAATCGTTCATCGCTACGGTTTATCGGCATTACTTGTCACCCGGAGCGAACAGGGAATGAGCTTGATTTCCGATCAAAATATTTTGCATCTCCCCACACATTCTCAAGAAGTATTTGATGTAAGTGGAGCCGGGGACACGGTTGTGGCGGCCCTTTCACTAGCCTTAACCCAAGGTCAGGAAATTACGGAAGCCATGCGCATCGCGAACGTGGCAGCCGGAATTGTTGTTCAGAAAATCGGGACAGCAACTCTTAGCGTAGAAGAATTAAACGCAAATCTATAAAAAAAGGCTGTTTTAAAAACAGCCTTTTTAAATCTTAGATACAAAGTATTTCAAGAATGCCGTATTATCTGTAAGTTCCGGATGGAAAGATGTTACCAACATATTCTTTTCTTCCGCTGCAACGATATGCCCATCAAGCTCACACAGCACTTTTACCCCTTCCTTCACGCTTGTAATATAAGGAGCACGAATAAACACCAGCTCGATCTCTTTTGAATCTACCTCCGGAATCACTTTTTTCGTGGCAAAACTGTCGATCTGACTCCCGTAAGCATTACGCCGAACGGCAATATCCATCACGCCCAAATGAGTCACGGAATCGTTCACGAGTTCTTTGGCCAGCAAGATCATTCCCGCACAAGTTCCCCATACCGGCAGCCCACCCTGGATTTTCCCGCGTAAAAGCTCCATAAGCCCCGTGCGGTTAAGAATCTTTCCCATAGTGGTACTCTCCCCTCCCGGTAGAATGATTCCATCTATCTCTTCCAACTGCCCCGGGTACTTCACGATCACGGGTTCATGGCCAATGGCTTTAATCTGGCGTTCATGTTCAACAATAGCTCCTTGAAAGCCCAAAATTCCAATCTTCTTCATGACAAAAAAATATAAGGTTCATAAAGTTCATAAAATCTATAAAGCAAGTTACCTTATGAACCTTACAAACCTTATGAACTTTATAAACTATTCTTACCAGCCTCTTTCAGCGTATTTGTTTTCCAATTTGCTAATCTCCAATCCAGACATAGCTTCACCCAAGTTCTCGGACAATTCAGCCAATTTAACCGGATCGTTATAATAAGTTGTTGCTAAAACGATAGCTCTCGCTCTCTTGGCTGGATCACCTGATTTGAAGATTCCGGAACCAACGAATACACCCTCGCATCCTAACTGCATCATCAAAGCTGCATCAGCAGGAGTAGCGATACCACCGGCTGCAAAATTTACTACCGGCAATTTACCGTTTTCATGCACGAATTTTACTAAATCATAAGGAGCACCCATCTCTTTAGCAATCGTCATCAATGCTTCAACCGGAGCCGCTTGTACCTGGTGAATATCATTGTTTAATTGACGCATATGTCTTACAGCCTCTACCACGTTTCCAGTTCCGGCTTCTCCCTTCGTACGAATCATAGAGGCACCTTCACCAATACGTCTTAAAGCCTCACCCAAGTTACGGCATCCGCAAACGAACGGCACTTTAAACGCAGTCTTGTCAACATGATACAAGTCGTCTGCCGGCGTTAAAACTTCACTTTCGTCTATATAGTCAATGCCAATGGCTTCCAAGATCTGCGCTTCTACGAAGTGACCGATTCTCACTTTTGCCATTACAGGAATAGATACGGCATTCTTTATGGCCTTGATCATCTGAGGATCAGACATTCTAGCCACACCACCATCCTTACGAATATCCGATGGCACTCTTTCCAATGCCATTACAGCACATGCTCCGGCAGCTTCTGCGATCTTTGCCTGTTCAACATTGGTTACATCCATGATAACCCCACCTTTTAGCATTTGTGCCAGATTCTTGTTTAATTCATAGTTTCCCATAAGGTTCTCGTTTATTTAATGTGTTCATAATAATAATTCCCCTCTCTTTCTAACGCTCCTGGGAGCCAAACATTCATGACTGACAAGACCCGTTTCTCAAACGTTTCCGATCACTCAAAACACCCCCGCTAAAAACGGGGAACAAATATAGCAATTTAGTTGGAAAAACTAACTTTATAAGCATATTTTAGTTGCAGACTGCAAGTAGATAAAATACAGACACTAACAATCTAAAAGAATACTACCCATCTCACAATTCCCTCTAACACAAAAAATTTTACATGAAATATATCATCAGAAGAAAAGATAGAAAGTCAAAATTTCTCAAACAATCCCCATATCTCCATAAATTAAACATGAAATTTATGGAGTAAAGAACTTTCTACAAAAAGGAAAATTTACCGACCTCTTATAAATACGTTTTCAACCGTTTACTACGGCACGAGTTTTTCAGTCTCTTGATAGCCTTAGATTTAATTTGGCGTACTCGTTCGCTTGTCAGACCTACCCGATCGCCAATTTCTTCCAACGACATTGCTGTATAACCACCCAAGCCGTAATACATCCGCAAGATTAAAGCATCGCGTTCATCCAGAATCGCCAAATAACGATCAATTTCCGTCCGCAATGAATCGGCATTCATCTCCCGCTCGGCATCCGATATGGCATTATCTCCCGTAATCATCACGTCATATAAGTTAGACGAATCCTCATCTGTCGACAAGGGAGCATCCATGGATAACGGACGATTGGCTATCCGCAAACTGTCTTTAACCTCCTTCTCGGGAACATCCATTTTCAAGGCGATTTCCTCTGCCGTGGGTTCTCGTTGAAACTCCTGTTCCAACCGGAAAAAGAATTTATTCACTTTGTTAATACTGCTGATTTTGTTCAATGGTAATCGAACCAAGCGGGAATTTTCAGCGATTGCCTGTAAAATCGATTGCCGGATCCACCATACGGCGTAAGAAATGAACTTGAATCCTTTCGTTTCATCAAAGCATTCAGCAGCTTTTATTAACCCCAGATTGCCCTCGTTTATCAAATCCCCCAAACTCAAACCGTTATTCTGGTATTGCTTGGCCACGGAAACCACGAAACGCAGGTTACTCTTCACCAATAACTCCCGTGCCGCTCGGTCCCCCGATCGGATTTTCTTGGCTAAAGCAACCTCCTCATCCGGCGTCAACACGTCGATTTTCCCAATCTCCTGCAAGTATTTCTCTATCGAGAACGAATCCCTGCCAGTGATTTGTTTGCTAATTTTTAACTGTCTCATAGGTCTCTTCGTATAATTGGCTTAAAGTTAATCATCTATTTCAGTAAAACAAATATTAGAACTCTTTTTTTCGTATCTACTTGAAGAAATATACGGGGATATATTAACTTTGTTGTCTGAAAACACCATTTAATTAAAACATACGCCATTAATTTAGAAATCATTCGAATAATTAAAATAAAACACCATTTGAATCGAGATAATTTTGCAAAAATCTTTGGCACAATAAAAAAAATACCTACTTTTGCAGTCCGAAGTGAGAAAATAATAACATAAGAAATATTGCAATGAAACGTACATTTCAACCATCCAACAGAAAGAGAAGAAACAAACATGGTTTCAGAGAAAGAATGTCTACCGCTAACGGTAGAGCAGTTCTAGCTAGAAGAAGAGCTAAAGGAAGAAAAAAATTGACTGTTTCTGACGAGCGCAGACACAAGCATTAATATAAAAAAGCTGCTTTTACAAGCAGCTTTTTTTATTCGTTCTTTTGCCCCCGCAACCACAATTACAACTGCATCCTTTTCCCTTCTTTGCATTCCGAAACAAACGATAAGTACCTCTTCCCGCAAAAACAAGCGCTATCGCCACAATTATATATGTCAATATTAGTTGCATTTCCATTCTCCAATTTTAGATCAATAATTCATAATATGGGGACACTCTAAATAATTAAATCCAACACCTGTTTTATCACGAAACACACGCTCCAAGCCAGTACCGTCGTGTACCCCATCACGAAAAATGCCCACTTCATTCCAATCTCTTTACCGATAGCAATCAAGGCCGCAAAACAGGGGGAATAAAGCAACACGAAGATCACAAATACAATGGCAGTAACCGGGGTAAAACCATGTTCCCGCAAACGCCTTTCCAACGTCGCATTCGCCCCAGTATCTTCCTCCATAACCTCTTCTCCCTGGTACAAGACGGCCATCGTGCTAACCACGACTTCTTTTGCCGCAACCCCGGTCAACAAACTAACACCAGCTTTCCAGTCAAAACCAAGCGGTGTCCAGACAGGCTCCAAAGTTCGTCCCAATCGACTGATATAAGAATTTTCCTGACGTTCACTTACCTCTTGTCGATGCAAGCTCTCCAATTTCGCTTCCTGTTCTTCCTTCAACATATCCACATTCCCGATCCCGGAAGCGATCGTTGCCTCGTAAGCTCTCGTCACTTCAGCCTTCTTTTCATCATACTGAGCCTCCAGCTCTTTGTCCACGGGAAAATAGCCCAACGCCCAAATCAGTATGGAGGCAAACATGATAATACCTCCCATTTTTTTCAGGTATTGCTCGCCTTTACTCCACATATGCCGTACGGTCGTTCTCAAGGTTGGCATCCGATACGGGGGCAATTCCATCACGAACGGCACTTCCTGCCTGTGGAAAAGTACCCGTTTAAACAACTTGGCCATCACGATAGCAGCCAGAATTCCAAACAAGTATATCCCAAAGAGAACTAACGCCGCGTAATTTTTGAAAAATGCCCCGACCAACAGAATATATACCGGAAGACGGGCACTGCAAGACATGAAAGGATTGATCAGTATGGTCAATATCCTGTCACTCCGGTTCTCCAGCATACGCGTTGACATGATCGCCGGCACGTTACACCCGAATCCCATGATCATCGGAATAAAACTTTTCCCGTGCAAGCCGAGCTTATGCATCAACTTATCCATGATAAATGCCGCACGAGCCATATATCCCGTATCTTCCATGAAAGAAATAAACAGGAACAATATCAATATATTCGGCAAAAACACGATCACGCTCCCCACACCACCAATGATACCATCCACTAACAAATCCTTTAAAGGACCGGCACTCATCTGGTTATCGACAAACTCACTTAAAGCCCCTACCCCGTTTTCAATCCATTCCATCGGGTAACTTCCCAAGCTAAACGTGGCAAAGAAGGTCACGAATAGGAATAGCAAGAAGATCGGGAATCCGAACAATTTATGCGTGACAATAGCATCAATATACTCCGTTTTACGCCTTCGATTCACAGGACTTTCTTTGTACGTCTCTTTTAACGCCCCGGAAATAAAACCGTACTTCGTATCGGTAACAACCGACTCTACTTTCTCTCCATAGGTTGTTTCAATCCGTTCAACTCCCTCTTTTACGACCTTCAATAATTTCTCCCGAGAATGATCCCGTTGCACGAATTCTAACACGTCCTTATCCCCTTCCAATAACATCAGAGATAAGAAACGTGGAGACATATTACAGATCAAATTTTTTTCATCTTTCAACTCTGCTCGAATGGTCACGATACTGTCCTCAATCTCTTTCCCATAATTTATATGGATATGGCGTACCGTTTCACTTCTTCCCTCGTACACCTCGATAACTTCCCGTAACAACTCCTTAATTCCTTTCCCCTTTGACCCGACGGTGGGCATCATCGGCATACCGATCATCCGTCCCATCTCCTGATAATTGAAAGTTGCCCCGGAACGTTCCAGCTCATCATACATATTCAAAGCGATCACGCCCTTCACGTCCATGTCAATCAACTGCGTGGACAAATAGAGATTACGTTCCAAGTTAGACGCATCCACCACGTTAATCACCACATCGGGTGCGTTATTCATAATATATTCCCGCACATACTTTTCTTCATTCGAGTAAGCAGAAATAGAATACGTTCCTGGTAAATCGACCACGTTAAACTCGTAACCTTCAAATCGAAACGTGGCACTCTTCGCATCTACCGTAACACCACCGTAGTTTCCCACGTGTTCCTGAGAACCACTCACGTAGTTGAACAGTGTTGTTTTTCCCGCATTGGGGTTACCGACAAAAGCAACATGTATATGTTTATCTCGACCTTCCCAGTGCTTGGCGAAAGCTTCTTCCGCGTCGCAGGCACTTCCGGACACCCCGACAATATTAGTAGCCTCCTCTAAAGACACGATTTCAATAAATGCCGCTTCTTGTCGCCTCAAAGAGATTTCATAACCCATAATTGCATATTCAATCGGATCATTCAAAGGGGCATTCTTCACGGCTTTCACCACTTTGCCCCTCACGAACCCCATCTCGTTTAATCTCTTCCGAAAGGCCCCATATCCTTTCACCTTGGTAATAACGGCACTTTCTCCGGTTTTCAGTTCTGACAGTAACATATAAACATCTTGTAATTAGTATCGCAAATGTAAAAACTTTATTTTTATTTTTTCTAAATAAACACAGAATAATAACGAGAATTTCATCATTAATAATGATAAAATTTATTAATAAAAGACTTTCCTGCCTAAGTGTCTTCCGAAATTTATAGAGAAAAACAACGAATCTTTTCTTTTTTACTCCATATAACCAACAAATAGTTTACTTTTGTAATATGAAAACAGAAGATATAGAAAACCAGGACGAGCAAAAATGGAAAAGCGTGAATCAATTGCTATCACGGGCGGGTTCGCACTTAAATATCCTAGAAGAAGAAATTGATGTAGAAGTACAACATCAATACATGAATCTTTTGGAACATCTTATTAAAAGTGGAGACTTTAAAACGTTAAGAGAAGACGCAATAATACACGCTCAAGATCTATTTGATGAGGCCGTTGATGACGAAAGAAAAAAAACTTTGTTAATCCTGTTGTCCATGGTCGATGACGTTTCTATATACCGGAGTATTGAATCGTTCCAGAAACAAGATACCCCGATCAAACCGTGGGCAACCATAGCGTTGCAACAATCTCGAATGCTGATTCAATCCAACCTGCTGGACGAATCGACCGTGTTCGTATCCACCGGCCTAGGCGGTCACGACACGCTGTTACGTTATTTTTGTGTTTATATTGCCAACGAGGGGGTCACGTTACAACCTTTCCAGTGGGATATTGTCAAAAAAGAAACTGAACTGGTCGTAACCAAAAGCCAAGGAGAGATTGAACAATTCGAACACTTCGAGAAATATGTCACGTTTATTCTTCTGTTACCTATCGAGGCCAATCTAAAAGAAATATTCAATTCAATTATAGACGGGTGTAACACGTACGGGAACTTTTTAAGCGAAAACATCATTATCACAAACGTGAAAAAACTTTCCATCGAAGAGATCGAGGATTTCTTGGAAACTAAATCCCCTCCAAAGTACAAATCAAGACCATTCTAGTCCAGCATCAAGCTTATGAAAGGACTACATTTTTTGAAATAAGGCTCCAACTCGGGAAAACGTTCCGGGTGGTAGCCTAAAAGCAATTGCGTCAGTTCCTGCACGGACAACTCCGCCTCCACCTGCTTTGCATTATCACAAACACAATCTCCTTTCCCGATTACGTATATTCCCGTGTTTTCCGGAATCCAGTCATCCGTTACTTTCAGCACGAGATCCTGCTCCGGATTATTCACGGCATACAAACGGAGCATTTGTTCCACGTCCAACACACGTGCCATTCCCCGGTGCTCATCCGCTTTTCCGGAAGGAAGTACACGGCAATATATCTCCGCCGCATCCAGATATTTCATCACTCCCCACAAAGCCACCCGTTTGACATCCTCGGAGTCATGCATCCCATCCAGTACCAAAGCATGATTTTCTCTCGGTTCGGCAAAAGCCATCCCAACAATATTTTTATCGCTATACACGACAATCAACGCCCCTCCATCCATTCGCAAACTTTCCACGATCACCTCAAAATCTTCCCGTTCATGCTGCACGCAACAAGGACGTAAACGCATCATTGACTGAAAATAATTAAACAAGTCATCCGTTAACAACCCCACCTCCCGAATAGCTTCCACCCGAAAATGATCCGCAACCGGCTTATCCAAAATCGTGTAATGTTCCAGGGTATAATCAAAAACAGGTACGTACCCCATCTTTCCGTAATAATCATACAACCATTCACTAGCCGGAATCAGAGTACTCACGGGAATCTTTCTTCCTCTCATCACGTAGAAAGCCTCCCGCAGTAACTTCGTCATCACGCCCCGGGCCCGGGCCAACGGATGAGTACAAGCCCCCGAAATATACCCTGTTACAATTTGTGTCACGCCAAAAGTCATCGGGTAAAGAAGAGTTTGTAAAGCAGCAATAGCCGCACCTTGTTCATCCCAATACACCAGAGCATTCTCCTCCTTGTATTTTTTGTCAAAATAGAATTGAATGAACTCTTCCGTATCATCAAAACACACCCTCCATAACTCCATGACTTCCCGTTTCATCATACACGTATTTAAATTAAACAACCTTTGAAATGAGAGATTTTCTCATTTCCAACTTTCAATTAATTCGGCATACCCTTTCTCCAATAATATCACCGGACGATAAGATAGTTTCGCCTTTCTCAATCCCGGAATTCCCAAATCTTCCTCCCGGTTCAGGTAAACATATTGTTCCGGGATATGCCGTGCGAACTCCTGATTCAAAATATTATACGAACCATCAATATGACTATCAGCTTTCTCGATATGAACGGCAAAGGTATCATGATTCACCGGAGCGCCATACGTGAACCCGACGATTTCATCATCCACCCAGAGCGCTCCTCCAACCAAACCAAGAGCATCAAAATTTCGCAACGCAATATTCAATGCTTTTCGCTCGTTTATCAAACTCTCCTCTTCCTCACAATCATGCTCTTCACACCATTTTTCCTCTAGTTCCAAACAATGCGGGATCAAATCTACTGTTAATGGCGTGTACTTGTAATTATAGGTGCGTTTGAACTTATTCACGTGATTCCGTTTAGGCTGAAAATTTTTACCTTTCAATTCAGTCAGCTCTTGACGGGAATAAATATAATCAAAATAATCCCGATCCAACCGATAATCAAAACTTCCCGGGAACTCCCGGTTGAACCATTCCTCCAACTCCGGAAAAACTCCATGTACACGCAAAACGTGTCCTTCGGCCTTGGCTTGCTGTTTCAACAACTCGATCACATTTTTCACATCCCCGGTTCCCACGGGCATCGTGTACACGACACTTTCCTCATCCAATGTAAAACGCACCACGAGGCAGTCATCAACCACAGCATAATGACTATTGGTCAAGAACTGCCACGTGTACAAGTTCACAAACGAAAGATTGCAATCCCGGTTCCCACATGCAAAAAAATAGGTCGTTATCAACTCTTTATCCTCTATTCTGATCGGTTTAAAATCTATCATATAACTACTTTTAATTTCCGTCACAAAGATACGATCTTTCTCATTTATAAAACCTCCTTCATATGTCTAAAATTAGAACTGATCGTATCCAGTATTTCACGTGTCCGTCCGTTTATCATCAATTTATACATGGATTGGGCAAACCCCATCATCTGGCTCCACTCCACTTTAGGCGGCATGGCCAAAGCGTTCGGGTCTGTCATCACGTTTACAAGTACCGGCCCGTCAATATTCATAGCCTGTTCCAGCACGGCCTGTACCTTCTCCGGGTCGTTCACCGTGAATCCCTCCATTCCCATCGCTTTTGCCACAAGCGCAAAGTCTGGATTGTCCATATCCGTCTGCCAATCCGGTAACCCGGCAACCTCCATTTCCAACTTCACCATTCCCAAAGAACGATTATTGAACACGACAATTTTTACGGGTAGTTTATACTGCACGATTGTCGAAAGATCCCCCAGTAACATGGAGATTCCACCGTCCCCACATAAAGCCCAAACTTGCCGCTCCGGAAAGGCCAACGAAGCCCCGATCGCTTGCGGAACAGCATTTGCCATTGAACCATGATTAAAAGAGCCTAACATTTTTCTCTCTCCCGTTCCGTGCAGATAGCGCGCTCCCCATACACACGTCATCCCCGTATCAACCGCAAAAATCGCATCCTTCGACGCCAATTGATCCACAACGGACATCACGTACTCTGGATGAATTTTATCTGTTTGTCCTTTCTCCTCCACGTAAGCATTCAAGTTCTCCTTCACCCGTTCATACCCTTTCAATTGTTTCTGCAAAAAATCATCCGTCTGTTTTTGCTTGATACGAGGTAACAGTGCCTGTAACGTACTCTTCACGTCTCCACATAGCCCCATAGCCACCTTGGCCCGTCGTCCTAAACGTTCCGGCTTAATATCTACCTGCACGATCGTGTTGTTTTCCGGCATAAAGGCAGCATACGGAAAATCCGTTCCCAACATCACCAGCACTTCTGCCTCGTGCATACTGTCATACCCGGAAGGCATCCCTAGCAAACCGGTCATTCCCACCTCGTTAGGGTTATCATATTGTATCTCCATCTTACTCTTAAAAGAATATGCCACAGGAGAATTCAGCAACCCGGACAATTCCACCACTTCGGCGTGGGCATCCTTGGCCCCGATTCCACAAAACAAGGTTATCTTCTCCTTCCCATTCAATAAATCAGCCAACGCATTCAACTCTTCATCCGAGGGACGTAAGGAAGAATGTGTTGGGAATGTCTTAACGGCAGAAAATATCTCCTCTGCCCCACGAGCAGTCACGTCCCCGGGAACCCCGATCACGGCTACTCCCGAACCGGAAATTGCCGCTTGCATGGCAGCCTGCAACATACGAGGCATCTGGCAGGGCGTGGTCGCCACCTGGTTATAATAACTACAATCTTCGAACAACTTCATCGTGTCCGTCTCCTGAAAATAACGAGTCCCGAATTCACTCGTGGCCATCGTGGAGGCAATCGCTAACACCGGGGCACCCGAACGATGCGCGTCATATAGCCCGTTAATCAAATGAACGTGTCCCGGACCACTACTTCCGGCACAACAAGCCAATTGCCCGTGTAATTGAGCTTCCGCCCCAGCCGCATAGGCTCCGACTTCCTCGTGACGCACGTGAACCCACTGAATCTTACCATTTTTCCTTACGGCATCATTTATCTCATTCAAACTATCGCCCGTGACGGCATAAATTCTTTTCACACCGGCCTCAACCAGCATATCAACCAACTGTTCTGCAACTTTTTTAGCCATAGACCCTGTATTTTATATTGTTTTTAGTCTCTATGGCTAAAACGAAAAATAAAAAGAAAAGTTTATATTTTAGGAGCCAGAAACGCTCCCACCCGTGATATGTTTGCCTCTTTACGACAGTCATTAATCGTGACATGAATCGTCTCCACGGCAACATCCGGGATATGCAACAAACGTTTATAACCAATCGTACCCCCTTTTCCCAACACCTGCCAAGTACCATTCACCAACCCTTCCACGGTAAACGACTCCACCCGCTGTCCCCGGCTAATATCTTCCTGTAACAAGATCGTGTTTATCGTACATCCCTTCCCCAAGGTATATTCTTTACTTTCACCCTGCCGGGCAGTCCACGCCCGAGCCCACCGGGAAACAAAATCTTTCGCGTACATCTTTTCCAGATACTCTCCGAATTCTTTTAACCGAGTGACATCGGTCTCGCAAAGCACACCCCGCCTATCTGGTGACACATTCAGCAATAAAGAAGAATTACATCCCACGGACTGAAAATAAACCCTCACCAATTCAGACAAAGATTTCACTTTCGAATCTTCCCTCTCGTGATAAAACCAACTAGGACGGATAGAGACCGACACCTCCGAAGGATACCAGAACAATTCCGTCGCACGATCAATAATCTCTTTTCCCCCAAGATCCCGGGAAAACACGCTTAAACGCATCTCTTCATTACGCTTTTTCGCATCCGGATAACACCCCGGGACCAACGCAACGGAACTCCATTCGGCCCCACGCCCTCTCGCACTTTCCTTCCCGATCCAACGAATATCATCACCATAAAAAGCCGTAACCGCATTAGGCTGTAACTTATGAATCGTTTTCAATATCAATTCCCAGTCATATTCCTGTCTTTTCCCGTCAATGCCTATCTCACTAGTCCCATCCAACCAAATTTCATCTATTTTCCCGTACTCGGTCAATAATTCCGTCAGTTGTTTCACGAAAAACTCGTTGTACCGGGGAGAGTCCCCGTAATAAGAAATGTTCCGATCCAAAAGGGATAAATAAATTCCGAATCTCATCCCGTTTCGGTCACACGCTTTTTTCAATTCCCGAACCACATCGCCTTTCCCGTTTTTCCACGGAGCGGCCGTGATGGCATAACGAGTCGTTTTTGTCGGCCACAAACAAAAACCATCATGATGTTTGGCAGTCAGCACGACGGACTTGAGCCCTCCCGCCTTTAACGCCTTCACCCACTGCTCCGCATCCAGCGCTACCGGATTGAACATCACCGGAAACTCCTTGCCGTCACCTTGTTCTTTCCCGGTAAACGTGTTTATTCCAAAATGGATGAAAGCTGTCAATTCCAACTGCTGCCAAGCTAATTGTTGCTTTGTCGGGACCAGTCTTGCTGCCATCTCCACTTTCTCCTCCAGTGTAACCTTCTCCGGAAAACGAACATTTTTTTCAAAATATTTCCCCTTCTGAGCCTCGGCCGACAAAGAAATCACGCATAAAAAACACCAAATTATATAGCATATTCTCACAGCAGTCTCAATTATTGTTATAATAAATGTAAAAATAAACAATTTTTCTCATTTAGACAACAAAAATCTAATTATTCACGTATGAAACTAAATAATATAATATCAATTAATATGAGTACAAACAAAATAATCGAAATCCTAGGAGATCAAAGTGATTTTCTATTGAACCACACCTGTAAAACCATTGATAGATCGTTACTTCACATCCCGTCACCCAATACCATTGATGAGATTTGGATGTCATCCGATAGAAATACCCGTACTCTGAACAGTCTGCAAAGCATCCTGAGTCACGGCCGTTTAGCAAATACCGGCTACGTGTCCATTCTCCCCGTGGATCAAGGAGTTGAACACACGGCAGGAGCGTCTTTCGCCCTAAATCCTCTCTATTTTGATCCGGAAAATATCATAAAACTTGCTATCGAGGGCGGGTGTAACGCCGTGGCATCAACATTCGGAGTACTCGGAACCGTGGCTCGTAAATACGCTCACAAAATCCCGTTCATAGTGAAAATCAATCATAATGAACTACTGACCTACCCGACTCAATACGACCAAACACTATACGGTACGGTAGAAGAGGCATGGAATATGGGAGCCGCCGCGGTAGGTGCCACAATTTACTTCGGCTCACCGGAAAGTCGCAGACAAATACTAGAAGTATCAGAGGCATTTTCCCATGCACATGAACTAGGTATGGCAACCATCCTCTGGTGTTACCTTCGTAACGGAAGTTTCAAAAAAGACGGAGTAGATTACCACTCGGCAGCAGATTTGACAGGACAGGCCAATCACCTGGGGGCAACGATCCAAGCTGACATCGTAAAACAAAAGCTCCCGACGGTTAACGGGGGATTTACCGAACTTAAATTCGGAAAAACGAATGAAAAAGTTTATACCGAACTTACGTCCTCCCACCCGATAGACCTCTGCCGCTACCAAGTGGCCAACAGCTACATGGGACGCATTGGCCTAATCAACTCCGGGGGTGAATCTAAAGGAGCGTCCGATTTAAAAGAAGCTGTCATAACAGCCGTAATCAACAAACGAGCCGGTGGAATGGGACTTATCAGCGGACGAAAAGCCTTCCAGAAACCGATGAACCAAGGTGTAGAATTACTAAATGCTATTCAAGACGTTTACCTGAATAAAAATATCACGTTAGCCTAACAAAAATAGCAACCAATGAGGGAGGGTCAAAAACTTTTGAGCCCCCTCATTGAATCTATAGTATCTCGTATTATTCTCCACGGTGTCTCGTCGTACTCTCGCTAGTACATAAACTAAATTTCAAGAAAAAATCAAAAGCAGATCAACCCGCCACATCGTTGACCTTTCGTTAACCTTTCGTTAACCTATCGTTGACCTACCTACGAGACATACCGGAATTCCCCTTGAAAATCCCTTTCGATATAGGAGTAAAACACACTACCTTCTGTTTTTTATTCTTATCTTTGTGAAGAAGACATAACCCCGGTTCACAATGGATGAAAGAGTACTCGATAAACTAAAAATACTCGCTGAATCAGCGAAATATGATGTATCCTGTGCATCTAGCGGGACCTCTCGTTCTCACAAAAAAGGGCAAATCGGAAGCGCTGAAGGATGGGGTATATGTCATAGTTTTGCGGAAGACGGACGCTGTATCTCTCTACTGAAAATTATGCTCACGAACAACTGTATCTACGATTGTGCCTATTGCATCAATCGCAGGAGTAATGACTTACCGAGAGCCACGTTCTCCGTCTCGGAACTCGTGAACCTAACGATAGAATTCTATCGCCGGAATTACATCGAGGGACTCTTCCTCAGTTCAGGTGTAGTACGCAATCCAGACTACACGATGGAACGTTTGGTGAAAGTGGTAAAAGACTTGCGGCAAGTGTACCGCTTTAACGGATACATCCATTTGAAAAGTATTCCCGGGGCCAGCCAAGAACTGGTAAACGAGGCTGGTTTATACGCGGATCGTATGAGTGTAAACATCGAAATCCCCAACGAACAAAGCCTGCAACTTCTTGCCCCGGAAAAAGATTTTCAAAGTGTATTCACCCCCATGCGCTATATCCAACAAGGTATGTTACAAAGCGCCGAGGAACGAAAGAAATACCGCCATGCCCCCCGCTTTGTCCCCGCAGGACAAAGCACGCAGATGATCGTGGGAGCAACTTCCGATTCGGATAAGGACATTCTTCACCTAACCTCTGCACTCTACAAACGTCCAAGCATGAAAAGAGTATATTATTCGGGATTCGTCCCCGTCAACGGGTACGACAAGCGCCTGCCGGCCTTGAAGCAACCACCTCTTGTGAGAGAAAACCGATTGTATCAAGCCGATTGGTTACTCCGATTTTACAATTTCAAAGTAGATGAAATCGTGGATGACTCCTATCCTGACCTAGACCTAGAGATCGACCCAAAATTGGCTTGGGCTCTTCGCCACCCGGAAGCATTCCCCGTGGACATCAACCGGGCGGATTACGAAATGTTATTACGTGTCCCCGGGCTTGGAGTGAAGTCTGCCAAGATGATTCTCACGGCCCGCCGCTATTCCCGCTTGGGGACATCACATTTGAAACAGATCGGTGTCGTTCTCAAAAAAGCCCAGTATTTCATCACGTGTAATGAACTACCGACCCGAACCATTAACGAAATAAAACCCGAAAACGTAAGGCGTATTCTAACACAAAGAAAAGTTACCCGCATTGACGATGGACAATTGATCATCCCGTTCGTTTATTAATTGAATTAGTCCGACTTCATGGCACTTGAAATCGTAAATCTAAAATCATAAATCTAAAATTAATATGCTCATATTCCGGTACGACAAAACCTTTGAAGGACTGTTAACAGCGATTTTTGACGCTTATAGCATCAAAAGATTTCCCGATGTTTTGCTAGCAGCAGAAGAAACGTCTCCTTTATTTTATGATGAAATCATCACAGTCGTTACGGATGAGGAAAGAAGTAATCGGGTATGGAAAGGACTTCAAAAGAAACTATCCGCCTCCGCCCTTACCAGTCTTACAACCTGCTGGCTATCCGAACTCCCAGAAATTGACCTCGTACTATTCCGTTACATTCACAAAGCCATCGACGCACCCCGTTCCATCGAACTCAATTTCGGAGATCCCGATGTGCTGGAACTCTCCAAAGTCTGGAAAAAGGTAAACAACGAACGGTTACGGGTCATGCAATTCCTGCGCTTTCAGAAAGCTGCCGATGGCACCTATTTTGCCGCCTTGAAACCGTTATATAACGTAATCTCGCTCGTGATTCCCTATCTTCAGGATCGTTTTGCCGATCAAAAATGGCTACTCTACGACCTCAAGCGAGAATACGGTTATTATCACGACCTGTCAACCATCACCGAAGTACACTTTGAACAAAAAGAAGGACATCTTCAAAGCGGATTCCTCGATGAAAGCATCATGGATCAAGACGAAAAACTTTTTCAAAAACTCTGGCAGACCTATTTCAAGGCTATCACTATAAAAGAACGCCTGAATCCTAAACTACATCGTCAAAATCTCCCTGCCCGTTTTTGGAAATACCTACCAGAGAAAAAGGGATAAAAATATCCCTTCTTATCATGTTGTCGGCTGAATCTCATCCCATTCAGCCCCATCACCTGCCCCGATCAACCAATTAAAAGCATAATACCGTTCCATCACAACACCGCCATCCAAGGACACCGGAGTCTCCTCGCCTTTTACACGAGCATCCACGCAAGCCCAATCATAACGCAACGTCAGATCTGCCTCGTCCAAAATCTCCTGCCGATCCCGAATTTCACCCAACCCCAACACCGTCCCGTTCTCCTTGTGATCAAAAAATAAGCGAGCGATATATGGAACATCACAAATAGCCGAAGGATAAGGCAACTCGACAATTCCCAACGCCCACAATAACACGGCACAGCACTCGTAACGCCACAAAAACTGGATACAATCGTATTGTTCAGGAGAAGGATTTTCCAGATAAGTCCTTTCTAACGGAGTAAATTCATCCATGATATGATACCCCTCGTCAACTCGAGTCACAAAACCTAAAGCCTCTTCCCGATCCGGGTTTTCCGATAACATTACCTCTGAATACAAAGCCACGGCAAACAAGGCTGCCGCACGACGGGCTATTTCTTCCGGCTTTCTTATCATCGCCTCACAATCCAATACCTCACAAGGTAAATGTTCCATATAAGGCACTCCCGCCTCTTTCAAACGTACGAAAGAACGCTCCCGACGAGCTTGATCCACGTCTCCCACATCCGGACGTCCCACCTCTAACAAGTCGGAATTCGCCACTGGTCGGAATGCCTCGTATTCACTCTCACCCTTGACGGAAAAAAGCAACTTTCCTTTGCTATCAAAAAGACTCATACTCGGATAAAGCAAAAAGCCATTCACATCTCCCGCCACGTCATAAAACGTGTTAATGATGTAACTCGTCCGGTCTCGGTCATCATCCAGTTCGAACTCGATCCCCACGATACAATTAAAACACTGTATCTGACGAATCACCTCCTCTTTAATGGCAGTCAAGGGAGTGTCTACCCGTGCAAAATAATTTGCCATACCTTCCGTGTGTTCAGCTACTTGATCTGCCTGACTTCCCGACTCCATCATAGAGCAACGGATCATCGTATCATCCTGCAACAAGATCATCCAGCGATCATCTTCGGGAGTAAACATCTTCGTCACGTCCTGAAAACGCACACGCATAGATTCGGCAACACGACTGAAATCCCCGATTACCGTGTAAAGAGTTAAATTTGCTTTTTCCATATATTCCTTTTTAATTTAGAGCAAAGATAGACAAAATACAAACCCTCCCTCTATTTTTCGTTGTTATCCATACATCAAATCACGTCCCACTCTGGTTGAATTCCTAACAACCAATTAAAAGCATGATTTCGGTGCATTGCAATATCGGTATCAATATTTCGAGGCATTTTCTTGTTCTTATCCATAGCTTCTACACACGCCAAAAGATAATGCAATGTCACATCAGCTTCATCCATGATCTCCCTTCGCCCCTTCCGGTTAGGAAAATCAGTTTCCCAATCAATTTTAGACGAAGTCGCATAAAACAGATCCATTACTTCCAGCATTTTTACCACCTCGCAATGCTCGGAAGGAAATGACATATTCTTGATCAATCCCAAACTCCACATGAAAACATTACATTCCTCAAATTGCCAAAAAAAACGTAGATGATCATTCTCCTCATTATTCTTCGAAAATAAATAATCCTTTTCCTCCTGTACACAATTTTTAAGAGGTTCGAATCCATCCTCTTCCATATCGTGAATCTGCTTCCACCACGTTTCCACACCTTCCTCACCGAAATTCAATGCACAGAATGCGTGAGAACCGGTTGAAACAATGGCCATAATTCGACCGATCACGCTCTCTTCTATTCTAATTCCGTATCGCGTGTAATCTACTTCCATCGGTTCTAAATTTTCAAAAGCCACCTTCTCATCCTTCAAGCGTTTCATCGTACGAACCCGACGTTCTTTGTTCTCGCTATCATCCGTCATGAAAAATTTCTTCACAAAGAAATCTGTATTAATCATAGGACCATACGTGACAAGGTCGCTCTTCCCCTCGTCATTAAATACTAATTCCCGTTTTCCCGAGTAAAAACTCATGTCCGGGAAAAGCAAAAGTCCTTGTAATTTATCTGCCACATGGAATAATACATCACACATCATGTTCTCCCGATTCCTGTCGCCACGCTTATATTCAACTTTCAATACCGTGGTAAACACCTTGATTTGAAAAAGCAAAGAACTTTTCACCTCCTCTTTTTGAGTCGGGACACGCTCAAAATAAGACACCAATTCAGACGTATGTTTGCTCACCTCCTCGGGTTCCCGCTCTTTGTCAAGCAATTGACACTTCACCTCGCTTCGATCATTCAACACGTATTTCCAACGATTCTCATCAAATTCTCGTGAATGTATAAAACAATCAAGCATTCGATTTAATTCAATGGCTACTTGACCTGAATCTCCAGTCTCACAATAAAAATACACGCATTCATTATCCATAAGTTTGCACATTTAAAATTTCATTAAAGATAGTAATTAATTTGATTCATCATGCAAACAAATAGCCATACAGCTTAATTTTCGCCAAATAAATGCCTTTCTATATATTCTCGTACTCGAACATATTATTTTTACTCCGGTAAAATCTCTATCCAATAACCATCCGGATCATTGATAAAATAAAGTCCCATATCCGTGTTCTCGTAGCACACACAATCCATCTGTTTGTGATAGGCCCGAACGGCATCATAGTCCCCAGGAACACGCATACAGAGATGAAACTCCCCTTCCCCTAGATCATAGGGTTCCTTGCGATCCCTCAACCAAGTTAACTCCAACAGAAAACCAGTCTTCTCTTCTCCCATATACACTAAAATAAAAGAACCATCCGGAGCTTCCATCCGGCGTACTTCCTTTAATCCCAACGCTTTCTCGTAAAAGCGAATACTCCTATCCAAATCAAGTACATTAAAATTGAAATGATCAAATCTACCCTTTACTTCCATATATTAATTTTTAATTTATAATTTTAGATTGAAGAAATTTACCCATCCTAAATTTTAAACTCTTCCCCCCTATAAGTCAATTCCACGAAACGCACGCCCCGACCTTCCGCATATTCTCGAAAAGCATGGGTATAGGCATACTTCTCATCGAAATGCATCGGAACAAACATCCCCACACGAAAACGATCCACGAATTGCTTGGCTCCCAACATATATTCCCGTCCTAACCGGGGATCAACGGGAAACATTACAAGATCCATCCGGTCTGTTCTCCGGGCAAGTATCTCCAATTCAGCCAAGTAAACGTTTCCCGCCTCACGAACTTCCTCTTCTGTCGATTCCTCCTTCCAATGCCAGTTATTCAAATCCCCGGCATGAAAAATCAATTTCCCATCCAGCCGTAAAAGAAAAGAAATACCTAAATCCGTTGATCCAAAGGCCTCTACTTCCAACACCCCATCCGACCAGATCTCGCCTTTTGATAAATAACAAGCATCATTCAATCGAGCCAACCCATTTTCAAGAATATCTTTTGAAAAAACATATTGAATATCCGGATGCATCTTCTTCCACTCCAACACCTCCGGATTAAAGTGATCAGCATGAGAATGAGAGGACAACACGTACAATTTTCCGGGTCGTTTGATCAACTCATCGTGTACAACTCCCGTCAACGGTTGCGATGCCGAGTCTTTATAATAATCAATGATTACCGTAAAACTCTCTCCCTCCAAGGCAAAACCACTATGGTATATATAAATTAATTTCATCCTATTCCCAATCTTTCCATTATATACGAAACACTCCTGTCACAAGTTATTTCTTCTTAAAAATCAAGTGTTCCATGATTAACACGGTAATCACCCCCATCACGAAACCATTCCCCACGATCGGCTTGAACAAAGAAGGTATCAAATTTAACACTTCTTCCGGGGCAAACGATAATAACAAAGCAACCATTAACGGTAATCCCACGACGACCCCACTATCAAAATCCGTGATCGCCTTCTCCCTTACCAGCATCTGTAAGCCGGCGGTCAATTGCGTCGCCATCAAATAGAGCAAAATCGCACCCATCACCACACCTGGTATCGTCACCAACATACCCACAACAGAAGGAAAAAAGGCACACAAAATCAATCCAGCCCCGGCAGGTAACAAGGTATAGCGAGAAGCGCACCCTGTGGCAGAAATCACTCCCGGACTCATGGAGTAATCCACCGGGCCAATCACGCCGAACAAACCGGACAGGACGTTCGTCACTCCCACGATCCCGACACCCCGAGTTGTACGCTGATCCATTCGATCAGCCTGTAACATATGTCCAACGGCCTGTATTGAACCAAGCTCGTTCACGATCAAAGCTATATAACAAAATAAGAATGCCAGAATCGTCCCCGCCTCGAAGTCCAACGGGAAGTTTAAAACAGTCGTTTGTTCCGGTATTATCCCGGCTCCCGTTGAAGGCAACATCGGAAAACCAAACACCCCGTAATACACCAACACGCCCCCCACAATTCCCCATAACACCGTGGTTGACTTCCATATTCCCCGCAACAATTTATTCCCGATTACCAAAGCCAGCACCATCACCAGCGTGAGAAACAAATTAAACAAGGCATGTACCGCATCTCCCAACACCAGTTTCAAGATTACCGGTGTCAGCGTGAATGCAATCAAAATCAAGATCACCGTAACGATACGGGGCGTAAACACGAATTGCAACTTTCCCAACAACCCGCTATATGCCAACACGGTCAGAACTAGACCACCCACCATAATACCAGTGTAAACAGCCGGAATCCCCGACGACACAGTAGACAGAATCCCAATCAACAATACCGATGCCGGCCCGATAATCAGCGGTAACCGATGTCCCCACAGCACCTGTACAATCATCACTATCCCCATGATCCCGAACAATTTTTGCAAATAAAATGTCTGTTCTGCCACATTCGTGTAATGAAGTTGCGACACGATAATTCCCATAATCACCACACAAGGAAGGGAGACAATCCACCACTGCAACCCGTACATCAACATGGGTAACATCCCCGGCTTATCATTCAACTCGTATTTCATATTCTTCTAATTTTAGTACATAAAAATAACACTTTATAGATTCCTATTCAAAAAAAAACGAGAACATTTAAAGCCTGTTTAAATTTTTTTGAACAAACTTTTGTCGTTGCTTGATTACCTCTAGGTCATGTCAATGTTCCTTCGGTGTTCCTATATGTCTTCGTCTTGATTCGTGCCGTGTTTAAATTTGTTTCCTCCGGCGATCACTCGCAAGTGACACGGAGAAGACCTAGCCCAACAATAGAGTAACAGCGTCTTAGATGAGTAGCGAAGCACTTATTGGCAGATAACTATCTTATATCAAGATAGTTGATCTAAAAAAAAAAAAAAAGACATATAGACTCAAAAATTCCTCTTCCTGCAAGGTTGTTAGATAAATCTTATTCATGGTCATTTAATGACGTGGTAATCTTAAACCTTGGAATAACCTGTCTCTTGAACAACTGGCCCCAATATTTTTATCTTATCAACGCAAAATTTAAACAGGTTTTTAAAATATTATTATTTCTCATTCGTCTACAATAATAGAAAGGCTAGTCAATAAATATAAATTTAAAACAAACAAAGCCATGAAACGCTATCAAGAAACAATGCTCAAAGACTTCGAAATATTACTTCCTTACATTCTTCTTTTGGGAGTTCTAGTATTACTTGCAATATCCGTATATTTGTTGCAAGATTTCACGAAGATATATCAAATTTACACGATATGCTAAAATAAACGTCATGAGAAATTTTAGACAAAACAGAGGAGTATTCTCCCTATTCATGCTTATCGGTCTGGCTGTCATTGTTGCCGCCATCATGCTTTTATGGAATTACTTGATTCCCTCCATCATCGGTTGGACAACTATCAATTACTGGCAAGCTCTTGGACTTTTCGTCCTCACCCGCTTATTATTCGGTGGTTTCCATGGTCACGGATTCATGAGACCTCCCGGAAAACCCGAACATTTACACCATTTATGGGGGAAAGTCAAAAATATGTCTCCGGAAGAACGCCGGAACTATATCCGTCAACGATTTGAAGAACGCCAACAAGTATTCAACGATGACATTTTCGGAGAAGAAAAGCCAAAAGAATAACCCTCGACAATGGATAAGCAACAAGACCAGCCTCCCCGTAAGATAAACATATCAGAGGTTTTCAAGAAATATCAGGGGCAACTAAAAAGTTTCATTGCCAAACGGGTTACCGCCCAAGAAGACCGGGAAGACATCCTACAAGATGTCTTTTACCAGTTACTTAAAACGGACCCGGTGGCTCCTCCCGTGCAACAAATTTCGGCTTGGCTCTACACAGTTACCCGCAATCTTATCATTGACCGGAAAAGAAAACACCGGGAAAAAGAAATACCGCAAGCCCGAACAGAAGAGGGAGAAACGTTTATCCTGAAAGAAGTATCCGAATGTCTCTTTGATGCGGACAATTCTCCGGAAAAAGAATACATACGCTCATTGGTCTGGGAAGAACTTGACAAGGCCTTGGCAGAACTTCCCGACGAGCAACGAATTGTATTCGAGTTGAATGAATTACAGAACTTTTCATTCAAAGAAATATCAGAAAGTTCCGGTATTCCAGTCAACACCCTTATTTCCCGGAAACGATATGCCGTTCTATATCTCCGGGAAAGACTTTACAATATATACGAAGAACTACTTGGCGAATAAGTACTTCTGCATCCGAAACCGTCAAGCGACCACCACACACCATCAAAAGCCCTACTCCCTTAATATTTTCAAGACATGAGACGCAAGTTTTTCATTAAAAAATCCGTATGTTTGTGAGTAAAGTTTTAACCATTTAAACAACACGACACATGGATGATCAGCAAAAAGAGCAGGAAGTATTTCGCCAAAACCTGAACGAGAAAGGAAATTTCCAGACTCTATTCCAAATATATCTGCTATTTACCCAAAAAAGCACACACCCCGACGGGAAAGAGGTTCAAAAAGCATTACTATCCAAATTCGAAAAGGTAGATATAGTAGCCAACGTGAAGGATTCTCTCTCAACTTTTGCTATCTGGAAATACATCGTGGAATACAAGGATAATCAACGACTGCCCGCACAAGTATTGATGTCCGACTTCGAAAACTTCGACGGAAACAATGTAGACCTGATGCAACGCAGTCAGCTATGGGATTGCCCGGAAAAAGATGAGATTCTCTCCAATTGCAAATATAAAATCATGCTTTCCGACTTCATGGCTTCCGGTCTTCCTTATAAAGAACGTTGTGCCATGTTAACGGAATGGCTGGAAACTACCCTCGAACTATTTCCGGACTGTGTTGCCGTGTGGACTCCCTCAAGCGGCAAACTGCTAACCCGTGAACAGGTTTTAAACAACCCGTGGGCCGCTCCAGCACGATTCCTTCATTTCGGGATGAACATTCGTTTTTTCAACATACAAAACACGAACGACATGATTGTGGACACGCTCGGACTATACGCTATCGGTTTACCTGACATCCAGTACCATTTCCACGATCTGGATCCCAATGCCGTGGTTAACCATGCCTACAACGCCGCAGCATACATTTTCGACACAGACGCTTCCATCAAGGACGGGGAAACCATCGACGGGATCTCGGAACAAGGCATTGACCGCAGCATACAATGGAAATGCCAATACGAACGATCCCTCATCCAACCCGACCGGGAAGTCATGGACATCTGTCCCGGACAATACGCGGCAGGTGAAAGGGAATAATCCGAACATCTATCAAAAATACTCGTAAAAGAGAACAACAATCAAAAACAAAAAACACATGAAAGTAATAGCAATCAACGGAAGTCCCCATCCACAGGGGAACACCTTCCATGCCTTAAAAAACATTGGTGAGGAATTAAAAAAAGAAAATATAGAGTTTGAAATACTCCAGGTCGGGAGCCAGAATATTCACGGGTGTATGGGATGCAACATGTGTTTCCGGAACAAAAACGAGAAATGCGTAATCACAACCGACTCATTCAACGAACTACTACAAAAGATCAAAGACGTTGATGGTATTATCCTAGGTTCACCCGTTCATTTTTCCGGTATTGCCGGAACCATGAAATGCTTTCTCGACCGGGCATTCTACGTTTCCGGGGCTAACGGAAACTGGTTCCGTCACAAGGTCGGTACAGCAATTGTTGCCGTTCGTCGTTCAGGAGGTTCCCACACACTTGACGGCCTGTATCATTATCTCTCGTATTCTGAAATGCTTATTCCCTCATCTAATTACTGGAACATCATCCACGGGTTGAAAGCCGGAGAGGCCATCCAAGATGCAGAAGGAAACCAAATCATGCGAGTACTTGGGAAAAACATGGCATGGCTACTGAAAATGAGAGAGCAAACAAAAGATACACTTGCAGCCCCGGAAACTGAAACCAAAATAATGACAAACTTTATCCGGTAAATGTAAACACACCAATCTCTTTCGCAGAGAAATTATACTTTATCATGAAAGAAAATAAATACGACGACGAGAAATTCTTCCATCAATATAGTCAAATGTCCCGTTCCGTAGATGGCCTAAAAGGAGCCGGGGAATGGCACGTATTACAAAAAATGCTCCCGGACTTCCAAGGGAAACGAGTACTGGATTTAGGCTGTGGTTTCGGGTGGCATTGTCAATATGCTATTGAACATGGCGCAGTCCACGCCTTGGGAATTGATCTTTCGCACAAAATGTTGGAAGAGGCCACCAAACGCAACAACTCTCCTCACATCGAATACAAATGTATGGCGATCGAAGATTTTGATTACATACCAGAGAGTTATGACATTGTCATCAGCTCTCTTACCTTTCATTATTTGGAATTATTTCCGGATATTTGCAAGAAGGTACACCGATGCCTCACTCCCGGGGGTACCTTTGTTTTCTCTGTCGAGCATCCCGTGTTTACAGCTTACGGTAGTCAAGACTGGTTCTATGACAAACAAAGAAACATACTCCACTGGCCGGTGGACCGCTATTTCTCGGAAGGAAAACGAGAGGCCATTTTCTTGGGCGAAAACGTGACCAAATTCCACAAAACACTAACTACCTATGTAAATGGGCTTATCCAAAACGGTTTCGAAATCACCGGACTCGTGGAACCGGAACCGGATAAAACTCTTCTGGATTCCATTCCGGGTATGCGTGACGAGCTACGACGTCCCATGATGTTAATCATCGCCGCTATCAAGAAATAATAAACTTAATAACGATACACAACATAATAATGCCTATCTCCCGATCCCGCTATTGATAATATGAACAAACCGATAGCGAGTAAAATAACTACGCCAATAAAAAAAACGGAAGAAGCAACGAGCGAAACCGATCCCAAAAGAAATAAAATAGAGACAATAGAGGCTCTCCAGAAAGTCCGGATTATAAAGTAGTTCATCACAACCTGCACGCCCTGAGCCACCAAGAATCCACAAATTAAATACTCTCCCATATCCACATCAACCAAGTAAAAAATAATCGCCAAAATGACCGCAACGACATAGGAATAAACACCCACGCTCAAATTATACCCGGATTCATAACAAATCTCACGAATAACTTGAAGATTTAATAGAAGTTGATTTAACAAGACAAAACCATACAGAAAAAAGTTGACAACCGTCCAAAGCCAACCTACCTCATCAGGAAAGCAGAACCACGGTAAGCCATTGTAACCGAAGAAAAAAATAAGTTCCATAACACCGATTGCTGCAAGTCCGAGACTCCCCACAATCCATTTTATCTCCAGAGAATCACGAAACATCCATCGAACTAGCAAAGTAAAACATAACGTCAATAGAATCAGTAAAGGCAAATAACTAATCGGTCCCTGTTTAAACAATCCCCATAATCCACTAAAAAAGTCTTCTGCAGATTGTTGTTTCGTTCCCCTAAGCGGCATAATATACTTTTTACTGACATAGGCCTGTTTTCCATCAAACTCCACTTGTGCCCATGTACCCTCCATTTTCAACACGTGGACCGTATCTTTAGAAACTAATTTTCCAATCACGTCAAACTCGGTTCCCGCACCGGAACGAACATGAAGATTACCACGTGAAACCACCCGGTAATCTTGGGCATCCACAACTAATGAAAAAAATATACAGAGAAATAAAAAACAATATTTCATAATGATCCCCCAATTTATTCACTAAACGCCAAGTAAATATTTACAAATATATGAATTTTAACGAAATCTCGTGTTTTACTAACGTAATTTATCACAAACATCAGGAGGGATGCATGAAACAGAATGAATAAAAAAACAGGTTCATGTTTTGAACCTGTCTCAACACAAAAAACACCTAATTCTAATACAGATACAACTTACGAAGTTTCTCCACGTCCACTCCCAACTGCTGCACTAAAAACTTATCCATTCCGCCATAATTCTCGTCTATTGTGGTTAATGCCATTTCGATATACTCCTTCTGCACGGAACTAATATAATACATACATTCTGCCATCTTATTATCCCCGTAAAGAGCTTTCATCGCCTCCATGGTCACACCTGTCAACTCGTTTGTCAGCATATAGTCTTCAATTATCGTTTCCCGCTCAACACCCAAAGCTGCCAAAAACAAGGCTGCCGCAAATCCGGCCCGATCCTTTCCTGCCGTGCAATGAAACATCAACGGGGTCTTGTCCGTCTCCATCAACGTTTCGAAAAAAGATTTATATTCTGCCTAAAAGCTGATAACAAACTCCCGGTTCCCGTCTACCAGATATTGTTTAGCCCCCTCCACATCCCCTCTTCTGATAACATCCGAAACATCAATGGAAGACAAATTTCCGGGTTCGATCGGATAATTAATACAATTCACCGTTGTCGTGGGAACCTTATCCGGTTCTGCCTCTTGTTCGCTACTTGAACGGAAATCGATCACAGTCTTTAAAGGGATCGTTGCCAAATACGCTAAATCATCTTCCGTGAGACTATTACACTTTCCGGAACGGAACACCAATCCCCACTTCACCCGGCGTCCATCCTTCGTTTTATAACCTCCCAAATCCCGGAAATTAGACTGTCCCACCATCGGTAATTGTCTTAATCCCAAGGCCGTTCTAGCTCCACCGGCCCATTCCAAACAATAGAGCTGATATTTCCCCGTGTTCAATTCCGCCGTTCCCCTCGTATTTCCTTGTAATAAAGGTTCATCAAAAAAAATAGAATTACTATTTTCCCCGCCATACACTTTCCACACCCCCTCTTTCAATATCTCTATACTGGTCTTTTTAGACTCTTTATCGGCTTTTATTGTCGCATAAGAACTTATATCCGTCCCCGAATACAAACTCGTATCGATTGAATCATCCTCCGAACAGGCCACCACTCCAATCAACATGGCAGAAACAAAACACCACTTACTCATTCTTAATAAATACTCTTTCATAATCTTTTTTTCTTTTCATTTGACGCCACAAAGAAAAGCTTGGAATATTACCGAACGATTACATTCTTGTGAAAGAACGATTACAACTATTTATCCACATTCCCTTGTATTATACCCCGGAATAACGTAATTTTACCATATGATCATCAGTGCAAGCAGAAGAACAGACATCCCTTCATTCTACTCAACATGGTTTTTTAACCGTGTTCGGGAGAAACACGTTCTTGTACAGAACCCCTTCAACCCGAAACAAATCAGCCGGGTCAAACTAACACCGGATGTGGTGGACTGTATTGTATTCTGGACCAAAAATCCGGCTCCTATGCTCGATAAACTTAACCATCTAAAAGATTTCAAATATTACTTTCAATTCACACTTAACGCTTACGGGAAAGAAATTGAAACCAATCTACCCTCTTTCGGACAAAGAATAGACACCTTCAAACGCCTCTCAGACCTCATTGGTAAAGAGAGGGTTATCTGGCGTTATGACCCAATCTTGACAAACAAAACCTATAACACTGATTTTCACAAAACTACTTTCTTCAAAATTGCTACACAGCTCAAAAATCATACCGAAAAATGTATGATTAGCTTTATTGACTATTACAAACATATCCGTCCGTCCCTCTCTTCTCAGAATATATACCCGCTTACCCTAGAAGAGATCCGGGAAATAGCATATTCTTTCCGGCAATCCATCTCCTCGACCTCGATCCAACTGAACACATGTACCCGGAAAGTAGACCTTTCCGCCATGGGAATTCCTGCCGGAATGTGTATTGACCGGGAATTAATAGAAAGACTCACAGGCTACCCGATTTCCACACAGAAAGATAAAAACCAACGAGACGTTTGTCGCTGTATTGAAAGTATAGACATCGGCACCTACGACACCTGTTTCAATGGCTGCCTCTATTGTTACGCTAACACGGCCGAACACAAACCGCTCCGTAACCTACAAAAGCATGATCCCACCTCCCCGAAACTCATTGGACAGGTAAACGATGACGACATCATAAAAGATCGAGCCATGTGTAGCCTCAGGTGTGATCCCACGTTATTCTGACAAAACTAAAGCCACCCTTTCAACTCATCGGGCAACACTGGCATTGCTCCCGTCTGACTACATACAAAAGCGGAAACCTCCACGGCAAAACGATGAGCCTCAAACATTGATTTCCCTTTCAAAACAGCAGCACAAAATGCTGCCGTAAAAGAATCCCCGGCCCCCACCGTATCTGCTACCTTCACATGAGGGGTATCCAAAAATGACTGTATATCGCCTGCAAACACGTAACTTCCCTGCACCCCACACGTAAGTATCAATACATCCAGATCAAACCGATCCATCATCTCCCTACACCTCTTTTCTACCGATTCTTCCGACAATTCTAATAAATCAGATAAAATAACCAATTCTTCATCATTCAATTTCAATATATTACACCGGGCCAAAGAATCTTTCAAAACCTCTACCGTGTAAAAATGCTGACGAAGATTTATATCAAAAACTTTATATGCCTCCCCGGACATGGCCTCCAAAAATCGGTTCAACGTTGTACGAGTTACCACATTCCGTTGAGCCAGAGACCCAAAACAAACACAACGAGTCTGACAAGCCAATCGATCAAGTTCCGGAGTATACGGCACGTTATCCCACGCCACGCCCTGTTTTATTTCGTAACAAGGAATTCCCTCTCCATCCAGCGTAACTTCAACGATACCCGTCGGGAAAGACACCCGTTCCACCCAATAGCGTAGCCCCTTCCCGTTAAAATTTTCCAGAATCTCATTCCCCAACACATCTTCCCCCACTGCACTCACCACCCGGCTATCAAAACCGAATTGCGACATATGATAAGCAAAATTAGCAGGAGCCCCGCCAATCCTTTTTCCTTCCGGAAACACATCCCAAAGAACCTCTCCGATTCCCACGATAATATCATTCATCATCACGTGTATTTAATCATAAAATGCATATACAAAAGAAAACAATTAACATGAAAAATCGGTATTTCTCAAAACGATTTTTTGGGAGGAAATACCGATTTTAATAATCATTAACCAAAGACTCAACTTTTCTGCTCCGTCATTTTTCAACACTAGGCAATTATCATAATAGGGGCTAGAGGAAGTGGCAAAATAAAAATCCAGGAAATTATAGAAACACTCTATAAAACAAGAGGCAAACTTAACTCTTTATCCATACCCTTACTTCTGTTGAAAGCGGAACTCATCCACCATATCCAGTAACACTGCCCCGTAACGTTCCACGATCTTTTTCCCAACCCCAGGAACTGCCAGCAATTCCTTTGAATTCGTGGGCAGCGTGTTACTGATTCCCAACAAAGCTTTCTGCTGCAATACCGTATACACGGGCAATTTCAATCGTTCAGCCTCTTTGTTCCTCCAAGCACGAAGAGTTTCATATAACTTCGAATGTAATATATCAGGAGAAATCTCCACTTTTTCCGCTCCGGCACGTTTCGCCTTAATCTTCACCTTCGGGGCATCAATTAACGCCTTCGCCTTCGCTCGTAAATAATCTTTTACAGAAAAACCGTTCCCGATCACTTTCAACGTTTCAAGTTTCAAGTTCACCTCTCCCCGAAAACGTTCCATATTTTGTTCCACCAACTTCCTCACCTCCTTGTTATCAATCTCCGGAATAACCTCTTCCAAAAATTTTCCAAAAATAGACATCGTATGTTCCCGGAAATATTCCGCCCCCTTCTTCACCCGGTCCGCAATCACCGGGTCCGCCTCGTAATTCCCTTCTTCCGGCATCAACCGTTCCAATTGGTTCTGAAATCGTTCGGCCACCGCCAACAATTCCTCTGCGCACTTGGCTCCCGCCACCCGGTAACGTTCCACCCAATCGGGATACAATCGACGTAACTGCTCATCCAACACCCGGTACAAATAATGTAACCTCCACCGGATCGTCTCGTAATCGAATTGTTCCAGTAACAACTCTCTGAAATAAGACTGCCGGGCCTGTTGCAATTCCTCCTTATTCGGCTCCTTCTGTTCCGCCTCCCGCACGAATTCATCTATTGCCCCATCACTCACCAGTGAACGCACGGTTACTGGGGAACTCAACACAAGTCCCTCGAAGGTCTTGCAACGGCTCAACGCCACGTATACCTGCCCGTGAGCAAATGCTGCATTGGCATCCACGATCGCCCGTTCAAACGTCAACCCTTGGCTTTTATGAATCGTAATCGCCCACGCCGTTTTCAACGGGTACTGCTTAAACGTTCCCTCCACCGTCTCCGTGATCTCCCGCGTCTCCTCGTCCAGCGTGTATCTCGTGTTCGTCCATTCCTCCGGGGTCACCTGAATCTTCAGACCATCCTCTTTTCCTACCACCTCGATGGAACGGTCATTAATAGCCGTGATTTTACCGATTTTCCCGTTGTAGTAACGCTTTTCCGGTGATGAATCATTTTTCACGAACATCACCTGCGCCCCTTGTTTCAGCACCAACGTCTCCTCCGTGGGATAAGAATAAGTGGGGAAATTATCCTTCACTTCTGCCTTGAACGAATAAGCCCTAGTGGATAATTCTGCCATTTTCACGTCGTTAATCCTTTGTGCTTGGTGATTATGTGTTGTCAACGTGATATACCCCTCATCATCCGAAGGCTTGAAGCCCGGTACATACCTCCGGTTCAACATCCCCAACACAGTGGCATCCACCCGGTTCTCCCGTACCCTGTTCAACAGGTCCACGAATTCCCGATCCTGTTGCCTATAAACGTGTTTCAACTCGATTGCCACGTAACGGGTGGCTGCCAAAGCCTTACTATGGAAAAAGAACGCCGATGCGTAATGCTGTTTCAACAACGCCCACTCGTCCTCTTTCACCACGGGAGCCAACTGCTGCAAATCACCGATCAACAACAACTGCACCCCACCGAAAGGCTCGTTCTTGGAACGATAACGACGCAGCATATCATCCACCGCATCCAGTAAATCTGCCCGCACCATACTGATCTCGTCAATCACCAGTAAATCAATCGTCTTGATAATATTGATCTTTTCCCGATTGAACTTGTGCGTGTATTGCAATTTTTCACCTCGCTCCACCGTATCCGAACTTCCCGGTACGTATGGCCCGAACGGCAACTGGAAGAAAGAGTGGATCGTCACCCCACCCGCGTTAATTGCCGCCACTCCCGTGGGAGCAACCACAATCATCCTTTTGGGTGATCTCCGTTTCAATTCTCGCAGAAACGTAGTTTTTCCCGTTCCCGCTTTTCCTGTAAGAAACACGTTCACTCCCGTATATTCCAAAAAGTCATACGCCAATTCCAGTTGAGGATTACTTTCCATGAATCAAGATTTTACACGAATTATCATTCTATTTGGCCTTCACAGACACGTAACTCATACAAAGGTAGAAAAATAATCCATTCGTATCACGGCAATTATACACAATCACGCACACCTCTTGATATTTTCGATTATTTTTTAGGATTATTCTTTATAGATTCATATATTTGTAACAGTTACATACAATACCATTTATGAGATTTCAAAACTCTATCATGGGCATCCCGTATCGGGTTGGTGCCTAATTTAATCCCGGAAAAATTCCTCCGGACTTTTTTTAAACTTTCCTCCTAACCGGGAAGTATCAAGGTATTGTTTTCTCACTTTTAATATTAATATAAAATTACCATGAATAACTGGAAAAAGGTATTCGCAATTATATGGACAGGACAGTTTTTCTCCATACTGACCAGTTCTCTCGTCAATTTTGCCATCATTTTATGGCTAACCTTTGAAACTAAATCGGCAGAAACTTTGGCTTTCGCCACGATTGCCGCCATGTTACCGCAAGGCATCTTAGGTATGTTCTCCGGAGTATTTATTGACCGGTGGAGCAGGAAGAAAATCATGATCCTGTCTGACAGTTTCATCGCATTTTGCACACTTATTCTAGCCTTTTTATTTTATTTCGAACAAGCGGAAATTTGGCAAATATATCTATTGTTGGCACTACGATCGATAGGTTCGGCTTTCCATGCTCCTTCAATGCAAGCATCTATCCCGTTACTCGCTCCAGAATCTCAATTATTACAGATCGCCGGGATCAACCAGATCATCAATTCTGCCTGTAATATAGCTGGGCCAGCTTTAGGCGCCCTAGCCATTACCACGCTGGCCATGACTGTCGTGCTTATGCTTGACGTAATTGGTGCTGTACTTGCATGTACCTCGTTAGCTTTCGTCAAAATACCAAACCCTCCTCCTAGCGAACTTGCAGAAAAAAATAACATTCTTCAAGACTTAAAAGAAGCTCAGAGGGAAGTAGTTAGCCACCGGGGAATGTCGTTATTATTAATACTCTCGATCATGGCTACATTCTTTATCATGCCCGTCAGTGTACTCTTCCCTTTAATGACCCTTAATCATTTTTCGGGAGATGCTTTTCAAATGAGCCTAATTGAAGCCATTTGGGGTGTAGGATCTCTATTGGGAGGAGTTACTTTAAGTATCAGGCAGTACAAAATCAATAAAATCACATTGATCAACCTAACGTACATTCTCCTGGGAACCGGATTCACTGCTTCTGGTCTACTCTCACCCAATGCTTTCGTCTGGTTCGTCGTGTTTACCGCATTCGAAGGCATTATCGGATCAATATACTTTGCTTCTTTCACGGCCATTATTCAAACGAAAATCAACCCGTCTATCCTCGGCCGAGTATTTTCCATATACATGAGCCTAAATATGCTTCCCGCCATGTTTGGATTGATGAGTACCGGATTCCTTGCCGATCACGTGGGGATCACAAACACTTTCGTTATTGGTGGTTTTGTGGTACTCGCAATCGGAGTTGTGTCATTCTGTATCCCGTCATTGTTACAAGTTGGGAAGCTAACAATTGGCAAGAATACCAGAAATATCTAAAAACAAAAAACTATCGGTATACAAGTCTATAATCAACAAACTTGTATACCGACAATTCTCTACTCTATGTAATTACGAATCAATAATTAATTATTTGTTAACAAATACTTTATACACATTCAATCCGTTGGGTAAGAACTCCACTAAAGTATTACAATATTATAATCACTCATTTACGCCTTCTTCTCCAAACCCATACGCCCCCCATAACAATGCCTAGAGGCAAAATGAACAAAGCGAACCACTTTAAAACAATTAAACCTGTTTCTCCTATTTTAATGGCATTATCCACAGGCGCAGGACGACTCACATCTACAGGAAACACACCATCTCCCAACACCCTAAAACTTTCCATGATTAAAGAATAATTATTAGAGTTAACATCATTTCTCGTGCGAGTTAATTCCCCGTTACTGATGCAATCAGCACATCCAACAACTAAAATATACTGTTTTTTACTCCCGACCTCTCGATCAAGCATAACCATTAAAGGATAACTTTTCTCTTGTTCTCCCGGTCCCAATGTAGCTACCTGATTAACAAAATCTATCGTTTCCTGTTCATTCCAACAGCCTTTAGCAGATGTTTCCAAAATTGGTGTTATCCGAAAATCGGATTGCCCATTACAATTTATAGCAACAGCTCTTGGCATCGTGATACATTTCCCACTAGCTTTATTAGAAAAAAATTCTGGAGAAAAATGAATTGCCTCGGAAGTAATTTCTCCTAAAATCAAATCTTGCTGATGCTGTTTATGATTTTGCACCAAAATTCCAGGCTCAAAATAAACACCTAACGAACGTGTAACAGGATTCAACAATTCCTGCCTAGTGGCTGTTGCCAAAATAAATAAATTCCCTCCTTTATCAACGTATCGTTGCAAATACTCTTGTTCGTCATCTGTCAACGGCTTTTTCAAGTCAGCAATTACCAAAACATGAATATCTCCGGGTATCGTATCTCTTAAATCAACCTCCTCGACATCAAACCCTATATTTACCAAAGAATACCGGAAACCAATATTTGCGGCAAAAGCCGAATAATCCCATTCGCCAACCTGCCGAATACTACGTTCATCATGACCTGTCAAAAATCCAACTTTAGGAGGAACAATCGTTAATCTCTTCAAAGCTGCAGCTATTTCCCTCTCGCCAGGATTAGCTTGTCCATCATTATAAATTCGCAAAAATGTTTTACGACCATTTTCCCGTTCCAACAAACGTACAAAACGATTACCTTCCGAAGTCAAATCAATTTTCTCCCGAATCTCTTCAGGAGAAAGGAATTTATCAAAATCCAAATCTTCTACTCGTGCCAATTCTCTTGCCCGTTCCTCCATGCTCAAATTCGGATACAACTTATCCAGTATCGGATTATCTGTTTGATCATAATAATAGACATAACGCATCTGAATTTCTGGCTTAAAACGAGTAAACTGCCGAAAACCACGAACATCATACACACGATTAGCGGGTAACCCTTGCCAACGATGATCATCCAACAAGTTTACATAGGTTGTAATTGTTAAACCTCCGTCTAATGCTTTCATAACCTCTTGACTTCCCTTACTAAGCGTCCTCGACTTATCTTGAGTGACATCACAATACCACATGCAAGCAGGACGAGTACAAACATATTCCAATAAAAGAACAAACGTCAGAATACCAATACACGTTACAATACAACGAGACTTTGAAATCACTTTTCGTTCAGAATGCAATTTCAATACAGATAAAGACAGAAACAACCCAATAACAATAAAGAAATAAAATAAATCTTCACTACAGATCAACCCATCGATCATTTGATTAGCTTTTCCTGAAATTGAAAACCAATACGTGATCTCTTGCACAACCTCGATATTTCCACCTAAAGACGGCAAATAATTCAGAATCGCCAACACGGCTAAAGTCCCCAATGCCGCAACAACTTGATAAGAAGTAATAGATGACATGTACAGTCCAATAGCCGCATAAGTACAAACGATCAAGTATAAACCGACAAGTCCCGAAAACGGTAACCAAAAATCTACATTTTCAATAATACATAATCCGAGAAATACATAAATCAATAAAATACAAATCAGTATTAGATTATAAATCAACAGAGAAATATATTTCCCTAAAATAATCGAACTATTACTAACCGGAGAAGAATACAACAATTTAATCGAACCACTACTCCTTTCCCGGCTCATTAACCCCATTGTCAATAACGGAACATACAGGAACAAAGAACCTTGCAACGAAGAAAATAAACCCCTTATACCGGAATAACAATTTGCCGTCACTCGATATAAACCAACACCCATAACACTGTCCCGAACTTCCATAGCCATACTTCCCGTAAATTCAATTCCGGTCTGTACTGCAAATATAAACAATACAAGCCAAGCTATCGGGGAACAGAACATATTCCTCAATTCATTTTTTGCTATTTGGAAAATCATGCTTTCTAGTTTAATTTTTTATTTGACAACTGTGCAAAAACAGAATCCAAAGATTCTCGCTCCAAGGTAATCTCCCTCAAATGCCATTCTTGCAATACACTTTCCCGAACCACCTGTTCCAAAATATCTTGCGAACCGGAAAAAAACACTCGACAACAATTCTCCGTCAGCATTTCCACCTGCTCTATACCCGGAATCTTTTCCAACACTTCTCGATTAGGTAAATTACCCATCGTCACGACAAAAGAATCAGGTCGTGCATAATTATTAAACTCTTCTATCGTTCCTGAAAAAACCACCTCGCCATGTTCAATCATCCTGATCTCATTACAAGCCGCCTGTACTTCCGGCAAAATATGCGTGGAAAGCAAAACAGAACGTTCGCGTGCAATTTCTTTAATCAAATGTCGAATTTCAATAATTTGATTCGGGTCCAATCCATTAGTCGGTTCATCCAACACCACCAATGCCGGTTGATGGATAATCGCTTGAGCAATCCCCACTCTCTGTTGGTATCCCCCCGAAAGATGACGAAGCACTCGCTTACTAAAATGTGCGATTCCACACTTTTCTTTTACCCGTTCCACCGCATCGAGAACATCTTTCTTGGCTATTCCTCTCAATCTCGCGCAAAATCCCAGATATTCATCCACATTCTGATCAGTATACAAAGGAGGTGTTTGAGGCAAAAATCCTATATACTTTTTTGCTTCGATAGGGTTTTCCGCAAGATCCACGCCATTAATAAAAACTTTCCCACGGGTTGGACTCAACACCCCACAAATAATATTCATTGTTGTCGATTTACCTGCCCCGTTTGACCCCAACAATCCCCAAACACCTCGCTTTCCAATCTCCAAATTAATATCTTCCACCGCCCATTGTTGACTATATCGATGGTACAAATGCTCTATTTTCAATATGCTTTCGCTCATACCTTTACAATTCTATTCATTTTGCCATTAAAAAGTCCAGTCTGCACCTCTTTGCTTTTTATAACACACATCCACTATATTACCGAAATCATTCTCACTCTTATAAATCAATCTCGTTTTCAGAGCGTTCACGGCATCTCGACTAAAATCAATCACGCAGAAAGAACCGTTAGCCAAGCCTATACCAACACATTCATTGCCAAAACTTTCTGTATCTATTGCAGAAATATTAGCTTCAAACGTATAATAATCCGTTTGCAAAACACCAGATTTCCAATCGAAAAGAGTCAACCGATTACCATTAGCTATTATAAAATAAGGAGTATTTCTCGCGTACAACGTACGGAACAAACATGAAGATGGATCCTCGATACAATTTTCAAGCCCTTTCACTTCCTGTTGTTCAACGCTACTAGCAACTGCCATCGGTCCAAACAGCATAAAAGAACTCAAAGTAAAGCGATATAAATAATATACATTTTCCGGGGAACGCATCAAAGCCTGATACCCCTGCTCGATACTTCCATTTCCATACCAAGCCCCGATATGCAGCACTTCCATATCTCCCGTATTATCCAAACGAGCCATCCCGGGTGTTTTATACAAATTCTCACTAACATTAATCGGCATCACCTTCCCCGCCTCGGTCATATTATAATCACTGATTGCCAAAAAACGATGCTGATCATAATCATACAACACGGTGAACATCATCTGCTTCACACGATTATTCAACAATCCTTTCCCATTCAATTTTTTACCTTCATAATCCATCGGGATATCTAAATAAAAACCGGAATTAAACAACGCGGGAATAGTTTTCTTCCGGGTATAAATCGAACCATCTTGCGACACTGCCAACGAAATATTTTTCATTTCCATAATCTCGATAGGACGAAAATCTCCCGGAAAAACTTGATTATAAAACGCCTCTTTCAACGCAATATCTTTCTTGAAACTCTGACCGGATACATCTACACAGTCTTCCGGATCACGTTGAATCACCCATAAAGCACTTAAAGCATTCTGATTTGCACAAAAATGCTCAACCACACGCAAAGGACTTTTCCCCAATTCCACGTCCGGATTCATTTTTTTCCAAACATCCGGAAATTCTTCGTAAGTATATGCCGTTACCCCGCTAATAGGATCCCGATCTGTATATTCACGTACGAATGAAAGACTCGATTTTCCTTCTTTCTCTGACAATATAACCCAACCGTTCTGCCCGTATTCAGCGGTAATTTCTAAATTCGTTTTCCCAAAATAGGAAACACCACTCGTACGATCAGTAACTTTCAAATAAAGCACATCCGAAACCAATGTATCGAAAACGTATTTCAAATTCCGATCAGTAGAAATAACTTTCTCCAAAAACGACCATTCGTAAGCCAAATGATCTTCCACGCTATCCATTGCAAAACGGAAAATCGGACTAATCTCCAACTCCGTCTCAATCGGTACACTATAAAACGATTGATTAAAATCCACCGTTATACCGTTCATCGTCCGATAATCATAATTACCTTCATCTCCATAGCAACCTGTCAGCAACAATCCGACCACGATCACCCATAATATATTTATCATTTTCATAAGATTCCAAATAAAACAATTAATAAATAGGAATTTCCATAGGATCACCATTCGCTTCCGTTATACCATTCAAAGCAATATACGCCTTAAATTCCAACGCGTATTTTCTCAAGGTAACCGGATCAACTCCCGACAAATCATTAACTTTCGTACATAATATGAACTGTTCATATTTCAAGGGAGAATAAGTCCCTAAATAACGCTCCATCTCATCATCCCACCACAACGGTTTAGTCGGTACATTATTAAATACAATACAGGCATACCTGTAAGCCTCCATCCCCGGCATAAAATAATCGTTAGTCACGATAGCCAAAGTCAACACGACAGGAGCACTCAATGCATCGTTTTTCACCAGAACAAAAGAGAATGTATCAACCACCTGTTCCGGCCTAAATAAAGGATTCTCCGGTAATCTATAATTTCCCGGTAAAGCCGATGTCAATGAATCGACAACCTCGATCCGATAACTTTGCGCTTTTTTCAAAAGATCGCCTTTCAATTGAAGTTCAAGCTTCACTTCCAATTCGTCATTCTCCGGATAATGAGAAAAAGAAAATTTCAAACTATCACTATCAGCCATCGTCCATTGGAGAAAATGTCCCGAGTTGTAATCCATCAACTCATCATTCTTACAACTTCCCAAGGTGGCCAACAAAAAGAAGAATAATATATATTTACTCATGATCTTACATTGTTAAATTAATAAATTAATTCTATTTTAGGAATCGGGAGAACAAACTCTGTTTTATTATTACTTGAAAGTTCTCGATTCAAGCGTTTAAATTGATAAAACACCTGTCCTTCTCCATAAAAATCTTTACGCATATCCGCCAACAACGCCTTCTCAAAATCATCAACCGAACGAATATCCAATTTTCCTCCCGCAATACCTCTTTCCATACGCACCTCATCCAATTTCTGCACTCCTCCTTCCGTATCTCCATTCTTATACAAATATTCGCTGACGATATAATACATCTCACTTAACCGAATTACCGGTAAAAGATCACTACCATAAGTATCTCCATTATCCTCGTCGTATTTCACGGAAATACTATAATACCAATTTATCGTTCGGAACAAATCTTTTCTCCAATCTTCAGCATCCATATTGGTTAAATAAGAACACAAATACAAACCTCCCGTTCCTTTTTGCCAGTTAGCATATTCTTCGGCTACTTTAGATTTGGAAAAACCACAAATCACCCCATCGTACAACTTCGGATTCACACCATAATCCCCGGGAGAAGTAAAAGAAAAACAGTTATAGGTCCTTCCATTTTCTTCATACGTGGCTTCAATAACTTCTTGAGCTTGTTCCCGTGCAAGCGCTTGTTGACCGTCATACATATACGCCCGGGCCAAAATAGCCGTTGTCGCCCAATAATTCATCCGGTAACCACGATACATATAAAATATATCTCGCGGGAGATTGTCATCCACAACACCTCGTCCTCCTTCTATCCGATAATAAGTCTTACTCCATATCCTATTTTCCGGTATAATATCCACCTCTGACAATAATTCTTTAGCCTGTTTCAAATCACGGATAATTTTATTCATACAATCTTTCACGCTTTCCCTATCACCGAATAACGTACCGTAATCCTCCATATAAGGAATATACTTTTTCTGATCAGCCACAACTGGTGCCGGAGCAAAAAGACGCAACAAATCCAAATGAATAAAAGCCCGCAAAGCCAAAGCTTCACCATAAATCATATTCAACTCCATATCCTTGCCAGAAAACAATGTCGCATCGGCATGAGCTATATGGGAAATCAAATTATTACAATTTGCAATCGCATTATAAGCCTGTTCCCACAAGGACGACAAAATTGCTTCAACTTTATCATTATCATACATCGACCAAGCCATATAATAATAAGCATGATCAGAAGGTATATAATTCAAATGATAAGTCTGTCCCAACACCTCATTCATTCCCCATGTCAACTCCCGTCCATACAATGCGAAATCCGCTAAATCCTTATATATCCCGTTCAATGCATTCCTGTAGCCATCACCATCAGTAAACAACGTCTCTTCATTCACTTGATCATCCGGAGAAACATTCAACCAATCACTACAAGCGGCCAAGCCCAATAACAGGCCTATCATAATAAATTTTCCAACTATTCTCATAACAACAAATATTATAAACTAACACTAAGAGAGAAATTGATATTTCTTGCATAGGGATAACTCAAACCACGTTCGGCCTTAACAGAAGACAAACGAAACAAGTCATTTGCGCCCACTTCAAAACGCAAAACCCCTAATCCCCATTTTTTCACCATCTCCGATTTGAAATCATAACCTAATGTCAATGAATTCAATGACAACACATTATAATCTTGTACAAAACGCTCTGTTGGATTCGTTTTTAAAGAATAAAGTGCACTCTTCTGCAAAGCTTTGAATTTAGTATGATCACCTGGCTTTTGCCAACGTTTCGTCAACACCCGCTTATCAACATTGTAATTATAAACATCTACATTTTCCACTTTTTCTGCCAATGTACTATTATAACGTTGACCACCAAATTCATACAAAAAAGTCGCATACAAAGAAAAACCTTTGAAACTTACATTAAAACCCAACGTACCTTGCGCTTTCGGTTCTTTGTTACCAACAATCACCTGTTCATTAGTATTCCATACCGTCGTAATATCCCCTTTTTTCGTCAATAATAATTCTTCCCCTGTCGCGGGATCAATACCTAAAGAACGCATAGCATAAATAGAAGTTAATGACCCTCCTTCAACATATTGCGTAAAAGGCTCCAAACTGGTACTATTATACATGTTTTCCCGGAAATACTCATTTACCCGCTCGTTATAAGCCTTCAAACTCTCGGCAACTTTCAATATCTCATTCTTATTATGGGCTAAATTGGCGAACACGTTCACCATCCAATCCCGACTCTGGTAAACCCTTCCACGCAAATTAATCTCAACTCCTTTATTCACCACCTCTCCAACATTATCCACGTACGTCCGGAAACCGGAAGATGCGGGAATCGTTACATCATTAATTAAATCCACCGTTTTATCCTTATACCACGAAGCAGAAAGCTGTAAAGCCCCTTTCCATAATTCCAAATCCGCCCCAATATTCAACTTACGAGTTTTCTCCCATCCCAAGGACATATTTCCCAAGGCCATCAAAGTAGCCCCGTAACCAGTTTTATACCACTCATCATTTTGTATCTGATAAATTGTTTGAGCGGAATAAGGTGCAAAATTCACTTTTCCGGTTACCCCGTAAGACCCCTTCAGTCTAAACGTATTCACCCATCCCGTTTGCTGCATAAAAGCAAAATTGTGAAAATTGATTCCCACTCCTCCAGACCAAAAAGGAGCAAACTTCCGATCACTACCGAACTCAGACGAACCGTCCGAACGGAAAGCAACATCTAATAACCAAATATTCCTATAAGAATAATTCAGCGTACCAACCACCCCGAACAAACGGGTTTTATTCTGATTAGCAGTAGGTTTAGTAACAATTTCTTGCGCATAATTCGGTGAATGCAAAATACCCGAAGGAAATCCCCGGTAAAAAGCATTCAAAGACTCCGTGTTGGAAGTGCGGATATTAAAACCTACATTCAAATTAATATTATGCTTATTCAAAAAATAATTATATGCTGCAAATACATTAGCATTCCATGATAATTCATCTCCTGATGTCGTGTGTAACTCCCCGGAAGAAACATTACTATTAGACAATGGTCGAGTATTATGTCTGGATTTCGGATCCACGAACTTCTCATGTTCCGAACCGGTTTTAATAACACTAACCTGTCCTTTCAATTGTAAATGAGGCGTTACATACCAGTTCACATTCAAATTATCAACGAACTCCTCTTGCTCCGTCTTGTCAAAACTTTTCAATCCAGCTTCATACAACGGATTAACTGTCGTATTCCCGGTATTGTCGTGCCAAGTAGTTGTTTCCCATAACCATTGACCATATTCATCTTTCATCTCATCATAAGGTAACTTTTTAGTATAATCAGAAAAAATTCCATAAGGTGATTCTTTCGATTTTACCGATGTATAAGAAAAATAATTACGGATTTGAAAATCTCCGATTCGATAATCTACAGAAAGGCCTACACCAGCCCGATCACGAAACGACCCCTTCATAACACCGTCATTATTATTGTAATTCAATTCGACCCCGAAACGCAAATTCTCCGCACCACTTTCCAAATAAAGACTGTGTTGATGATTAAAAGCCGTTCGTAACGGTTGAGACAACCAATCGGTGTCCACTCCACGCAATACATTTGACAACTTAGCATGATACTCCCGGTTCAACAAATCCTGTCCGAAAGCATTCGATCCCTGATACACACCACTTGCCACCTCTGCTTCCAATTTTTCCCGGGCATTCATCAAGTTGTAATCACTAAGATCAGGCATCATAACAGTTCCCGTCATATTATAGGTAATCATGATTTTATTAGGCTTCGGGGCGATCGTCGTGATAACCACCACGCCATTAGCAGCCCGCGAACCGTACATAGCCGTTGCCGCGGCATCTTTCAAAATAGTAACATTCTCTATCCTGTTCGGGTCAAAATCATACAATTTCCGGGCACTAATCTCAAAACCATCCATAATAAAAAGCGGAAGATTAGGATTATTCTCTAATTGTGATTTACTCAATTGATCCTTATCCAATTCTTTTATTCCCACACCCGAACGTCCCCGGATATACATCTCCGGAATCGCGTTGGGGTCTGATCCCCATTGATTATTCTCTTGAATCCGAAAAGAAGGATCGAAAGTTTGTAAAGCCGCAATCACGTTACTTTTCGACACTTTCAACAAATCTTCACGTTTAATGCTCACCGAATTACCTGTAAAACTTGATTTACTGATATTACCATACCCGGTAATTACAACATCTTCCAAATTCTCCATCAAATCCTCTAAAACCACCTCTAATTCCTTGTGCTTTTTTACACTTACCTCTTTTTCCTTCTTACCGATAAAAGAAAATACTAAATATTCGGTCTCCGGCATTATTTCCATCTCAAAACGCCCATCCACATCAGTAGCCACCCCCATGTGGGTATTTTTCAAAACTACAGTCGCACCCACCAAGGGGTCACCCTGTTGATCCCTTACGACTCCTCGTACAAGTCGTTTCTTCACCTTCTCTCCTGGGGAAACCTTCTCGTTCTGAAGATAAATCAAGATAACATCATCTTGAAACGTGTACCCTAATCCTTTTTCTTTCAAGCATCTATCCAAAACCTTGTCCAACCGCTCGTTTTCTGCCGTCACACTAACCCGTCCCTTCTGTTCCAAAATATCGGCACTGTACACGAAATTTTTTCCTGTAACCTCTGTCAATTTATTAAAAAATTCAATCAATGTCACGTTACTCAGCTGCAACGTCACGTTAGGATTGTCTGCTATCACGGATTGTGCCCTCAGGTTTCCAATTAATAATCCGGACCACATGACAAACAACAGGCAAGTTTTTTTAAAGATACTTTTCTTTGCTTGGCATCTCAATTGTTCTTTTTTTTTCATAATTTTATGGTGTTAAATTTTCAATAGAAATCTGTTTGCACCAGATTTCGAGTATAGAGGGAAATAACCAGTTTCCCTCTGTTTTTTATTATAGCACAACAGGACTATTTCCATGAAAACACGATCTCCCGTCCTTCCACCTCGTATTTTACATGTGCAACTAATCCTATCATTTCTAATACTGTATTTATATTATCATACCGTCTGAAATTCCCCGTGAAATGTCGTAAACCAATAGATTCATCCTCCAATTCAATCTGGACATTATACCATCGTTCCAAATCCTTGAAAACTTCCTTCAACATACAATTGTCATACACCCAACATTGATTTTTCCATCCGATATAATTTTCCGAACGTACAGGAACAATGACAACAGAGGTATCCGATAAACGCAATTGTTCTCCAGGTCTTAAAAGACAATCTTGCCCCAAACAATGGATGCTAACACGCCCCGACTCCAACGTTGTATACTCTTGGTCTGCAGGATAAGAACGCACATTAAATGAAGTTCCCAACACACGAATATTTTGACGGGAAGTTTGCACATAAAAAGGACGCGATGAATCCCGGCTCACTTGAAAATAAGCCTCACCTTTCAGCATCACCCGACGTTCTTTTCTCACAAAACTTACCGGGTAACGCAATTCTGAACAAGCATTCAACCAGACCCGGGTTCCATCAGATAATTCTAAATGATAAAACCCCCCAACCGGTGTTTGCAACACATTATACTCTTCTTTCATCCCGACATTTCCCGAGTATTTCAAACCTTCCAACGAATCATTTCGAATAATCCCGGTAACAGACAAGGGCAATTGTCTTACCGCTGCATGCAAATCCACGACCTCTCCATCAGATAAAATCAATTGAGCCTTGTTACTTCCCGGAGTAATCGCGGCAACTTCCGTGGATCCACGCAATCTTCCTCCTATCATCCCGATTTGAAACAGCCCCCCTAAAATAATTAAAATAGAAGCCGCAACCGTACCAATCACCCATAAACGACGAGTACCATGCAAAGCCCTATTTAACCTCCTCTTTCCTAAAATGATCTCTTCCCGATTTTCTTCATACTGAGACATCCGAACAAACGCCATCTCTCGCAACAACTCTAAATGTTCCGGTTCATCCATCCAACGCGACACCTCCTCCTCGGTCAAATCTTCACGATGATGCAAAATGCGAAGGGCAAATTCATAATCTTCTGGCGTATACTCTATCATCTATTATCGTTTTTACACAATACAACGACCCATAGAAAACAGGTGACAACAAAAAACAACTTTTTTCCAAAAAACTCTTTTTTATTTCAAACGACGCTTTACCAGCATGAAAAGCAAAATAATATCTCCCCGTAATTCTTGACGGAAAAACTTCATTGCCCTCAACAAATGAGTTTTCACCGTATTTTCCGAGATTTGCATTTCTTGCGCCGTCTCCCGGTATAATTTCCCCTCAATACAACATTTAAACACAACTTCTTTCTGCTTTTCCGGCAACTTTTCAAAAAGCCGCCGTACACGCTCTAAGCGAGATTCCAACTCTTCCGTATCTTGCCCTGCCAATTCGTAAGTTTCAATCACATCCCGCTCATTCGTGGCAATAACTTTCAAATGTTTCAAATAATTGAAAGCATAATTACGGGCTATCCGGAAAAGATAAGATTTCACAGACAATGATGGATCTATCTGCCTCCTGTTTTGCCATAAATTCAAAAACAGATCATGCACCAGATCCTTAGCAACCTCTTTATCATTTACAAAACTGTACACAAAATACGTCAGTTCACCATAATAAAGTTCAAATAATGTATCAAACCCCTTTCGATCCAAGCCTACCTTTTCCATCATTTTTCTCATTGAAAGGCGAAAATAAATATTTTCCCGAAGATTCACAAAAAACGCCATGCATATTTATCTTACAAACGGCCATAGTAAAGAAATAATAATCCTATTTTCCCGAATCATGTAAAAACAAGAAAGCCACCCCGAAAAAGGTGGCTTTCAATATATCTAATCAATTCAAAGAATTACTTTCCGGCACGAGCTTTATACTCTTTCAAACCGTCTTGCAAGAATTTCACGAAAGCATCCCGATCCTTATTATAACCTCTGGCGGGTTGTAATACATGCGGTTTCAATACTTTCTCGTTACCTTTACGGCTATCTAACAAGATATAGTTCGGTTGAGCGTTCGACTCGAATTGCTTGATCTGGAAGTCTGTATTCTTCTTTCCAAGCGTGTTTTTCTTCTTTCCGTCATACTCTGACACATATACCTCTTCTGCTGGTAATTTGGTCTTATCGTCCACGTAAAGAGCCACGATAATATAATCATTCTTCAACATTTCAAGCACACGAGGATCAGACCAAACGCTTTGTTCCATCTCACGACAGTTCACACAACCGTGACCAGTGAAATCAATGAATAAGGGTTTATCTTGAGCTTGTGCAACTTTCAATGCCTGGTCATAATCGAAATAACCATCCAACCCGTGGGGCAAATGCAAGAAATCAGAGTATTTTACAGGCTCGTTGGATGCAGCACTAGCGGCACCTTGTGTTCCACCTACCTGCACGCCACTCTTCATGATCTCTTTTGCGTTGTCACGCACAATACGGTTAATATCGAAGTCAATCGTTTCTTGTGGCGGGAAATATCCGGCCAAAGCTTTCAACGGTGCCCCGAACATACCCGGGATCAAATAGATCACGAATGACATGGTAATAATGATCATGATCAAACGCGGCACTCCGATATATGGTAAATCACTATCGTGAGCGAATTTGATTTTACCCATCAAGTACAATGCTTGTAATGTGAACACGGCTACCCAGATAGCGATGTAAATCTCACGGTCTAACAATCCCCAGTGGTAAGTCTGGTCTGCTACCATCAAGAACTTGAATCCAAGAGCAACCTCCACGAATCCTAATACAACTTTAACTGCATTTAACCAACCTCCTGACTTCGGTAGATTACTTAATTTTGAAGGGAAGAAAGAGAAGAATCCGAAAGGCAACGCCACGGCGATAGAGAATCCTAACATACCGATGATCGGACGTAATACAGATCCGCGTGCAGCCTCTACCAACACGGTTCCCACGATCGGGGCGGTACAAGAGAATGATACCAATACCAACGTGAAAGCCATGAAGAAAGCTCCGATATAACCACCTTTATCAGCTTGTTTGTCTGATTTATTTACCAACCAAGACGGTAACACGATCTCGAATGCACCAAAAAAGGATGCAGCGAAAATCATGAATATAATGAAGAAACAAATATTAGGCAGCCAGTTCGTACTCAACCAGTTGATAAATCCTGGTCCTAACAAGAACGAAATGATCAATCCTAAAGCGGTATAAATACCGACGATAGACAAGGCAAAGAAAATAGCTTTTGCCTTTGCTTTTGCTTTATTGCTATCACCATGCATGAAGAATGACACCGTCATCGGGATCATCGGGAACACGCAAGGCATCACAACTGCCAATAATCCACTACCAAAAGCGACCCAGAAGAACAACCACAAGGAATCATCCTCGGTTGCATCCTTCGTTTCATCGGCAGCAGCAACAGTAGCTTTATCGGCACCTTTGTTACCCAACTCAATCGCAAAATCCTTCTCTCCCGGCACACAAGCACCTTCCTGACAAGCCTGGAATTCAACACTTCCTTTCACGGTAGTAATGGAAGGATCGGTAACTTTGATCTTTTGGGTTACGGTGTAATTATTTGAATAATACCACACATCGACTCCGAAAACATCATCATGCTTTTTACTTGGTTCACTCTCCTCGGCCGTACCCACTAATTCAATTCCCTCTCCCACTTTCTCAATAGTAATTGATGTAGGCATGGGACCACCTGCCGGGGTTGACATGGAGTAAACCGTCCACCCGGGTTGAATGGTTGCTTTAAAGGTTAAAGCGTATTCGTTATCCCCGGTTTTCTTCTGGGAAAACGTCCAACTTGTCGGGTCAGACATTTGGGCGAAAACCGAAAAGGTTCCCACGAACAACGTAAAGATCAACGTCAATAGTCTCTTTTTCATAAAAAATTATTTAATAAAACATCAATTTGCATGCTTCTCGAAATCGTATGCATTATCACACAGTGGACGCAAAAGTACCATATAATTTGTTCTCACACAAATTCATGGTACTATTTTAACATCGTTTTAAGATGGAATGACAAAACTGTAAGTAAAAACACCTACTCGAGTTCTATTTCTCTATTAAAACGATTAAAAAACTTATATTCGTAAATATAAAAAGAAGGAACTCCAATCACCTTTAAATGGATATGGTGCTTAAAAGCCCACTTCCTACGCAAAGACCAGAAACCTTTTTTCAAATACGCCTCCACGAAAGGGTGTACTTTCAATACCAGATTCTTGATTTTCTTCTCCTCAACCAAGAACTCTAGCTGGTCCTCAATCTTATCAATCACTAAAACGGCCGCATCGGCTTTACCGGTTCCATGACATACGGGACAAGTCTCCGTGGTCGTCACGGTCATTTCCGGACGTACACGCTGGCGCGTGATTTGCATCAATCCGAATTTACTCAGAGGAAGTATGGTATGCTTGGCACGATCGAGTTCCATCGCCGAACGCATCTTATCGAACAACTTCTGGCGGTTTTCCGCCTGTTGCATATCAATAAAGTCGATCACGATAATACCCCCCATGTCTCGCAATTGTAACTGACGAGCCACCTCGTCGGCAGCAGCCAAGTTTACTTCCAGAGCATTTGACTCCTGATCGTCGCCCAATTTCACACGATTCCCGCTATTCACATCTATCACGTGAAAAGCTTCCGTGTGTTCTATTATGAGGTATGCTCCATTTTTAAACGAAACAGTACGTCCCAGCGAAGACTTGATTTGCTTGTCCACCCCAAAATGATCAAAGATCGGTACCTCGGTTGACACAAATTTAACGATACCTTCTTTCTCCGGAGCTATCGTGCTGATATAACGCTTAATCTCTTTACTCAATGCTAAATCATTCACATAAATGTTCTCGAACGAGGGATTCAATATATCCCGGAGAATAACGCTGGTCCGGTCTATCTCTCCCAAAATTAGCTTGGGAGGCTCTATATCCCGAAGATGTTTGAACGCGGTTTCAAAACGCTCTACAAGTTCCGTCAATTCACTATCGAATAACTCGGCATTCTTGCCTTCGGCGACAGTTCTCACAATCACCCCGAAATTCTTGGGGCGTATACTTTCAATCAGTCTTTTCAAACGCTTCCGTTCTTCAACCGATTTTATCTTTTGTGACACGGATACCTTTTCCGAGAAAGGCATCAAAACTAGGTGACGCCCGGCAATACTTAACTCGGAGGTCAAACGCGGTCCCTTGGTAGAAATAGGTTCTTTCGCAACCTGCACGGCAACATATTGGCCAACAGAAAGCACGTCCCCGATCTTCCCGTTTTTACTGATTTCCGGCTCCAGTTTTAACTTGGCTACAGGCATCCCCTTCCGGGCTATACATTGCTTTATATAGCTATCCAAAGAATAAAACTGGGGACTGAGATCAAGGTAATGCAGGAAGGCATCCTTTTCATAACCGACATTAACGAAAGCGGCATTCAAACCGGGCATGATTTTCTTCACTTTCCCGTAATAGATGTCACCTACCGCAAATTTAACGCTAGTCTTCTCCGTTGTCAACTCTACCAACCGCTTGTCCTTTAACAAGGCGATTACTACTTCTTCCGCTTTTACATCTATGACTAACTCAGTATTCACTACCTGATCAATTAATGTATTAATCAAAATAAACCTAAAGGCATAGCCCTTAGGTTTATAATCTCTAACTCACAAACGATGACTACTTTTTCTTGTGTCTGTTCTTTCTCAGTCTCTTTTTCCGTTTGTGAGTGGCCATCTTATGTCTCTTTCTTTTCTTTCCGCTTGGCATAATTTCACTCCTTTCTTATTTTACTTGATCTTTCACCTGATTGACGAAACTCTTCGAAGGCTTGAACGAAGGAATAAAGTGTTCAGGAATTTTAATCGTTACATTTTTAGAAATATTACGAGCGGTTTTCTCAGCTCTCTTTTTCACTACAAAACTTCCAAAACCTCTTAAATATACATTTTTTCCATCAATCACAGAACCTTTGATTGCTTCCATAAAAGCTTCAACTGTAGTTTGTACCGCAGCTTTCTCGATACCAGTGGTTCTTGAAATTTCATTCACGATGTCCGCCTTTGTCATTTTCTTTAAGTATTTAGTATTCAATATTATATTTCGTTTCTTCTAAATTTCAGACTGCAAATATATATCTTTTCCACAAACAATGAAACAAACTACCGCATTTTTGTCAATATTTTTTGTGTTCTATATATTTAATTGTCAACATCGGACACATCCCTGCACCACTTTTTCCAACAAGCCTTTACCTTGCCTGCACCTCATTTAAACTGGTAACAACAAAGTTATCACTTTCTATGATCGGGAATAAATCACGAATCATAACAAGATGGCATTGGGATTATTTTTTTTCTCCGAAATTATTCCGTAATTTGTGACAAATTTTAATCCATACATATTATACATGGTAAACAAAGTTATTCTTATCGGTAATGTCGGGGCTGACCCGGACGTAAAATATCTCGAAGGAGGTGTTGCCGTGGCAAGATTCAGCCTTGCCACGTCAGAGGTGTACAATAATAAAAACGGAGAACGTGTAACTCAAACCGAATGGCACAATATCGTTCTCTGGCGAAATCTGGCTCAAATAGCCGAGAAATACGTTCGTAAGGGGATGATGCTTTACATCGAGGGACGCATCAGAACCCGTTCCTGGGACGACCAGAACGGAGTGAAAAGATACACGACCGAGATTTACGGGGATAATTTCCAGATGTTATCCCGGAAACAGGATAACGGGGATAAACCTCAAGACACGCATATGCCACAAGCACCCGATTTAAGCGGTGGTGACGACAGTGACGATCTCCCTTTCTAAACTAAAAGATAAAAGTTATAAGATAAAAATAAAAGACAGAAACTAATTGTTTAAAGCCAGATCCATACGTTTGGAATCTTTTACTTCAAACTTTTAGTTTTTATCTTTTATCTTTTAGTTTTTATATGTATCTTTCGGCGATATTTAAGTTTAACCAATTATATAAATTTTGGACACAGATTATATTCCCCTTGCCGGGCAGATTTTTACAGGTGCATTCACCCTCATCGATTTAATTTTCGTCATTATCCTATTGCTTTTATTGTTATGCTCGGCATTAATTTCCGGTTCGGAGGTTGCCTATTTCTCACTTTCTCCCTCGCAATTGAAATACTTGGAAGACAACGGATACGAGAAGGCCCGCAACCTGCAACAGAAACCCAATCGGCTACTCGCCACGATTTTAATATCCAACAATTTCGTGAACGTGGCCATTGTCGTGTTGTCCACCTACCTGGTAAATTCATTATTTGATTTCTCGGCTTATCCCACGCTAGGTTTCATTATCCAAGTGATCGTGGTAACGTTCGTGATCTTACTGGCTGGAGAAATCATTCCTAAATTATACGCCAACCGTTCCCAGTTGAGCATGGTGATTTTCATGGCAGGTCCACTGACCTTCCTGTCTCACCTATTTCGTCCGCTATCCGCCCTGTTGATCGGCTCTACCTCTATTATTAGCAAGCGCATGGATAAAAAAGACAATTTATCCATCGACCAATTATCCAAAGCCTTGGAATTAACCAAGGACACGGCTATCAACGAGGAAAAAGACATTTTGGAAGGCATTGTCCGTTTTGGTAATATTGATGCGGTTGACATCATCCGTCCCCGCATCAATGTAATCGCTATTGATGGGAGTTCAAGCTACCAGCAAGTGAAAGAGATCATCACGGAACACGGCTACTCACGTATGCCCGTGTACGAGGAAAACTTGGATAACATCACGGGAATCCTCTACGTGAAAGATTTATTACAACATCTGGATGAGAAAGAGGACTTTCGCTGGCAGACCTTAATCCGTCCGGCTTATTTTGTTCCGGAAACCAAAAAGATCAACGACCTACTGGAAGAGTTCCAAACGAAAAAGGTACACTTGGCGATTGTTGTTGACGAATACGGGGGAACCACCGGAATCGTCACAATGGAAGACATTATCGAAGAGATCGTGGGCGACATTAATGATGAATACGACGAACAGGAAATTGTTTACACGCGGGACAAGAATGGGGCATACATTTTCGAGGCCTCCACGCTACTGAACGATTTCTACAAGATCACGGACATAGAGGAGGATTCTTTCCAAGAAGTGGAGGGTGATGCAGACACCTTGGCCGGACTGATCCTTGAAATTAAAGGGGAACTTCCTCATAAGGACGAGGTGATTACATACAAAGAACATCAATTCAAAGTACTCGAAGTTGACAACAGGCGAATCAAAAAAATTCAATACAAAAAGACCGGACAACTCCCTCTCTCGCCTATGACTGCTCCGAAGATAAGCTAGGACAAGTACCCTACAAATACACACCCCATACATACCATGAACACTGTTTAGTGTTCATGGTATGTATATGCTATGTTCATGCTATATTCATGTGCTAGACTATCGACGGAGAAAGGGATTGTATTGTCCTGAAAAAAGTTTACAGTAAACTTAGTAAACCAATGTCAGAATTAAATTTACCCTCTGTTCGTCGTCGTTATTACCCTGTCAAGACGAAATTATCAGCGGTACGAGATCG
>OKWJ01000334.1_pt1 | contig 63849 bp, 43 predicted proteins | sample 1607121 | NCBI WGS metagenome assembly OKWJ01 (sample SAMN04414080, study PRJEB24778) | human gut metagenome | material: faecal | host: Homo sapiens | reverse complement strand
TAATAAAGGTTTTATTTTTGTCCAATAACTGTAACGCTATTTTAGGACTAGTCACCGTTTCCCATTAGCTTCTGTCCGGAATCTGTTCGGCGTCGAGTCTTGGACTTGTTCCCGCAAGGGTATGTTTGCTACTTCGGCTGTGCCAAAACAATTACATCGGCTTGGCACAACCGTTTCCTCGGCATGAAACGGTCGTTACATAGGCATGAAACACTGGTCGGTTTGTTTCTCTTGGTATTTAGGGCTGATGACGTGCCACAGTTTCACTTCGTCGCCGATCTGTTGTTCTGCGATCCTTCTCAAGCAAGTGGTGACTTTGGAGCTGTCTTGTTTCATACAGAACAGATAGGAGGCGGGGATGTCAGAAGCATCGATTTTTTATATATTATATTAATGTATTATAGTTGTTTGATCCGTCTGTAACGGACGTTGATGTAAAGATACATAATAATGTAAGGTTTTGCAAGTCTTGAAACCGTTATTGAGCAAGCAATCGATATCTCCGTATTTTGTATATCTTTAACAAAAGGGGACGCTTCTCCAAGAGGAAATTACGAAACCAGTTGTTTTTGCCATTTTTTCTTCCGATGCGAGTAAAGGATGTTTGTCTTGTATGTGGCTGATAATCTTTGTTTTAATGAAGATGTAAAGAGGTTTGGCGAATGATTGAAAACAGTTACTTTTATATATGGCTTTAGCTACTTTTGGGTGCTATAAATTGTTGTTAATAAGAAGTATAGGTGTATGAGAAGAAAAATGGTGAAAAAACGTACGTTTTTGTTCGCCATTTTCACTGCACAAAAATACAACTACTTTTTAAACCTGCAATCCTTTCTCCCAATTATTTTCCCTTTTCTATATTCTTTCTTATCAATCAGATAACTTAACAAGTACGAAAAACCGACTTTCCAACACAAACCCTCCAGAAAGCCCCTCAAAAATGACTAAAAAAAACGTACGTTTTATCTCGTCAAAATACAGGAATTTGGTAAAAACCTGTTAAACAGGAAGTAAGAACGATATTCAATATACATATTATTATTAATTAAACATTTTAGATTATGAACAAGAAGTTTTCTACTCTGATGGCAGGGTTCCTGCTGACAAGTGCGTTTGCTTCTGCTACTCCTGATGTGAGCAAGTTGCAGAAAGTGACGTTTGACGATGGCAACGTGAAGGCTGGTACTTATTTCGTCGTTCAGGAATGTGATGGTGTGACTGGACTTTCAGCTGGTGACCAGATTTTAGGAGCAAAGTTTACGTCTGATGCAAAAAACGTATTGAAGTATTTGGCACCAGTATTGTCTTCAGCTAACTTGACAAATTACAATGAATATTCTTATGATTGGGATGTTGAAGTAGTACAAGGATTAGGTGGTAAGTATTACTACGCGTTGAAAAACACAGAAACAGGTGTGTATTTGACTTTTGATGCAACTACTAAAGCTATTATTACCGATCCTGCCAAATCTAAAGTCAAAGATTTTAAAGATGGATTGACAAGCCTTTTTGAACGTGATTTGCAATCAAATCAGATGATAAATGGCGTAAATTGGTATGCTGTTGGAGTGAGTGGTTCTCCTAATTCCTTGCTTTTTAATAATAGCGATGGGAATGTAGAGTTGGGGAGTTTGGCTGTAAATGAAGGTGCTATCTATCTTTGTGAATACGCAAAGCAGCCTGCTGATCTTGCACAAATGAATAAAACAATTGCAGGTGAAGGTTTTGGTTTGTCTTTCGACAAGATCAAAGATTACGAGTCCAATGTGATTGCCGAAACAAAGAAGTTCAAGGCATTTGAAGTACCTGAAATTAAAAAGGATATGGGGAACGGAGTGGTACACGTGATCCCAGCTGGTACTTATTTGGCAGTAACGTATCCGCAAACAGTAGTTGCTAATAAGATTTCTACTTACGAAGAATTTCAGGCTTGTACTTTCTTGGCTGTAGATCCTGCTAAAAATAAGGGCATCAACGAAATGGATAAGAATGCAGGTTTCGGCTATGAATTCTCTATCGTTTCTGCTTCTTCTATGAACTATGTGGAAGATATCAATAAAGATCAGGCTAATATTAAAGGACAAGTATATGTAGGCAACGCTTGTTTCAGCATCAACCTGTTGAACTATGGTGCGGAAGTAAAAGATTACAAGTATGAATTCTTGTTGAAAGGCTTCCGTTATGTAAATAAGGATGGCAAGCTGGTTGCAAAAACAGGTATGGCTATTGGCACTGTAACAAGCGAAGGCAAGTCTTATATCGTGACAAATAGCACAGCTGTTTCTTTCTCTTTGATCAATACTTCTATCTACAATCCGAAAGGCTTGTTGAGTACGGAAGATGCTCCGTCTATCTACACCATTCAGTTTGTAAGCGGCGAAAACAAAGAAGAATATAGCGAATATGGACAGTATTTGACTGTAGGTGCTACGACAAGCACACAATTTGGCTTATATTCTACTACAGATGAAAATGTAGAGAATGATCCGTTGTATCAGTTCGTTATTACAGATATTGACACGACGAATAAGGTCGCTACCTTTATGAACCGTCAGACAAAGGTCGGATTCAACGCTGTTTTATACGCAGAAGAAGGTAAGGAATTGACTTATACGATCTACAGCGAAGATGCACAGAACTTCAATTTGGCTGTTATCAGTGAGGAAGACAATAATATTGTGAAATTCCGAAGTGAACCGATTGCAGCTAAGCAAATCAAGTTATCTCCTGTTGCAGTGGAAAACAAATTCGCAACATTCAATGCTGCTGATGAAATCAACGGTTTGATTCGTTTTGAATTGGCAAGAACAAGCGAATCTGATGCTAAGTTCTTCGTTTATGTTCCGAGAACAAAAGCAGGTAAAATCGTTACGAATACAGTAAATGCAGCAAACCGTCTGATCGCGACAGAAGAAGCAGTAGACTTGTTTGAACTGGTTAAAGTGAAGAGCGGTAAGAAGGATCGTGTTGAGGTAGTTGAAATTCCTTATGTGTATAATAGAGATGGCAAGAAGTACACTTCTCTGAAGCGCGATACAGTTGCATATAATACCTATAACGTCAAATTGTTTGCTCCTGAAGAACAAACTGAGTACTATGTAGACCGGAATGCTGCCATCGTTGCTGCAACTTCGTCTTTTACTCCTCAAGCATTTGTTGTTAAAACCAATTTGGATGGTTCTGTTTCTTTGATTCCTGCAGATAACAATGTTGCCAATATGACCGTGGCATCGGATTTCAGCAATAAAGCGACTACTTATTTCCAAGTTGCTGCTGTAGAAGAGAAAGACCATGCTTGGACTAGTGGATATAGTTATTATCTGGGAGATGCAATCAATAAAGTTAAAACATTCATGGTCGGTGAACCTGAAGCAATCAGCTTGGAAGCAAAACCGCAACACATCTCGGTTGAAGCAGTTCGTGGCGGATTCCTTTCTATGAACGCAGACAAAGATGGCATTTTGGCTATCGCCAACGAAGCAAGCGAAGACTTGACATTGTGGGTTGATACCGTAAAGTCCGGCGAAACTGTTCCTTCATTCTATATAGCAAAGGGTGGTAACTTCATGTATTTTGCAACTGACTCTTTGCAGAGTGCTTTGGTGGGTAAGGACAAATATGAATTGGAAGATGGTAAAGCTAAATTGATCTTCAAGGCTGCCGAATTGGTATCTTCTGATACGTTGAAGACAGTTGTTGACGGTAAAGAAGTATTGGTTGCTACTAAGGCCAACGCTGCTAAGAAGATCAAGGGGGGGCTGGACAACTTCCAGTATCAGATCATTAAGGACGAAGAAGGTAGCGACGAATATGTAATCCGTCTGACTGATAAATATCAGTATGTACGTGTCATCAACAACATGTTGACGTTGGATGCTGATAAGAAGAAAGCAGCTCGCTTCTACATCGAATCTCAGTCTGCTCCGACAGCTAACGAAGGTGTCGAAGTATCTGAAGTAACAGTGATCGCTGGTGAAGGTAACGTAACAATCGCAGGCGCTGCCGGTAAGAAAGTTGTTATCAGCAACATCTTAGGCCAGGTAGTAGCTAACACAGTAATCTCTTCTGACAACGCAACTATCGCTGCTCCGGCGGGTGTAGTAGTTGTAGCTGTTGAAGGCGAAGCTGCTGTAAAAGCTATCGTTAAGTAACGATTGATACTAAAAAAACAATACTGTCTATCGTAAGGGTGGTTAGCGAACCACCCTTACACAGGCACAATGACATTTTATAATCAAATAATTCTAGACAACCTGCGTGAAACCGTATGTAAGAGGTTTTCTTGATCTACGGTTTCAATTACCCTGCGACAGGCGAACGAGCGGTTGGATTTAATATTAATAATACTAAAGTAATGAAATTAAAAGTTCTACTGCTTTTCCCTCTGTGAAGACCGGACGGCAGACAAAAAACAGGCCTCGGTGGTATTCGTACTGCCGGGGCTTCGTTTTTATTTCCCTTATCCCTATTTGTAGGTATTTTCCCCAGTTTAACATCCCTCGTCCTTTACGATCCTTTTCAGATAGGGGGAAAAGACGTATCTTTGCACGCCTAAACCGAAATAGACAAGATAAGCTTATGAAGTTTGAAAACGAGAACTGGGCGCAGTTCAAAGGAGAAACCTGGAAAAAGGAGATCAATGTAAGAGACTTTATCCAGAACAATTACAAACCTTATAACGGAGACGATACGTTCCTCGTACCCTCTTCGGAGAAAACGAAGAAAGTGTGGAACAAACTAACCGAGATGTTTAAGGTTGAAAGGGAGAAAGGAGTATATGATGCCGAAACGAAGCTTCCCCAGGGGATTGACACATACGGACCCGGTTACATCGATAAGGAAAACGAAGTAATCGTCGGCTTGCAGACAGATGCCCCGTTGAAACGCGGTATCTTCCCGAAAGGCGGTATCCGCATGGTCGAAAACAGTCTGGAAGCCTATGGCTATCATCTGGACCCGATGACAAAAGAGATTTTCACCAAATACAGAAAGACGCACAACGAAGGCGTTTTTTCAGCCTATACAGACGAGATGATTGCGGCACGTCGTTCCGCCATCATTACCGGGTTGCCTGATGCCTACGGACGCGGACGTATCATCGGTGATTACCGTCGTGTACCTCTGTACGGAACCCAGATCCTGATCGAAGAAAAGAAACGTTTCCAGAAACGTCTCGATATACAGGAACTGACAGAAGAAATCATTCAGAGCCGTGAGGAGATAACGGAGCAGATCAAAGCGCTGAAAGCATTTGAGAAAATGTGTGCCGGTTATGGTTTCGATGTGACACGTCCGGCAAAGGATGCCCGAGAAGCCGTGCAGTTCTTGTATCTGGCTTACCTGGCAGCCGTAAAGGATCAGGATGGAGCAGCCATGTCTCTCGGACGTACTTCTACTTTCCTCGATATCTATATCGAAAAAGATATTTGCGAAGGCAAGCTGACGGAAGAAGAGGCACAGGAATTGATCGACCAGTTTATTATCAAACTGCGTATTGTCCGTTTCCTGCGTACTCCGGAATACAACGACCTGTTCTCCGGCGACCCTGTTTGGGTGACTGAATCGCTGGGCGGACAAGGTGTTGACGGCCGTTCGCTGGTGACAAAGACATCTTACCGTTATCTGCATACCTTGTATAACCTCGGCCCGGCACCCGAACCCAACCTGACGGTGCTTTGGTTCAACAATGCTCCGGATAACTGGAAAAACTTCTGCGCAAAAGTATCGATCGATACCTCTGCCATCCAGTACGAGAACGACGATCTGATGCGTCCGGACTATGGCGACGATTACGGTATCGCCTGCTGTGTGTCTCCGATGAAGATCGGTAAGCAGATGCAGTATTTCGGAGCTCGTGCCAACCTGGCAAAGTGCTTGTTGTATGCGATCAATGGCGGACGTGACGAGAAATCGGGTGTGCAGGTGGCTCCCCGTTTCGAACCGATCACCAGCGAGTATCTGGATTACAACGAAGTGATGGAGAAATACGAGCAGATGATGCGCTGGTTGGCAAAAGTCTATGTCAATGCTCTGAAGATCATTCACTACATGCACGACAAATATGCGTATGAAGCATTCGAGATGGGGCTTCATGACGGAGATGTGGAACGTATTCGCGCAACCGGTATCGCCGGCCTTTCTATCGTTGCCGACTCGCTGGCTGCCATCCGTGACACGAAAGTGAAAGTGATCCGTGACGAACGTGGTTTGGCTATCGACTTCGAACGCGAAGGCGAATATGTACCTTTCGGAAACAATGACGACCGCACGGACAGTATTGCTGTCGACATTACCGAGAAGTTCATGGAATATCTGCGCCAGCATCAGACATACCGCAAGGCAACTCCGACACAATCTATCCTGACGATCACTTCAAACGTGGTTTACGGAAAGAAAACCGGAACGACTCCCGACGGCCGTCCGGGTGGTACGCCGTTCGCTCCGGGAGCCAACCCGATGAACGGACGCGACACGAAAGGAGCTGTTGCCGCTTTGGCTTCTGTTGCCAAACTGCCTTTCCAGCATGCGCATGACGGTATCTCCTATACATTTGCCGTTTCACCGGCTACATTGGGTAAGGAGCGCGATATTCAGATAAATAATTTGGTGAGCCTGTTGGATGGCTATTTTACGCCTGACGGTGGCCAGCATCTGAATGTGAACGTGTTCGATAGGGACTTGTTGTTAGATGCAATGGAGCATCCGGAGAAATACCCGCAGCTTACGATCCGCGTTTCGGGCTATGCCGTCAACTTCGTGAAGCTGACACGCGAACAGCAGCTCGACGTCATCTCGCGCACCATCAACAGCAGTTTATAATTGTCCATTGATTAATATGTTGGGGCGTATACATTCTTTAGAGAGTTTCGGGACCGTTGACGGTCCCGGAATTCGCTTTGTTGTTTTCATGCAGGGATGTCCGCTTCGTTGTCTGTATTGCCACAATCCGGATACTTGGGAGGTAAAAAGCGGGACGCCTTATCGAATGGAACCGGAAGCCTTGCTTGCCGAAGTGCTGCGCTATAAGAATTTTATCGCTAAAGGTGGTGTTACCGTGACCGGTGGTGAGCCTTTGTTACAACCTGAATTCCTTAAAGAGTTTTTCCGCCTTTGCCGTGAGAACGGTATTCATACGGCGTTGGACACTTCCGGCTATATCTGTTCCGGTAAAGCATTGGAGGTGCTCGAACAGGTCGATCTGGTTCTGTTAGATATCAAGACGATCGACGCCGGTCTTCATCCCCGTTTGACGGCCGTAAAACTCGATAATACTTTACGCTTTCTTGATGAACTGGAGAAACGCGGCATCCCTGTATGGATTCGCCACGTGATCGTGCCCGGCCTGACGGACGATGATGAAGCCTTGAGCAAGCTGGCCGAATATATCAGTTCATATAACGTGGTCCAGAAAGCCGAACTTCTGCCTTATCATACAATGGGAGCTTACAAATATGAGGCACAAGGCCTGGACTATAAGCTGAAAGGTGTGGAACCGCTTTCGGCAGAACGTCTGGCCAATGCGAAAGCGATCTTTATGAAACACGGAGTAACCGTATAAGCCTAATCGAGTGTCTGCTCTTTGATGATGATCGGTTTACGGCTGATCCGGTTGACTGTGCGGACGCTGTCGCTTTCAATACTGGTAACATCTCCCTCGCAGTTGGTGAAATAGATGTAATGTCCCATATCCATGAAACGATAGACCTTACACCCTTCGTGTTCGAACAGATATTCGACTTGATAAGTGGAATTGTTTACCGGTTTTTCCTTTGTAAGGGGTATTTGTGAGACACATGAAGAAAGACATGCGTTGTAAACGAGCAATAGACTTGCTGAAAATGTATTATACAAACTAGCTCTTCTCATCTTCGAATATTTTTAAGTTAACATCCAAAGTTAACAATTAAAGAATCACATGGTATGATCGAAAGGTATTTTACCTACAATTAGGTATATTTTTATTGTTCCGGAAAACATTACTTTGCTTCCTATTGTCATAGTAGATAAGTATGCTTGCAGATAGAAATCCGTCTATCGGCAGATAAAAATTATCAATTTGAAAAATTCTTTCAATCAGTATCTTACGATTTACCTTTGTAGGGTAAACAAAAAATAGTAGTAACAAATTAAATAGTAAAAATCATGGAACCAATTATCAATTCACAAGTACCCGAATTCAAAGTTCAAGCTTTTCAGAATGGTAGTTTCAAGACAGTAAGTAGCGAAGATATCAAGGGCAAATGGGCCATCTTTTTCTTCTATCCTGCCGACTTTACGTTCGTATGTCCGACCGAATTGGTCGATATGGCTGACAAGTACGGCAAATTTCAGGAGATGGGTGTCGAAGTATATTCCGTAAGTACAGACTCGCACTTTGTACACAAAGCATGGCATGATGCTTCCGAAACGATCCGTAAGATCAAATATCCGATGCTGGCAGACCCGACAGGGGCTTTAAGCCGTGCATTCGGTGTGATGATTGAAGAAGAGGGTATGGCTTATCGCGGTACGTTCCTGGTAAATCCCGAGGGAAAGATCAAGATTGCCGAAATCCACGATAACGGTATCGGCCGTAATGCAGACGAATTGCTTCGTAAAGTTGAAGCTGCCCAGTTCGTTGCTTCTCACCCGAACGAAGTTTGTCCTGCAAAGTGGAAAAAAGGCGAAGCAACCTTGAAGCCGAGCATCGACTTGGTTGGTAAGATCTAAAAAGAATGATGTGCCAATTGATTAATGTGCCAATATGCCAATTATTTATGAGGCAATACATCGCTTTAGTCGATTGGTACATTCTTTAATTGGCACGTTAATAAATTGACATATTATTTTTATGTTAGACTCAGCAATGAAAGACCAGCTTTCGGGTATTTTCTCCGGACTGGTATCCCAATATGTATTTGATATACAAGTCGCTCCCGATCACGAAAGCCGTCAGGAGCTAATAGACCTGCTTGGTGATGTGGCATCATGCTCGGATCATTTGTCATGCAGCGTTGCGGATGGCGAAGGACTTCAGTTTACAATTGTAAAAGACGGTATGCCTACCGGTATCCGGTTTCGTGCAGTACCTAACGGACATGAGTTTACATCCTTGTTGTTAGCTGTCCTGAATAGTGATGGAAAAGGTAAAAATATACCGGACGAAAGTATCTGTGCTCGTGTCAGAGCCTTGAATGGTCCGATCAAGCTGACGACTTATGTTTCTCTTACTTGCACCAATTGTCCGGATGTAGTGCAAGCACTCAATGTCATGGCTACTCTCAATAGCCGGATCACCCACGAAACGGTGGATGGCGCTATCAACCAAAAAGAAGTTGAGGCAATGAAAGTACAGGGGGTCCCTTCTGTTTTTGCCGATGGCAAACTGATCAATGTGGGGCGTAGTGATTTGGGAGAATTGCTTTCCAAACTCGAAGCCCAATACGGAATTAATGAAGGGGGTGTTGATAACTCTGTTGAAAAAACTGTTAAGAACTATGATGTGATAGTAGTGGGAGGTGGACCTGCCGGTGCTGCTTCTGCCATCTACTCGGCACGTAAAGGCTTGAATGTTGCTGTGATAGCCGAACGTATCGGAGGACAGGTCAAAGAAACGGTCGGTATCGAGAACCTGATTTCCGTTCCTCAGACTACTGGAAAGCAGTTGGCGAACGACCTTTTGACACATATCAACGACTATCCGGTCGATATACTGGAGCATCGCCGTGTGGATAAAGTCGAACTGGATGGATCGGCGAAACTTCTGACCACTTCTACCGGTGAACGTTTTTCTGCTCCTGCCCTTATCGTGGCGACAGGTGCAAGCTGGCGCAAGTTGAATGTTCCGGGCGAAGCGGACTATATCGGAAAAGGTGTCGCTTTTTGCCCTCACTGCGATGGTCCGTTCTATAAAGGTAAGCACGTAGCGGTTGTCGGCGGTGGAAATTCGGGTATCGAAGCGGCTATAGATTTGGCAGGCATTTGTTCGAAAGTGACGGTTCTGGAATTTATGGACGAGCTGAAAGCCGATCAAGTGTTGCAGGAAAAAGCAAAGAGCTTGCCGAATGTAGAAGTTTTCTTGCATTCCCAATCTTTGGAAGTGGTTGGTGACGGTGATAAGGTAACAGGTCTTCGTGTAAAAGACCGTAAGACGGATGCGGAGCGGGTGATCGACCTGGACGGAATCTTTGTCCAAATCGGCTTGGCAGCCAATAGTGGCGTTTTCCGCGACGTTGTCGAAACGAACAAACCGGGTGAGATTGTAATCGATGCGCATTGTCGGACGAATGTTCCCGGCATCTATGCGGCGGGCGACGTCTCGACCGTACCCTATAAACAGATAATCATAGCAATGGGAGAAGGGGCAAAAGCGGCTCTATCTGCTTTTGAAGACCGCATGAGAGGTTCAATCGGTTAATATTTAGTATTTGCTATGAACGACGAAGGTGTGCAAATTGAACTACACGAATGTGTGTTCAAAATTGCACACCTTTTCTTTTTTACGCACAAAGCCCCGACTTTCACAACAGGGCAACCGCATCAAAATTTTCCAAGGTTGTGATCTCCATACGAAGTTTCTACAAATCCTCTATCACTCTATCACTACGAAGGTTGTAGCTATTAATATTCAAGCGTTAGAGGAGTGATAGAGGAAAACATCCTGTATCACTGCCTCTATCACTCCTCTAACAGGACGTTTTTATCATATGATTGGAAACCAATATATTGCCTTCTTTTGCCTTTGAAAAAGCATATAAAATAATCGAATAAACAAATGTAAAAACGAATGCAATAGGTGTTAAATTGACGAAATACGGTTCTTCATTCCACAAAAGCCCTCTCTTTTTTTAGCAGAAACAAGCAGATAATTCCGTAAACACCCCCATGTTGCCATCCTTAACATCCGGGTGTAGAGAGTCGGTACATCCGGGTGTAAGAGGGGGCAACATGGGGATGTCCGGCAACAAAAGTGCCTTGCCGGACAATAAAAACCACCCGGTTTTACCTATTTTATAGCCGTTTTTACTCCATTTTCCCTGCCTTCTTCTCAAAATGGCAGTTTGTAACTTGTAGTATTACTTGAGAAAAAGTCTATAAGTGATTATAAATAAGAATGATATATCTGTTTGTGGAAAATGGTAAAAAAGCCCGTTTCTAAGGAGTGAAAGTCGCCTGTTTTTTACTTGTAACTTATTGGGAATAAAAAGGATAGAAGTCAAAAACAAAATGACTAAAAAAAACGTACGTTTTAATTCGTCACAAAAATACGCATACTTTTTAAACCTGCAATTCTTTTCTTAAAGTTTTTTCCTTTTTCTATATCCTTTCTTATCAATTAGATAGCTTAGTCTGTACGAAAAACCAACTTTAGCTGACAAACTCCCCAAAAATGACTAAAAAAAACGTACGTATTTGCTATCAAAGTACAAAAGTTAACAGATAGCCTTGCGTACATTATATATAAAGGAAGAAATTATTCTTAATACATTATTTACTAACTAATTAATTAAGTTATGAACAAAAAGTTTTCTACACTTGTGGCCAGCTTATTGCTGGCAACGACTGTCGGAACAGTTTCTGCACAAGGTGTTGCAAATTACAGCAAATCAAGTGCTCCTTCTTTGTTTGAAACTGTAGACAAAGTGACTGACGGTAGAGTTTATCAGCTCTCGGACGGTTATCGTGTCTTGGTAATGAAGAAGGTAAGCGACGGTCGTCAAGGTTATGTCTATCAGTTGGCATTTGTTCCTTACCCTGAAGCTACTATTGGTGAATCATTGTGGACTGTAAAACGTGAGAAGTCAAACAATGAGAATGGTATTGCATTCAAATTTGTAAACTTGGCTTACAACTATCCGATTTCTTTTGATCCGGCTAAAGCACAGGATTTATTGAAAACTTCCGGACTCAGTGTATCCAATTTAGGTGGTAACGCTGTTGCATGGTCTTGGATGAGAAGTGAGGAAGGACGTGACTTGCAGATCGCAAGAACTCCGGAATCTTATATCACTCCTGACTCGGTGATGACACTGATCGCTTTGGATGACAATAAGGTTGCAGCCGTAAAATATGCGACTAAAGAAGTTGCAGGTAAAGTAAGCAGTTTGCAAATCAAACCATATGTTGCAGGTCCGGTATGGTTGAACCAGCTTGATTTGAATGCCATGTTGCAGACCCAAGAAGAAGATTCTACCATGTTCCATTTTGCAAAAGGAGCAACAGAACCTAATTTATGGGATAAGAAGCCGTATAAGGCTGTAAGTCCGGTCGGAAATAATTCTTTGTCTTTCGGTGAAGTAAAAGATGCTTTGTCCAAAGCGGAAGAAGCTTATGACGTTTATGTTGCAAAGAATAAAGCTTGGGAGGATTTGATTGCCCAAGTAGAAGGCGAAGGGGGTACGTATGACAAAATAGCTGCTTATGAAAAAGAAGCATGGGAATTACGTGACGTTGTTGTTCGTTTGCAAAAGTCTTTGACTTCGATTTCTACGGATTTGGAAAAGAACAGACAGCAGCAAGCTGACGCAGATGAGCTTATTGGCAATTTGAAAATAGCTCAAGGTGTTGCTGGCGGTCTGACTGAAGATGCTCAAAGAGAATACATACAGGCTCTGAATGACTTAGATGTTGCGAAAAAGAACGTAAGAGAGAAAAAGACAGAAATAAAAGCTAATCAAGACGCGCGTAACAGTCTTGAAAGCGATTTGACTGCAAAAGGGCTTCTCAGAAATAAGTATTCCGGTGATTTGATAAACTTCAAGGCTGCTAACACAGCTTTAGAGGAGATTCTGAATGATTTTGAAACAACGTACAGCGGTAAAAAGGTCAGTGAAGCGTTAAATGGTGTAAAACAGCAGGCATACTATACTTCATTGAAGAATTCTCAAAAAGAAATCGTTGATGAAGTGCTCGCTGAGATTGAAGCGTTAGGTGGAACTGTTAAAGAAAAAAAGGATAAAATTTCTGCTATTTTTGTTGCTTCAGTCGCAGAACTGAATGGTAAAATCGAATATACAGGTAACAATTTACAGTCTGTTCGTGATGAAATTAGTTCTTTAAAGAAAGAAGTGGAAAAAAATAAAGATGAACTTGCTGTATTAGAAAAAGACTTAGCATCTTTAAAGACCATTCAGAATGAAGCTGAAATAAAGGTTGCTGCTAAATCTGAGGATTTAGATCATACAAATGAAGTTGTTGAAGAACTTGAGAGACAGGTTCGTGAACAAGAGTCCTTGCTTGAGAAACTGTTACGTGAAGAACAAAATCTTTCTAACGAGTACACAAAGTATAGCGCACAAATCCAGGTTAATGAAAAGAAAATTCAAGAAATCTATGACAAGCAGGTTGAAGAAAGTGCTATCCTTACAGACTTGACAAAAGCTGAAATGGCTACAGCACAAGCAGCTCGTACTTATCAAGGATTATATGCGATTTATGAAAGACTGAATGCATTCAAATCTCCGTACTGGATGTCTCTTGCCGCTGGAAAGAATGCAAAGGGTGAAGAAACATATTTGATGGTCGATACTGCTTATCTCGAAAATGAAGTATCCGGCAACCAGCACTTGGCATTTGCTGTAAGAGAGCACAATACGGACTTTACGACAACTAATCCGTATGCACAGGTTGCTGCCCGTGATGTAAACGGTCGTTTCAACTTCCGTTTCTTGTACTGGCCGACTCAAGATTCGCTGCATATCGAAGCTGACGGTTTCAACCAGAAGAATATCGATGTCTTGACAAAATATTGGGCTGATCGCACAGATGACGAAATCACATTGAGAGCATCCGTTGTTCCTGGTTACGAACAGAACTTGGTTAAGATCGCTGTTTTAGGTGGCGGACGTCGTGAAGCTACTATCGGTTCTTCTGAAAACCTGAAAGGTACGGACTTCTATACAATCAATGACCGTATCGGTTTGAACATCACTCCGGCTTCTCATCCGACGAATGTTCAGAAGGGTTTGTATTTCATGGATGTCATCAACAGCAAGAACGCTCAGGAAAATGATGCACGTCTGATGCTTGACTTGGATGGTAATCTGACGAAGATTGTTCCGGCTGACCAGGGTAAGATGGACTTCGAACACATGCCGGCTGCAAAATGGTATGTTGATGTAGAACCGACAGACTTCGGAGGATATCCCGACATCTATAATCAGGAAACTGGTGAAATCTTGAACAACTACGCTTACAAAGTGATGGACAAAGACGGTAAGACAATCGTTTCGATCACTTACTGGTATCAAGGTCGTCAGATTGATAACGAATACGTCCTGGTTCCGGCTACTTCAAACGAAGAAGGTTATTTCAGAGCTAAACCTGAAGCAAGAGACTTGTTTACATTGAGCTATCTGAGTGTTTCCGGTGATATGAATGTCGTTGTAGGCAGTGATGCCATTGCCAAGAATGATAGTGTATTGGCGGTAAGTACAGAGGCTGCTACTAAATTTGAGTTGGAACCGATCTTCATCGACAAGTATGGTATTCCTTACGAAAAAGATACATTGAGACGTGGTGCTTATATTCTTCGTGTAAACGATCCTGACAAGTTGAGTATGAATCATAAGTATCTCCAGATTTCAAATGTCGGTGGTACTGAAATGCTGGTAGTATCTGAAAAAGCATGGGCAAATATTTTCTATTTGAAAGAAGTGAACGACGTAGACGGAACTCACTATTATGCCCTGATTTCGGGTGATAAGAAAGCCGGTGTGGTTGATGCGACAGGTCTGATCAAAGCTGAAGACATTACGGGTGAAACCAGAACTTCTGCATTCGCTTTGAATCCATTGAAGACAAACTTCTATCGTGAGTTTACAGAAGAAGAATTGAGCGAAAAGAACATGGTTAAATTCTATCGTACAGCTTCTACAGAAAAAGAATATTTGTATGCCGCTGCTCCGAAAGACGGTATGACATTCCTAAATGTGGAAGGCAAGGGTGACAATGCCGAAACAGCTGCTGAAATGACAGTAATCCCGACAACTGAATCCGGAGTATTGATGCCTCAATATTTCATTGCACGTAATGTTAAAGAACAAAAAGGTTCAATCGACTTCTGCGGTGAAGACCACGAATCATTGGCCGATTCTTTGAAATGTCCGCATACGAAAGTCGTTCCGGATACTGTATTCGGTGATTTCTTGGTTAACTTGAAAATCGATAACAAATATAAGAAGTATGATTGGGAAGGCAAGTACACTCGTCTGGCATTCTTGAAAGGATATGCAGTTAAGGACAAAAATGTTCTTCCGGGTGAAGGTGCTTACACGAATCTGTTCGTTGATGGCAAACAAGTAACAATTGCAGAAAACAAGCACAACGCTGCTAAGTTCTCTTTCCGCTTGATCAATGACAATGAAGAACAAGACTTCTTGATCGAGTCTGAATCTTGGGGTAAGAAGACTGCATTTGATGGTGATGTTCGTCCGCTGACAAATGGTGGTTGGATCAAGATCCAAAATGGTGTTCCTGTAATCGTTGCTGAAGATTTTGAAGATGCTATCCAGGGTGATGTATTCAACGCTGACGTAGCAGAAGGTGGTGCAACAGCCAACGACGAAATCACAACTTCTGAAGTAACGATTATCGCAGGCGAAGGCAATGTAACGATCGCTAACGCTGCAGGCAAGAAGGTTGTTGTAAGTAACATCTTAGGGCAGACAATTGCCTCTCAGGTTCTGACATCCGACAACGCTGTGATCGCTGCTCCTCAGGGCGTAGTCGTAGTAGCTGTTGAAGGTGAAGAAGCTGTAAAGGCAATCGTGAGATAAGGATAGAGGAATAGTGATAGTATTGGAGTGGCAGCGGCCACTCCCTCTATATAGTAATTTATAATCAAATAATTCTAAAATGTTTGGCCGTGTGCCGTGCAAACGGTAATTACCCTGTGACAGGCGAACAAGCGGTTTAATATTAATAATACTAAAGTATTGAAATAAAGTTCATTCTGCCGTAAGCCTGCGAAGGTGTAAGGCAGATAAAAAACAAGCCCCGGAGACGGTTTCGTCTTCGGGGCTTTGTTTATAATCAGTCTCTACGCACGTGTATTGGTCTAGGGTGGATGTTAAGAGTGTTTCCAACTTTTTTACAAAGACTTTTCCGGATACATGGCATTCCACCATTCCGGTTGGTCCTTGAGCCATTTGGCGAACCAAGCGTAGATGGTTTTGTTCCATTCGGCACGCTTTTTATAGTCCAGTATCTGGTGGTTTTGTCCTACTACTTGTACGAAGGCCGTAGGTTTACCTAACAGTTTCAGGGCTGTAAACATCTGGATGCTTTCACCTACCGGGACGTTCGTGTCGACAGTGCCATGCAGGAAAAGAATCGGAGTGTTGATCTTGTCGGCATTGAATAGCGGGCTTTGCAACGTGTACATATCCCGTGCGTTCCAGGGATAGCTGTTCGCGCTTGCCAAGGCGCTATAGGAATATCCCCAGTAACCTTCGCCCCAATAGCTGGTGATGTCGCTGATTCCGGCATGGGAGATGGCGGCGGCAAAGATATCTGTTTTCGTTTGCAGGTATTGTGTCATGAAGCCTCCATAAGAAGCCCCTATGCAACCGATCTTTTTAGTGTCGACAAAGTTGTGTTCGGCACAGAATTTCTTTGTTCCTTCAATAATCTCGTCTCCCGTACGCAGTCCCCATGCATTCACGTGGCGGGCGGAGAACTCCTGGCCGAAGCCGGTTGCCCCGCTGGGCTGGATGATATAGACGATGTAGCCCAATGCCGCATATACATGCGACGGATACCGGTTTTCGAGTGAACGTTCCGTTGGACTGGTTCCCCCGTAGTAGTTCACGATCAGCGGATATTTCTTGTTGGGATCGAAATGGGGCGGCAGGTAATAACGACCGTAGATCGTGTCGCCGGCAGCTGCCCGGAAATTCCAGTCGTGCACTTCGCCGAGGATGACGTCTTTCAGAATACCGGCAGAGAGGTCTTTCAGGCAGACGGAGGTATTCTTTTTCAGGTTGATGGAGTAAAGGCGTTGCGAGTTGGAGGCGCTTTCGCCGAAATAAACCAGTTCGGGTGTTGTTTCGGCAATCGTAAAATCCGAGAGGATATCCTCTTTTAATGGGATGGGGAGGATTTTCCCGGTTGACGGATTCAAGACGTACAGGCGTACGCAATCCTTATCTTCTCCCTGCAGGTAGATCTGTTTATCACCTTCGTTCCAAACGAAGTTCTGAACCGATGGATTGAAATCTTTGGTGACAGGATTTGCCTGTTTGCTTGCCGGATCGTAAAGGAAGAGTTGTCCGTCGGCCATATTGGAAGTCTGCCCCGGTGCTATCTTCAGCCCTATTTTATTGAAAGCCTCCCCAGATGCGGCAATTGCCAGCATCTTGCCGTCGGGCGAGAATTGTGCATAGCTGATGAACGGATCTTTCAAAAGGAGTTCCGTCTCCAATGTTTGCAGATCCATCCGATAGAGTAAAGTAGTCGAAAACGGACGTTTCGTCAGCTCCCGTTCGCTGCAAGTGAAGAGCAGGTAGCGACCGTCGTCGGAAATGTCGTTGATGGAAGTTGAAGTGTGCCCGTAGGTAAGGCGTTGGAACACACCGGTTGCCAGGTCGTACTTATGGATGAATGAACGGGTACGCCATCCCGGCTGGCGGTCGTCAGGCACAAGGATTTCCTGAAGGTCTTCCCCTTTCTTCGGTCCTTCCTCGGTGATGTTGAACAGCAGGAAATCCTCTGTTGGGGCAAAGTTGAACCAACCGTCGGGAAGGTTGTGGGCAAGGACTTCCTCTGCTTGGGTTGCAGGGTCGATCGTGACAAGTTCCTTTCCCTGCATGCCTTTGCGGGTATAGTAAAGACGGTTGCTGCGGGGCATCCAGCTATAATGATGGTTGTTGCTTTCCATTAAAACCTGCCCTGTGGCCCGGTCGGTCACTTGCTGGAAGGATTCGGTATCGCCACCGGGATAAGTCGTCTGGTAGGCGGTCAGCAGGTATTTGCCGTTGGGGGAGAGGCTGACGGAGCGAAATCGTGTACCGTCGAAGACATCGCTCAAGGTGTAACGCTTCTCTGGATCGGTTGTCGCCGTGACAACGGCTTTGCTGTCCGTCTTGAAGGTGACTTTCGGAATGTGGTTCGTTTCGTCCGGGGCTGTAAGATATTTGATTACGACTTCGTAGCGGCGGGGTTCGAGTGTGAGCTTGAGCTCGCCGTTGTCTGGTGTCTGTTTCTCGTTGTCGATATATACTTCGTAATGCTCCGGTCCGCTGATCTGAAGAGTCCCGTCCGTATAGCGGTCGCTGTTCAGATAGAAGGAGGCGAGGCTGACGGAGCTGTTTCTGCTTTGTCCGGCTGTAGTGGCGGCATCCAGTGTCCGGTTGCTTTCCCGGACATTGTTGAAGGGGATGGCGGTTTTTAATAACTCGGCATCTGTAAATTTCTTACTGTTCACGTCAAGGCTGTCGACGATGAACGGGTCTTTTATTTCATAAGGACCTGCATACCTGAGATGCTTGACTGTGATCTCTTCGGCAAAAAGATTGCAACAGGTACAAAGGGCAGAAAGGATAAGTATGTCTCTTTTCATGGGGGAATATGTTAGAATAGCAAAACTTCTTTATATTTTTTAGGCACGGATTTCACGAATTACACGGAGATGAGAAAGAGAATCCGTGAAATCCGTGTAATCTGTGCCTAAATATTTACTTATTGCAGATTAATTTCGTCCACAAACAAGAACGCCGGATTACCTGCACCTCCGTGCCATGTCGGGAGTTTGTCACTCTTGATGATGACTTCGACATAGCGGGCTTTTACCGGGTCGAAGGAGATTTCCTGCGGATAAAGGCCGTCTTTGTCGTCTTTGCCTAAAGACGGGATTGTCTTGGATGCTATCTCCTTGAAGTTCTGTCCATCATCCGATACCTTTACGGTAACGTCTGCCGCGCCCATGATCCAGTCTCCTTTCACAACATTCGTGTTGAAAGAAACTTTGCTGAATTCGGTTGGCTCTTTCAGGTCGATAACGGCATCTAAGTCCTTGCCTTGGAAGCCGAGCCAGCGTCCGGTTTTGTAGTTGTCGTTGCCGCTCAGGCCGTCAGTCAGTTCCGGACCACCGTTGAAGTCATACCCTCTGCTGGGGGCTACTTTCAATGTGACCGGCTTGGCCGTTGCCTTGTTGAAGTCGATCTTTTCGGAGAAGATGCGGCTGTTTCCCGTCGGGCGGACAGCTACGGCTTTTACTTCTGTATTTTGCTTGATGCGGAGAGGTGCTTCGTATTTCGGGCTGGTTGCCGTCGGTTCGCTGCCGTCGAGTGTATAATGGATATCGGCGGAACCTTCGGTTTCGAGTGTCACGACGATTTCACCTTTGTCACCATCGGTAGCGAAGGAGGCGCGAATGTCGAAGATATGTTTGGCGTAGTTGTAACCCAAGCGGTCGTAAAGTTCGGTCATGCGGACCAAACGCGGCAGGAACGCCTTGAAATCTTTCGGGGCGTTTGTCCATTGTACTTCTGCCAATGCGTCCATACGCGGCAATACCATATATTCGACTTGACTGAATGTCGGAATATATTCTGTCCACAGATTTGCTTGTACTCCCGTTACATATTTCTGGTACTCTTCCGGGATTCCGGCAGTCGGTTCGAACGAGTAGACGCGTTCCAACGGCAGGTAACCACCGATGGCAAGCGGGTCGTGTTCCGTGTCGGTAGACTGGTAGTAGTCGAAATACAGGTAAGAGTTAGGTGTCATGATTACATTGTGTTTCTGTTTGGCTGCTTCAATACCTCCGTCTACGCCGCGCCAGCTCATCACCGTAGCATTCGGGGCCAGTCCGCCTTCCAGGATTTCGTCCCAACCGATGATATGGCGTCCTTTGCTTTCAACGAATTTCTCCATGCGTGAAATGACATAGCTTTGCAGGTATTCTTCGGCCGTATGCTTGCTGTCTCCTTTGATGCCTTCCGCCTTGATGCGCGCCTGGCATTTCGGACAACTCTTCCAACGCACTTTCGGGCATTCGTCACCGCCTACATGGATATATTCGGACGGGAAAAGATTGATCACCTCGCCGAGCACGTCTTCGAGGAAGGTCATAGCCTTTTCATTACCGGCACAGATCACATCGTCCGATACGCCCCACTGGGTCCATACTTCATACGGTCCGCCCGTACAACCCAGGTCCGGATAAGTCGTGATGGCTGCCAACTGGTGTCCCGGAAGGTCTATTTCGGGGATGATCGTGATGAAACGTTCTTGGGCGTAAGCGATCACGTCGCGGATTTCGTCTTGCGTATAGAACATGCCTTCGCCATACGGCTTGCCGTCGTATTTGCCGGAGTTACGGCCGATGACGGTTTCCTTGCGTTGCGCCCCGATCTGGGTCAGTTCCGGATATTTCTTGATCTCGATGCGCCATCCCTGGTCGTCTGTCAGATGCCAGTGGAAACGGTTCATGTTGTGCAAGGCAAGAATATCGATGAACTTCTTGACCGAATCTACCGGGAAGAAGTGCCGGGAAACATCGAGGTGCATACCACGATATGGGAAACGTGGGTAGTCGTTGATACTGGCGGCCGGAAGTTCGATGTTCATTCCTTCGGCCATGGCGGGGATAGACTTACGCAAGGTCTGCACGCCATAGAAAATGCCGGCGTTGGATGCCCCGGCGATCTCGATGCCGTTCTCGCTGACCAGCAGACGGTAGCCTTCCGGGTTCCGGATGTCGGAAGCGATCGATAGATGAATGCCTTTGTTCGCGTTTCCGGTAACCACTTTCGGTTCATAGCCCGTAGCCTCTTTGATGTAGGAAGCAAGGAAACGGGCGGTCTGTTCCATCTCCGTATCGCCTTCCTGATAGGAGATCGGGGTAGACGGTTTCAACAGGAACGGGGCGCTACCTTGTGTCGCCACCTCTTGCGGAAGCGGGATAATAGCGTAGTTCCCTTGTGCTTTTTTACCATCCGAACAAGCCACGGCTCCGGCCAGGGCTGTCAGGATACATGCATACTTCGTTAGTTTGTTCATGCGTTTAAAATGTTATAAAGTGAAAAAATGATGATTCTTATTTGGTCCAGTAGTCCACGACCGTAATGGCCGATGCTTTGTTTCCCAATACTTTTCCGAAAGCCTTATGAGCCGGATGGATCAGGTAGGCGTCGCGGTCGGCATCCGAGTTGAACGTCAGGAAGAAACAGTGCGTCAATCCCTGCTGTAATCCTTCGGGGCTGCAGTCCGTTCCCCATTCGTACCCTTTGATCAGGTCTATCTGGGAAGGAAGGGCACAGAAAGCATCTTCGACTTCCTTGATTTGCTGGGCGGAAACTTCCGGTTTGAAACCGAACATAACAACATGGCGGAGCACTTTCTCCTGCTTGGGTGCATTGCTGCAACAGAACATCAGGGCAGAGAATGCCAGAATTGTCAGTGAAGCGAAGATTGTCTTTTTCATGATGATCAGGATTAATTTATGATTATGATCAGACAAAGATAAAGATAAATAGCAGACTCCCCTACAATACAACTGGCTTTTTCTTTAATCCGGCAGTTATCTTGTTTGGTTTCACCCGATGGAAAAGAGTGGGACTTTTTGATCGGCCTTGAAAAAGTCGTTCACCTTTTTCACGGTAGTACACTGAGTATAGGCGTCGTGACAGTAGATGATCGCTTGCTTCTCAGAGACCGCTTCTTCCAGCATCCGCATTTTTTCGTTGTAGGAAACGACAGGATAGGTGTCGTATGCCGAGATCCAGAGGGGCGAGACGCTTGCTGCCAACGGGATGACATCGCCGGCGAAGACATAAGTGCGCTCAGGTGTCGTGATATAAGGTGCGATTTGCCCCGGCGTATGTCCGTCGAACAGCCGCAGATCGATGCCGGGGCAGAGATTCGTGTCATTTTCGATGAGGCGAAGCTTGCCGCTGTCGTAAGCGGCCTGCATGTTTTCGATGAAATAGGAGTCGGCTTCGAGCGCGTTCGGGTGGAGGAAGTTCTCCCATTGTGCACGACCTACCCAGTGGATGGCGTTTGGGAAGGCCATTTTGAAGGGAGACTTTTCACCGGGCTGCTCTTCTTTTTGTGTCGTATATCCACAATGGTCGAAGTGGAGATGTGTGAGTATGACATCCGTAACATCCTCACTGGCAACATCCCGCCTTCGAAGTTCTTCCTTCAGATCGACCAGGTCGAAGAAGTTGTAATAGCTGAGTTGTTTCAGGTGTTTGTTGCCTGCCCCGTTGTCAACGAGTACGATCTTCCCGTTCCCGTTGCGGACTAACATGCTGCGCATAGCCAAGATGCATCCATTTTGTTTATCGCTTGGATAACGGCGGCTCCAAGCAGTTTTGGGAATCGCACCGAACATGGCACCTCCGTCTGCATGGAAAAAGCCTGTGTCTATAAGTTGAATATCCATAAATTATACTTTTTCCAACAAAGATAGGGAAGTTTTTTCTTTCAAACCCATGCGAAGCGTGAATGAAATTGTGTACATTTGCAGGCAAAATCTGAGTGATGCGAAAAGTTCATTTAATCTCCGTAACCGAGCCTCTGTTGTTTGACTTAGCCCTGGCTATCCACCAAAAAGGATATGAAGTAAGTGTATCCGGTGTTGGACTGACTGATACGACCCTTGCCAGACTGGAAAAAGAGGGGTGTACTTGTCATGGAGACGGGTGGTTCCCGGAGAGATTAACTAAAGATATACATTTTGTGGTATTAGGGGCCACAGTCCGGCAGGATAACCCCGAATTGATACGTGCAAAGGAACTGGGATTATTAGTGCTTTCGATACCTGAATTCATCTTTCAGCGGACGAAAGAGAAGACGCGGGTTGTTGTTGCCGGTAGCCGGGGAAAGAAGACAATCATCTCGATGATTGTGTGCGCCCTGAAGCGGCAGAAACTGGCGTTCGACTATGCGTTGACCAGCGAAGTCCCCTTGTTGCCCGACCGTGTGCATCTGAGTTATGAAGCTCGGATCGCGATTATCGAAGGTGATGAGCATGTAACGTCTGCTTTGGAGAAACGGTTCCAGCTGGAGTTCTATCGTCCGCATATTGCAATTCTGACTAATCTGATGTGGACTTCCGCTACCGATCACGCCACACCGGAAGCCTATCACACGACTTTCCGTACATTCGCCTCCTCCATCGAGCGTGGGGGAAAGCTGATCTATTTCGACGGCGATCCTGTTGTCAAACAGCTTGCCCAGGGGGTACGCGAGGATATAACGGCTATGCCCTACGACCAGCATGTCGTGGTCGAGAAAGAAGAAAAAACTTATTTGCAGACTCGCTACGGAGATTTCCCCGTCTATATTCCGGATCGCTTTTTCCTGATCAACCTGAATGCTGCCCGCCTGGCCTGCCGCCAGTTAGGTGTAAAAGATGCGGATTTTTATCAGGCATTATCCGAATATAGTGTATCTTTGCAACCATGATTATTGCAAGACGAAAAAGAAAAGAAAATATAGCCGAATATCTGTTGTACATGTGGCAGGTGGAAGACCTGATACGTGCCAATAATTTCGATATGGATTCGATCCGCCGCACGGTTGTGGACCGTTACGACCAACCGGACGATATAAAGGAAGAAATCGCCAAATGGTATGAGGAACTGATCGAGATGATGCGTTCCGAAGGGGTGATGGAAAAGGGACATATCCAGCTGAACAAGAATGTGATCATTGCCCTGACCGATCTGCATCTTCGTCTTCTAAAATCGCCGAAGGAAATGGTGTATGGGGCGGCTTATTATAAAACACTCCCCTTTATCGTTCAGCTCCGTGCCAAATCGGGCGGCGAGGACTTGCCTGAGTTGGAGACTTGCTTCAATGCTATTTACGGTTTCCTGATGCTGAAGATGCAAGGGAAGGAAATCAGCCCTGAAACGATGGAGGGGATCAAACAGATCAGTTCGTTCCTGGCACTTCTGGCCGAGAAGTATCGTGAAGATATGAACGGGGAACTGAAATTAGAAGAATAAGACAAGATGAAAACGATTTTAGTAACAGGGGCTAACGGGCAGCTGGGCAATTCGATCCGTCGGTTAGCTGCCGGATATCCGCAATATGCGTTTGTGTTTACGGATGTGGATACGCTAGATATCTGTGATGCTCAGGCTGTGGATGCTTTTGTCAAGGAGAAGCAAGCGGATTATATCATCAATTGTGCCGCCTATACGGCTGTGGATAAGGCAGAGGATGACGAACCACTTTGCCTTCGTATCAACCGGGATGCCGTACGGAACTTGGGCGAGGCGGCACGTATGGCTGGGGCGAGGGTGATCCATGTTTCTACCGACTATGTGTTTGACGGTACAAATCATTTGCCTTATGTGGAAACGGACAATACTTGTCCGGCCTCTGTCTACGGGCGTACGAAACTTGCCGGTGAACAGGCTTTGCAGGAGGTGTGCCCGGATGCAGTAATCATCCGTACGGCATGGTTGTACTCCGAGTTCGGTAATAATTTTGTCAAGACGATGTTGCGTCTGGGAAATGAACGGGGGCAGTTGTCTGTCGTGTTCGACCAGATTGGCTCGCCGACGTATGCCGGGGATCTGGCGGCAGCTGTTTTATCGGTGTTGGTGCAGGCGGAGACAGGTGCTTTCGTCCCCGGTATCTACCATTATTCCAACGAAGGGGTTTGTAGCTGGTATGATTTCGCTGTGAAGATTATGGAGTTGGGTGGTGTGTCCTGCCATGTTCTCCCGATCGAGTCCAAAGATTATCCTGCAAAAGCTGCCCGTCCGCATTTCAGCGTCCTGAACAAGGCGAAGATCAAAGCAACCTATCGCATCAGCATTCCCCATTGGGAGACGAGCTTGCGGACTTGCATGATGGGAATCGGCGGAAATCAGAATAATTTAAATAGGTAAGTAAATGATGATTTATCGGCAAAATAAAACAAAATAAAAATAACGAAATAAGATAAATAACAATGAGTCAGTATTCAGAAGAGATTGAGAGAAGAAGAACGTTTGCTATTATCAGCCACCCGGATGCCGGTAAGACGACTCTTACCGAAAAACTGTTGCTCTTTGGGGGGGCCATTCATGTGGCAGGAGCCGTAAAGTCTAACAAGATCAAGAAGACAGCTACCTCCGACTGGATGGAAATTGAAAAGCAGCGTGGAATCTCCGTCGCAACCTCCGTGATGGCTTTCGATTATTCCGGTCATAAAATCAATATTCTCGATACGCCCGGCCACCAGGACTTCGCTGAAGATACGTTTCGTACGCTGACGGCAGTGGATAGCGTTATTATCGTGATCGATACCGCAAAAGGTGTGGAAGCCCAGACCCGTAAGCTGATGGAAGTCTGCCGTATGCGTAAGACCCCCGTGATCGTGTTTGTCAATAAGATGGACCGCGACGGTAAGGACCCGTTCGACTTGCTGGACGAGATCGAAGAAGAACTGCATATCCATGTGCGTCCGCTGAGCTGGCCGATCGACATGGGACAACGGTTCCGGGGGGTCTATAATATATATGAACAGAAACTGAACCTCTATACTCCGAGCAAGCAGTATGTGACGGAAAACGTGGAATTTAAGGATATCAACAGCCCGGAACTTGAAAACTATATCGATGCCGGACAGGCAGAAAAGCTCCGTTCCGATATCGAACTGATAGAAGGGGTTTATCCCGAATTCGATGTCGATACCTACCTGAAAGGAGATATCGCTCCCGTGTTCTTTGGTTCTGCCTTGAATAACTTCGGAGTGAAAGAACTGCTGGATTGCTTTATCAATATCGCTCCTTCTCCCCGTCCCGTGTCGGCCGTGGAACGGGTGGTCGATCCAGAAGAGGATGCCTTCTCCGGCTTCGTTTTCAAGATCCATGCCAATATGGATCCGAACCATCGTAGTTGTATCGCTTTCGTGAAGATTTGTTCCGGGCGTTTCGAACGTAATGCCAACTACAAGCATGTCCGTTTCGGAAAGATGATGCGTTTCAGCAGTCCTACGGCTTTCATGGCGCAGAAGAAAGAAGTGGTGGACGAGGCTTTTGCCGGCGATATTGTCGGTTTGCCTGATACCGGAAACTTTAAGATCGGTGATACGCTGACTTCCGGTGAAGAACTTCATTTCAAAGGATTGCCGAGTTTCTCTCCTGAAATGTTCAAATATATCGAGAATGCCGATCCTATGAAGGCCAAGCAGTTGAACAAGGGCATCGAGCAGTTGATGGATGAAGGCGTCGCCCAGCTTTTTACCAACCAGTTCAACGGACGTAAGATTATCGGTACGGTCGGACAATTGCAGTTCGAAGTGATCCAGTACCGCTTGCTCCACGAATACGGCGCACAGTGTAAGTGGGAACCGATCAGCCTCTATAAGGCTTGCTGGATAGAAAGCGATAATGCTGCCGCTCTTGAAAACTTCAAACGCCGTAAAGCTCAATATATGGCGCTCGACAAAGAGGGCCGCGATGTCTATCTGGCCGATTCCAGCTATGTGTTGATGATGGCACAGCAGGATTTCCCCGATATCAAATTCCATTTTACCTCAGAGTTCTGATAATATTTATATATAATAAAGTAAAATGAAGAAGTTATTTGTTTCATGCATGATTGCTTTTATGGCGATTTGCTCGGTCGGTGCACAGGAGGTGTATATTGGCGGTGGTTTTACAGTCGGTAGTGAAGATAGTGAGTTTGTTTTCCAGATCTCACCGGAAGTAGGATGTCATTTGACTGACCAATGGGCCGTGGGGGGTGAAATCGGTTATACGCATTACGATGATTATAACCGTTTCCAGTTTGCTCCGTATGCTCGCTATACGTTTTATAAGACGGGTATTGTGGGATTGTTTGTCGATGGGACGATTGGGATTGCTGCCGGGGTGATACCGGTTTCCGGTTGGGATTGCGTCCGGGACTTTCTTTGAAAGCGACGGAACATATATCTTTTGTCACTAAAGTCGGATTTCTTGGTTATAGCGATTCGTACAACGGAACTTCTGATTTTGCAGGTGTGAACTTCGACACGGAAAATATCAGCATCGGTTTCCATTATAATTTTTGACAGGAGGCATCCTGAAGAGAGGGAAGGAATCGGAAAGGGCAGGAAGACGGCTTTTCCGGTTCCTTTTCTTTTAGGTGTAAGTCATAAGATCCGTTTGATTTCCTCCAAGCTTCCAACCGTGTAAGTCGGTATGAATTCTTTTGCCGGCAGCCCTTTCGGATTCAGCCATAGCTGGTCGATTTTGGAATTGTGGGCACCGATAATGTCGGCTTCCCAACTGTCGCCGATCATCAGGCTTTCGCTTCGGCGGGAGTTGGTATTTTTAAGGGCGAAATCGAAAATCTCCTTATGAGGTTTCTGGATGCAGGCATCTTCAGATAGGATCATCCTTTTGAAATAGGGGGCCAGACCGGAATTGCAGAGCTTTTTGAATTGGACTTCCCGGAAACCATTGGACAGGATATACATGCGATAGGAGGGACGCAGGTATTCCAATAGCTCGATTGCTCCCGGTACTAGGCGTGTTTTACGGGTTGTTCGTTGCAGGAAATCGTTGTTGATCGCCAGTACCGATTTTGTGTCTTCTATCCCTAACGGGCGGAGCATATAGCGAAAACGTTCGATGATCAATGTCTGGCGGTCTATTTCATTGTTGCGGTACTGTTCCCATAGCAGGTTGTTGTGTGGCCAGTAGATCTCGAAAAAAGCCTCGAAGGAGGCATAATACCGGTCAAAGTGGTGAGCGGTATATACTTCTTCGAGGCACTCCTTATTATTATGGTACGTGTCCCAAAGGGTATCGTCCAAATCAATAAAAAGACTTTTGTATTTCATCATCCTACTTCAATCACCAAATACTTGCCAAGGCTCCAGAACGCTTTTTCGTCCGTGATCTTCAATGTCATATTGCCGTCCTCGTCCTTCACAAATTCGTAAGAACCTTCCGGGTGATTGGATTTCAGCTTTGCCTTGCCTGCGAACAGCGGGATTTCCTTCACTTCGCGGATATCGATAGAAATGAAATAATCTTTATTGAAGCCGCTCTGCAATACTTTGGATTTGGCAAACAAGCCGCCACCGGAAAGGATTTTTTGGTCTTTCAGTTCTTTCGCCGTGCCGAAGCAATAATAAGCAGTATGAAGTTGTTTGTCCTGTTCTTGCAACTTCTCGGACTGGGCCGCAGTTGTAGTGGACAAGTCTTCCACGTCTTCGTTCAAGGAAGCAACCATTTCGTCTAATTCCTGGATACGAACATTCTTCTTTGCCAGATCTTCCTGTAGCGTGACAATCATATTGGCTTTCTGGTCAAGTTCGGAAGAAAGGCGGCTGATTGTTTTCCTCAAAGCCGAGGATTGGATTCCGCTCTTTTTCAGTTTCTCTTCCAGTTCGCTGATCTGCTGTTTGTTCTTTTTCAGTGTTTCGCTGATCAACTGCATGTTTTCTTTGATCTGTTCGCGATTACTCTTATTCAGATCTCCCTTTTGTTGCTGTATGTTGAGATAATTTTCTGCATCACGAATAGACTGGATGTCAGCCTCTACGTCATTGAGGGTTCCGAGGATTTCATCCATCTCGGCATTGCTTTTGGTGTTTTCGATTCTCAGAGAGTCGTTTTCTGCTTTCAGCTTCTTATATTCTGCTGAATTCTGTCCGCAGGAGGCCAGCATGGCTGTGCAAATCGTTGTTGCAATTAATACTTTCTTCATGTTCTTTCTGTTGTTACGTTAAACTTCTGTTCCTGTCTCTTTGTCCTTTTTATCTTTTAAGCCTGCTAATACTATAACAATTTCACCTTTCGGTTCGTTCACGGTGAAGTGAGCGATAACTTCTTCGAGCGTGCCGCGTACGGTTTCTTCGTGTATCTTCGATATTTCACGTGATACGGAAACAGGGCGGTCATTCCCGAAAAACTCGGCTAGTTGTGTCAATGTCTTGACCAGCCGGAAAGGTGACTCATAGAAGATGATGGTGCGATATTCCGTCGAGAGCTCTTTCAAGCGCGTCTGTCTTCCCTTCTTCTGGGGAAGAAAGCCTTCGAAGCAAAATTTCTCGTTGGGCAGCCCCGAAGCAACTAATGCCGGGACGAAAGCCGTGGCTCCCGGCAGGCATTCCACTTCTACACCCTGACGTACACATTCACGCACTAACATGAATCCCGGATCGGATATCGCGGGAGTACCGGCATCCGATACCAATGCTATATTCTCGCCCGCCTTGATACGGGCTGCTACTTGTTCGACCGTTTTATGCTCGTTGAACTTATGGTGCGACTGCATCCTGTTTTGTATTTCGAAATGTTTGAGCAGGATACCTGTAGTACGCGTGTCTTCCGCCAGAATGAGATCGGCCTCTTTCAGCACGCGGATTGCCCGGAACGTCATATCTTCCAGATTTCCGACGGGAGTGGGTACTACTGTTAATTTTGCCATGGCACTTTTTAATTGATAATTGACAATTGACAATTAAAAAGACAAAGACAAATACATTGTCAATTGTCCATTGTCACATTGCTTAGAGGAAGCGTTTTTCAAGCAGCTTGATAAAGTCTGCTACCGCTTCATCCTCTATATTCCACTTTAATTCGTTATTCAAATATGTGACCGAGTCTTCATACGAATGAAGATCGTTCAGGTCATTGATTACTTTGTTCATCCGTGCCTCATCACCTCCGAACAACTCGCGGCGGAAACGGAAACGATCGTTCAGGCTGAATGCCTTTCGGAAATCCGAAAAATTTTTCTTTTCCAACAGATCGTTGAGGAATAATCCGGGACGCTCTGCGGGGATCACTTTGCCGGATGCTTCCACTGCCGGAGTCTCCGGCTCTTCAACGGGGATTGGCTCCGGTCCGGCCGGTAATCCTTGTTCTGCAGGAAGCTCCTGTCTGATTTCCTGCTCTTGGATGACTGGCTCCGGTTTGGCCGGAATCGGAGCCGGGGCTGTAATCGAAGCTTCCTGTACTGTTTGTACCGGAGTGGCAACCGATGGGGGAATAGACTGGATCAGAGCTTGATGCTCTTCCATCTGTTTACGTAGCATTTCGATCTGGGCCGTTTCCAAAGCATGTAGGTCCTTCAGAATCTTATGGGTGAGGTCGAAAGTCTGGCCGAAAAAAGACACCGGATACACTTCTGCATCCCGCATGCCGGCAACCAATGTTTCAAGCTCCCGGATATCCAGAAGCAGGTAATCTATTTTTTCTTTATTCGCCATTCCTTTTTCCATTCATGAAAACTTGCAAGCAAGTTTTCGTTTATATTGCAACAAAAATAGGTATTTCTTATATATGTAACGTATTTATTGTATGAAATATTGTTATTCCTTTTATTGTGAAGTTAGGACAACCGCTCCGAAATGCTCCATTATCAGAGATCAAGTCGTCCCCGAAAGGCTCTATTTAAGTGACAATCGCCATGCTACTGTTGTCATACCGCCTGCTCATAGACCTTTTGCCCTTAGTCGAAAACCTTTTCGCCCTTGGTCAAAAGCCCTTTCGACACAGGTCAAAAACCTTTTCGACTAAGGGCGAAAAGCAAAGGAGTGGTAGTAATAGCTGTTAATAGCTGTGTATTTGTTTATTAATTGATATTGTTGCTTCTTTGTCTTTTACTTAAATATGTGGATGCGAAACCGGAGAGGCATGGCCAACTTAAATCAGGACGAGGCATATTCTTCGAACTCCTCCGGCAGATTCACCAGATAGAGCCGGTGGGTCGCACGTGTAAAGGCGGTGTAAAGCCAACGGTAGAAGTCTTCTCCAAGCATTTCTTCCGTGATATAGCCGATATCCAGAAAGACGTTCATCCATTGGCCGCCCTGTGCCTTGTGGCAGGTGACGGCATAGGCATATTTGACTTGCAAGACGTTGTAATGAGGATCTGCTTTCATCTTTTTCATCTTTCCTGCCTTTGTCGGGACATCGTCGTAATCTTCGAGAATGGTATAGAAAAGCTTGTCATTAAGATCTTTCGGCAGTGCGGGAGCTGCTGTCTGTAAGGTGTCGAGGAGAATTTTGACATCCGTTTCGAGATCGTAGTCCTGGAAACGGACCGATACGTCGGCAAAACGGAAACCGTAGAGCTCGTAAGTCCTTCGTACACGTAACACCTGTATGATTTCGCCATTAGCTATGAAGTCCATCTCCTTATTGCCGGCAGTCCAGAAGTAGTTATTCTTGGCAATCATCAGCCGGTCGCCAGACGAAAGTTCTTCTTCACGGTATAGGATGCGGTTGCGGATACCATTATTATATAGGGTAGCCCGCTTGTTGGAGCGTGAAATAATCATGGTCTCTTCGATCCCGTCCCGACTGTAGGCCGAGGAGATTTCTTCGATGAGTTCGTCTCCGTTTACCTTTCTGAAATCGGTGAAGCCTTTCAGCCTTAGTTTGGGGAAAATCTCGACCGTCCCGTTTCGTAAGGCATCCCGAAGGCGGGTAGCATTGAACAGAATCCCGGAGTTTTCGCTTTGGCGGACAACCTGGGTGAGGGTGATTTCCTGTACCTTTAAATTATATCCCCGCAGTATTTCCGGATTGAGAGCCGGGCTTTCGGTTTGCATGACGGGGGGTAACTGTGCCACATCGCCCATCAGGATCAGGCGGCAGTTTTCTCCGGAATAGACATATTGGACCAGGTCGTCCAGCAGGCGTCCGGTTCCGAAAACAAACGAGTCCAGTCCTTCATTGGCTATCATGGACGCTTCGTCTACGATAAATAGCGTGTCTTTATGCAAGTTATCAGCCGGATGAAAACCTGTCGGTTCGTTGGAAAAGGCTTTCTGGCGATATATCTTCTTGTGTATCGTAAATGCTTTCTGTCCGGCATAGCCGGAAAATACCTTTGCCGCCCGTCCGGTCGGAGCGAGCAAGATGCTTTTTTGTTTTAGCTCTGCCATCGTCTTCACCAAAGCTCCGACCAAGGATGTTTTACCGGTTCCTGCATATCCCTTCAGCAGTAAAAGCGAATCCGATTCTTCCGAAAGCAGGAAATTGGATAGGAAATTTAATGCCAAAACCTGGTCTTCGGTCGGATCATATGGAAAATTTTGTGTAATTTGGCGGCTTAAATAACTATTTATCATTTTGATTGTAATAATTTTCGCGATAAAGGTAGTGTATTAAATATTCTTTTTTAAATTTGCCGAACGAAATAAATTCAAAAAACAATATAAACCATGAAAGTTACATTAAAGATTTTATTGGCTGTGGCAGTAGTACTGCTTGCGTACATGTGTTACAGAAGTATTATGGGTCCGATCGAATTTAAAGATGAGAAGGATCGTCGTGAAAATTTGATCAAAGCTCGTTTGATCGATATCCGTAAAGCACAGATTGAGTACAAGAACATTCACAAGGTGCATGCAGCCAATTTTGATGAACTGAGTAAGTTTTTAAAAGATGAAAAATTGCCGTTCCTTATCAAGGAAGGTGTATTGACTGACGAACAGCTTGAAAAAGGTATGACTGAAAAGGAAGCCGTTAAGAAGGGTCTGATCAGACGTGATACTATTTGGGTGACAGCTGTTGATACATTGTTCGGCAAAGGTTATAATGTAGATGATTTGCGTAACGTACCGGGTGCGAACGTACAGTTTACGATGGATACGGCTACTCTTACTTCCGGTTCCGGTTATACTGTAAAAGTATTCCAGTGCGGTGTCCAGTATGACGACTATCTGGGCGACTTGGACAAGCAGTTGGTTTACAACTTGAAGGACAAGGCTGAAAAGATGAACAAATATCCGGGTCTGCGCGTTGGTTCTGTTGAAGAAATCAATAACAACGCAGGTAACTGGGAAGATTAATACAGCCTATGGCTATAAACTTGTCTGATAAGTTAACAGCTGATCATTCGGAAAATTACATAATGTCCATCCGGCTTCGGTCGGGTGGACTTTCTTTTTCCGCATACAGTCCTTCGGTGAACGAGAGTTTCTTTTATAGAGACGTCGAATTCGACCGGACAAGGCCTTATGTCTCTTCTCTGAAAGAATGTTTCTTCGAAAATGATTTCCTGACCTGGTTCTACAAGCAGGTCAATGTGGTGTGTGTCACTTCCCAGTATACGCTTGTGCCGGCTTCTGTTTTTCAGGAAAAACAGAAGGCTGGACTGCTGGCGTTCACATTTTCATCTTCCGAAGGGCGTTGCCTGAGCAATGAACTGAAAGACGAACAGGCGGAACTGGTATTCGGAGTGGATGAGGATGTGTATGAGTTCTGTTCCCGTTCGCTTGTCAATCCTCGTTTTGTCCATCATGTCGGTCCGTTGCTTTCGCTGTGGAAGAAGCAGAGCCGTGCGCGCTTGCCCCGCCAGCTATATGTCGTGTTGCATCGGCGGAGGATGGATGTGGCGTGCTATGCGCAGGGAAATCTGCTTTTCGTGAACTCGTTCGAGTATGAACATACGGATGATATTTTGTATTATATATTATATGTATGGAAACAGGTCGGAATGGATCAACAGAAAGACCAGTTGCGTCTTTTCGGCGATGTGCCCTTGCGAAATGATATAACGAATACGTTGCGGAATTATTTACAATATATCGATCCGCTGGAGATCCCTTCCGAAGCCTATTTGATGGGGCCGGAGGTGTTGCAGGCTCCGTTGGATCTTATAGCTCTATCATTATGCGAATTATAAGTGGAATATACGGACGGCGACGTTTTGATGTCCCGTCTACCTTCAGCGCCCGTCCGACGACGGACTTTGCGAAGGAAAATATCTTCAATGTGATCTCCAACCATATCGATTTTGAGGGGGTGGATGCGCTCGACCTGTTTGCGGGTACGGGAAGCATTTCTTTCGAACTGCTTTCGCGCGAATGCCGGAGCGTGACGGCTGTCGAAAAGAATAATGCACATGCCTCCTTTATCGCCAAAGTCGCCAAAGAGCTGAAAACGGATTCGCTGACACTGATTCGCGGCGATGTCTTCCGTTATCTCCATTCGGCTCCGACCCAAGGTTTTGATTTCATCTTTGCAGATCCCCCTTATGCCTTGAAAGAATTGCCCGAAGTGCCGGAACTTGTCTTCAAACGCGATCTGCTGCGGGACGGAGGCATCTTCGTGATGGAACATCCGAAGACAAATGATTTCTCCGGGTTGCCCTATTTCTACCAGCACCGCGTCTACGGTTCGGTGAACTTTTCCATCTTTATTAAAGAAGAGGAGAAAACAGACGCATAAACGATTCGGCTATACGTTGTTTGAGCGGGCGTTTCAGCCAGCGTGACGGCACCAGTCTTTCGCAACTATGCATGTCGTGCAGGAATACTTTTCTCATCTGTTGGGCAAACGAGGGCTGGTAGACAAATGCGTTGATCTCGAAATTATGCTCGAAGCTGCGGAAGTCCATATTGGCGGAACCGATGCAGGTCAGTTCGTCGTCTGCCACCATCAATTTCGAGTGAAGGAATCCCGGTTTATAGAAATAGACCTTGACGCCCGCCTTTACCATTTCATCAATGAAAGAGTGAGTCGCCATGTTCGCCGTACGTGTGTCCGAACGCTTGGGAAGCATCAACCGCACGTCGACGCCTCCTAAAGCCGCTATCTGCAAAGCTTGGTTCAATCCTTCGGTCGGAAGGAAGTAAGGAGTCTGGATAAATACATATTTCTTGGCGTTGGCAACCGTGAAGATGGCTGCTTGCAAGAGTGTACGCCATTGTCCGACGGGGCCGCTGGTACAGATCTGCATGATGTTATCATCCGAATAGACCGGAAGCGGCGGATAATAGATCTTTTCGTTCAGGAGTTTCTTGCTGACCACATACCAATCGATAAGGAATGCGGCCTGTAAGCCGTGTACTCCCTTTCCGATGATCTTGAAGTGCGTGTCTCTCCATGTCCCCCAGCTGGTCCCTTTCGTGTAGCGGTCTGCAATGTTCATGCCACCCATAAAACCGACTTTGCCGTCTATGACCACGATCTTCCGGTGGTTCCGGTAGTTTACTTTGCTGGTGAAGACTGGAAATGCCACTTTCAGGAAAGCATGGACTTCGATGCCGGCATCCGACATTTCCTTGAAGAACTTGTCTTTCACGTTCCAGCAGCCCACATCGTCGTAAAGAACGCGGACTTCTACTCCTTCTTTGGCTTTCTCGATCAGCAGTTTTTTGACCTTGTTTCCGACCTCGTCGTCGCAGAAGATGTAATATTGGATGTGAATATGATGGGTTGCTTTGGCAATCTCTTGCAAAAGGTCGTGAAACTTGTCTGCCCCGTTCGTATAGATCGTGATGTTGCTTCCGTAGAGCAGGGACGATTGGTTGCTGTTTGTCAACAGTGTGACCAATGGCTGGTAGGGGGCCGGAACGGAACAGGCATCTTGTGGGAGTTTCCCTTCCTGCGGCCGTTTCATGATACGCTTATAGGTGCGTCGGGAGATAATCCGTTGCTTCCGGTTATCCTGCCCGAAGAAGAAATAGAACAGGAGCCCGATACCGGGGGCGAGCAGTAACACGATCACCCAGGGAATCGTTTTCAACGGATTCCGGTTCTCCGTGATGATAACCAACACTAGCCCAAGAATGGTGACGCAGTATAATATGATGAATATTATACCCACTATCCATTGTATGTGTATGAGTGCCAGCATTTCGGATGTTTTTTATATCTGTCAATATGTTGTAATTTGTAAAGATAGGAAGCTAAAACGGAAATAGCAAATGCGGAAGCTTTGTTTTTGTAAACCATATAGGGGAAACATTGTTCAATCTTTACTACATTTGACGTCATTAATATAGAATAGATTATGATTACTTATGTTATTATCGGGGTCACGGTTGTCGTGTCCTATATTTGTTTCGGCAACCATGAGTTGTTTCGGAAGTTGGCCTTCATACCGTATTGTACCGTTCATAACCGGGAATGGTATCGATTGATTACGCATGGTTTCGTGCATGCCGACATGACACACTTACTTGTGAATATGTTTACTTTCTGGTCATTCGGGACATATATGGAAAGTGCTTTCGGTTATTTGGGACTCGGTACGGGTGGCTATCTGGGATTATATTTTGGCGGGATGGTTGCTGCTTCACTGTATGATCTGATTCGCCGGCGTAATGATCCTTACTATGTTTCGATAGGCGCTTCGGGAGCTGTATCGGCTGTCTTGTTCACTTCCATCTTCCTGGACCCGTGGGGCAAGATTTTGTTTTTTGCCGTACTGCCGATTCCTGGGATTGTCTTTGGTGTGATCTACCTGGCCTATTGCCAGTATATGGCAAGAAAGGCGGGGGATAATGTCAATCATAACGCCCACTTCTACGGAGCGCTTTACGGTTTGATTTACCCGGCTATATTGGAGCCTTCGCTGGTCAAGGGGTTCTATCTGTCACTTTTGGCTTGATCCAAAAGTGACAGATAAATCATCAGAACCTTCCACCCGGAGGCGGGCCCATCGGACCGCCATGTCTCGGCCCTCTTCCGCCAGGTCCGGACACATCGTTCATGCTGGCTCCCCCTTTGAAGATACTAAAGCGGTAGATGAAGTGCACCATGAAGTAACTACCCAGTGTGTTGTATTCGGAGTCCTGTGTATAGCTGGCGGTTACGCTACGGGATATGTTGCTGCGTTGTTTCAGTATATCGTATATTTTGAAACGGAGCGTCGCTTGGTTCCCTTTCAAGAATGATTTGGAAGCAGAGGCGTTCCATAACACTTCGTTCTGTTTGAAACCGTCTGAATAACCGGAGTTTGTCGACCAGTTGATATCACTTTCCACTTTGAAATCGAGTGGAAGATAGATCGTTGTCGTTCCACCCACACCGTAGTTGAAGGCGTTCAGTTCGCTCTGTCCTTGGAGGGTGTTTTGTGTTCCGTTGTAACGGATATTACCGTTCAATCCGAGGTCCAGATAGTCGGAACGGAAATCGATGCCGGCGCGTTCCATCAGAATCAGGTTCTTGTTCGTATTCTTCTCCTCATTGATAAAGCCGTTGTTATTGGCATAAGAGGCCATTGTCATGGAGTTGATTGAGAATTTGCGGTTTTTGAGCGGTGTGTTGAATAGGACGCGAATGTTCCCGTTGTAGTTCCCGTTTACGTTGTCGTAGGTCGTCATCTTTTTACCGGTATTGCCGACATAGACGGACTTGTTGACGATATCGTTGATCACATAGTCGAAATTCAACATTACCATCAAGGCTGTTTGCTTGTCCGGCACAAATTTCTGGAAACGGATGAACAGGTCGTTTGTGTAAGTCGGTTTCAGGTCCGGGTTACCCATCGTCGTATTCAGCGGGTCGGAGATGTCTGCCACCGGCTGCAACTGTGTCATGCTGGGTTGGCTGGTACGTCCGCGATAGTTGATGCGGAGGTTCGTGCGTTTGTCGAATTTGTAGTTGAAGCGAACCATCGGTGAAAGGTTCACCACGTTGCGCGACAATTTGGAGAGAACCGTATCGCCCACGAAGTTCTCGCTCGTACTATGGGACGGGTCTACCGTTAAACCGACCGTATAATCATATTTTTCCCGGACAGCTTTGAAGGCGAGGCTGACCTGCTGGTTGATGAAGTTGTTGCGGTAGCTTTTGCTGTAAGCCGTGTCCAACACGTTGTAATCTTCGCTTCCTTCTTCACGGGTATAAGAGTTTTTCAGAGATTCCTGTTTGTTTTGCCGGATGCTGTAGGTTGCTTGAATGAAGTTGTTGTGGCCGATCGGTTCTACCCAGGACAGGTAAGCCCGGTAGTTGAACCCTTTGTTGTCGTAGCGGAAGCGTTGATCCACCAGTTCGTTGTCCATCCCGTCAGCCATCATTAGATATTCGGTGTTCGAATAGTTCAGTCCCTTATTATAGGAATCGCTGAGTCCTCCCGACAGAGATCCGCTGAAAACACGTCCTTCACTGTTTAGTTTGCGGCTGAATTCCAAGCGGGCGTTGAGGTTGTATCCGCTTCCGTCGGAGAGGTAATCGGATTCGCCGATGTTGACCGTGTCGCGGTTTCCGCTCAGCGTGTTGAAGGTGCTCCCTTCACGGCTATGGCTGTTACTGTAACTGAAGCTCGGACGGAATATGATCTGGGTGAGCGAGTCAGGTTTCCATTCCATACGGAGGTCGGCTGCTACATTGTCGCTGCGCGTGTTACTGCTGTTGTTCTCGTTGTAGAAAGAGGTGCTGTCGCCCGGTAGGATATTCTGTCGGTTGCTCTTGCTGATCGCGTCGTTGTCGGAATGAGAATAACGGAGGTTGCCCCCGACCGTCAACTTCGGATTAAATTCTTTACTGAAGTTCAGGCCGATATTGCCGGATGTTGTGATCCCGTTGCCGGCTCCTCCGCCCCGACGTCCACGCGGTCCGCCCATCCCAGAGAACATACTGGAGGCAAGGTCCGAGAATCCCATATTATTCGTGTTGTTGATACCTCCCATCAAAGTCAGCTGATCGTTGTTGATAAAACGGTTCACCATGAAGTTCCCTTCGTATCGGTCTTCGCTACCATAACCGGCAAAAGCGTTTCCGAACCAGCCCTGCTTCATGCCGGGCTTGACGGTTAGGTTGATGACGGTTTCCTCCTCTCCGTCGTCAAATCCGGTCATTTTGGCCATATCGCTCAGTTTGTCCAACACTTGCACTTTGTCGATCATTTTCGATGGTAGATTCTTGGAGGCCACCTTGGGATCGTCGGAGAAGAACTCTTTTCCGTCGATCAGCACCTTTTTGATCTCTTTCCCGTTGACGGTGATCTTTCCTTCACTATCCACTTCCACACCGGGCATTTTTTTCAGCAGGTCTTCCAGCATGGAGCCTTCCGTGGTTTTATAGGAATCGGCATTGTACTCCATCGTATCGTTGCGTACAGTTACTTCCGGTGCTTTTCCGATCACGACAGCTTCGCCCAATTGAATTGCCCCGTCGGTAAGCGCGAGTTTGCCCAACTTGACCGGATTGGTTTTCCCCGTAACACGCAGGGGTTGATAGAGCGGATCGAATCCGACAAACGACACGTGCAGTAGATAACTGCCGTTCTTGATGTTCTTGAGCATGAAACTTCCGTTGCGCGATGTGGCGATACCTCCGATCATGGAGCTGTCTTTGACACTTAACAAACGAACTGTAGCCTGTTCGATCGGTTCATTGGTCCCTTCCTCAATCACCGTTCCGGTGATGTCTACACCTTTTTGCGCATATGCAGGCATAATCAATAGAATTAAAAACAGAATAAAAAAATACCTTCCCGATTTCATAACTTTTATTTTATCTTATCTGATATTAAGTACGAAAAGATAGACACGGAAGTTTTCCGTAAGTTTAATAAGCTTTGGTTTGATTTTGATTTATTAACGAATGCGTTGTGCCTTACAGATTAGTATTGTTTTCCTTCTCTTGCCATCCATATGAAGTGTTAAAAATATTATCCACTATAGTATTTCCATTTATTTATGGTTATTAGTCGTAACTAATGTTATGATGGTAACATTTTGTCAATATGCTTTTAGCCTAAGATATTTATCAGAAGCGGAAGATAATCTTTCAATTTGAAACGAAGTATCTTAAGTGCTTGCGATATTCTGTATTCGACGGTTTTTACCGATATTCCGAGTTTCTCGGCAATCTGCACATTCGTCTTTTCCCCGAATCGGCTCATGGCAAATGTTTCCCGATAGGTTTCGGGTAGGTTCTCGATCGCTTTCTGTATGTTTTCTGTCAGTTCATTCACGAAATAGTAGTCCGGGTCTTCAAACTGGTCTTTTATTTTCTCATATATCTGGTTATGGATACGTTCGTGGTACTGGTTTTTCCTGATCGCATTGAGGCAACGATGCTTGGTGGAGATAAACAGATAGGATTTCAAAGACGTCTCAATTACAAGATTTTCCCGTGTCTCCCAAAGAAAAAGCATCAACTCCTGCACAAGCTCTTCAGAATCATCATCAGAAATATATTGTGACGCATATTCGCAAAGGGGGGAGTAATACTTGATAAACAGCTGCTTGTAAGCATTCCGGTCTCCTTGTTGTAATAGTATTGTCAGGTTATTTTCATCCATGCCCTTTACATTTAAATTTTTTATCTCTTTGCGCAAAGGTAAAAAATAATAAAACTATTTTGAATTTATGAGTAGGTTCTTTCCTGGAAACTTTAGTAAAAGTATCATTGAAATCAATTTTCTATATAAAAATGTATTTTTTGTTTAGGGTATAGTCTGTACGAGTTTGTCATATATAAAATGGAAATTGGAAAAGAACATATGGATGGGATAAGTCTTGACACTACTTTGCTCTTCAAATACTTTAGAGGTTTGACGACTGGAGAGGAAAGAAAGCGTGTGGAGGATTGGATGCAAATTTCAGAAGAAAATGAGAAAACCGTATTACAGGCAGCCCGTATTTTTTATATTTCTCAAACAAGTGAACGGATTCTTTCCCGAAATTCTATTGAGGCTTACAAGAAGGTCCAAAAGCGTATAGATAAACGTAAGAAAAAGATAAGGTTGTACGAGATTTCTATTGTTGCAGCGTGTTTTGTTGGGCTATTGGTAATATCGACAGCTATTTCATTTTTGTTGCGGAAGTCTTCTGTATTGGCTCCGCAGCAAATAACGGTCTGTGCGAATAGAGGTGTGAGGACAAGTCTTGATTTGCCGGATGGTTCGATTGCCTATTTGAATTCGGGCAGTACGCTTTCTTATCCTTCTTCATATGATGCAGAGGAAAGGAAGGTGACACTTGTCGGTGAGGCTTATTTTTCAGTAAAACATGATCCGGCGCATCCGTTTATTGTGAGTGTATCTCATGATCGTTTGAGGGTGAAGGTGCTCGGAACAGAATTTAATGTTCGGGCTTATGAGAAAGAGAATGTTGTACAAACGACCTTGGTCTCCGGATCTGTAAATATAGTAATGAAAGAAGATAAGGGTAAAACAAATGAAAGAAATTTGTATCCGTCGGAAAAAGCTGTTTATGATTTAACCGATAAGACCTTGGAAGTTATAAATGTTGATGTTGAAAGTGAGATTGCTTGGAAGGAGGGACGTTTGGTATTTAAAGAAACACCTTTACCTGAAGTCTTGAGATGTTTGGCTAATTTTTATAATGTCGATTTTAAGGTGATGGATCCGGTTCTTGACTCGTACCGCTTAACTGGTACTTTTAATAATCGGCAATTATCGCAGATTTTAGATTATCTTAGGATTTCTTCTCGGATTGATTATTCGATAAAACGGATGGAAATGGATGACAGTCTGTCCGCACAGCGTGAACAGGTTGTGCTTCGCAGGATAAAATAAGAATATGATGTTTAACTTAAATTTAATGCTTATGGAATAAATGAACTAATAATGAATGAGAGAACGGCAGAAAAATAAATATGGATTTTTCTCGTCAAATTAATTAATAATCTGGTTGTCCAGATTTAATTTAATCTTAAATCAATAATTACAAGTATGACTAAAAATAATGATGGTCGATTGGATCACAGTGATCCAATACCAGATTTTATAAAATCTGGTATATATCGAGTATTTAATTTTATTTTTTTATTTCTGTTCTTCTGCACAGGAGCAGTATTTGCGTCAGGCTCTTATGCCTCAAATACGATACTGTCTATTAATGCAGAGAAGAAGAGTATAGCAGAGGTGTTAAACGTTATAGAAAATAAATCAGAGTATCATTTTTTCTATAATAGCAAGTTGGTTAATGTCGATCGTAAAGTAACGCTTGCCGTAGATAACAAGGATATCTTTACAGTATTAGATATCTTGTTTAAAAATAGTAATATAGCTTATAAGGTCGTAGATAAAGACATTATCCTGACTGAATCAGCTATCCCTTCAAAAAATGAAAAATACCAGGCGAATAAACGAATTACCGGTATTATAAAGGATCAAACAGGTGAACCTGTCATAGGAGCTAATGTCGTACTTAAGGGAGATAATGGGACGGGTACGATCACTGACATAAATGGGCGGTACAGCCTGGATGTACCAGAAAATGCGGTTTTGATTATTTCTTATATTGGATATACTTCCATAGAGATTCCGGTCAAGGGACAATCAGAAATTAATGTGACATTGAAAGAAGATTCTCAGGCCATTGAAGAAGTTGTCGTTGTTGGTTATGGCACTCAAAAAAAGGTTAATTTGGTTGGAGCTGTAGCCGCAGTCAATATTGATGAAAAAATATCAAGCCGTTCAATATCCAATGTGTCTTCCGGACTTTCCGGTTTGGTACCTGGTTTACAGGTTTCCCAAACAACCAGTATGGCGGGTAACGATAATGCCTCTTTGATGATTCGTGGTATGGGTACGGTAAACAATACCAGTCCGTTAGTAGTCGTTGACGGTATGCCGGATGTCGATATCAACCGTATCAATATGGCTGATGTTGAAAGTATTTCGGTCTTGAAAGATGCAGCGTCTGCCTCTATTTACGGATCCCGTGCTGCCAATGGGGTTATTCTGATAACAACTCGTACAGGTAAAAAGGGAAAGACGAGTATTAATTTTACGGGCTCTTATGCGATAGAAAAACCATCACGTTCTTATGACTTTATGGATGATTACCCACGTGCATTGACATTGCAACAGTTTAGGGCAGCATCAGGTACAAAACGGGAAAGCTATAACTTCAAAGATGGGACGATCGATCAATGGATGGCGTTAGGAATGATCGATCCGTTACGCTATCCGAATACTGATTGGTTTGATACTTTCATGCGTACAGGTACCCTTCAAAACTATACGCTTTCAGCAACTGGTGGAAATGACAAATCTAATTTTTACATTTCTATCGGTATGATGGATAAAGAGGGCATTCAGATGAAAAACGATTTCAAGCGTTATAATACTCGTTTCAATTATGACTATAATATGTTCAATAATGTGAAAGTGGGTGCTCGTTTCGATGGTAACTGGTCTGAATTTACTTATAGTGGTTATGCCGATGGTATTACGAACAATGATACCAGCGATTCCGGAGGTGGTGATATGCAATATGCAGTTGCTGGTGTGACTCCTTATGATCCTGTGACTGGCCGTTATGGTGGTGTTATGGCTTATGGAGAAGATATTCAGGCTTATAACCCGTATGCTTTTTTTGACAGCCGCAATCCAAAGCAAACCCGCCAGCAATTGAACGGAAGTATTTATTTGGACTGGAATGTCTTTAAGGGTTTTACTGCACATATCGATTATGCTCTGAGCTTTAGCAACTATTTTCAGAAAAGAGCTGATACTCCAACCGGAGCAGCTTATGATTTTCAGACAGGAAAAGATATCGGACGTTACTATGTTGCCGATAATGTGGGGGTCAGTGATAATAATACTACCAACTACAAGACACAGTTGAACGGCCGTTTGCAATATGAGACGACTATTGCGCAAAATCATAATATCGGTGCAATGTTTGTCTATAGCGAAGAGTATTGGCATACCCGTTCAACGGGGGCTTCCCGCAACGATCGTATTCATCCGTCGACCAGTGAAATTAATGCAGCTTTGACGAATGTTCAAAGTAATTCGGGAAGTTCTGCTTCTGAAGGTTTGAGGTCTTATATCGGCCGTATGAATTATAGTGCATACGATAAATATTTACTGGAATTCAGTTTTCGTGTGGATGGTTCTTCAAAGTTTATTAAAGGACATCAATATGGTTTCTTCCCGACTGTTGCAGTTGGTTGGCGCTTCACTGAAGAAGAGTTCCTGAAAAAATATCTTTCCTCGTGGTTGTCAAGTGGAAAACTTCGTGCTTCTTGGGGAAAGTTGGGTGACAATTCGGGAGTAGATCGTTTTGAACAATTGGAAACTCTGACAGCGATGAATTATATGTCGAGTGATGTTGTTAAAGGGTTTGTGAACAAGAAAATGATCAACAAAGATCTTTCTTGGGAAGTTTCTACAGATATCAATGTAGGCTTGGATTTAGGCTTCTTGAATAATCGTTTACGTACGGAAATTGATTTTTATAACCGTTTGCGTACAGGCATGAATCGTCCGTCTCAGATGTCAATCCATCTGACTGGGGCATATAGTGCTCCTCGAGCCAATATCGGTGATCTGCTGAATAGAGGCTTGGAATTGAACTTGACATGGAAAGACAAAATTGGTAATGTGGAATATTCTGTCAACTTGAACGGGGCTTATAACCGTACAGTATTAAAAGAGTGGAATGAGTTCCTCAGTCGTGGTTGGGTCTATTTGGATATGCCTTACCACTTCTTATATGTTTATGAAAACAATGGTATAGCCCAAACATGGCAGGATATTTATAACAACACGCCTCAAGGTTTATCGCCGGGCGATGTGATCCGTAAAGACTTGAACGGAGATGGTATAATTGATGGGAAGGATAAAAAAGCTTATCCGAATATCCAGCGGGATCGTCCGACAACCACTTACGGTATTACCCTGCAGGCTGCTTGGAAAGGATTTGATATATCCATGTTGTTTAATGGAGGTTTAGGGCGTAAGGATTTCTGGCTTACAGATTTCAATAATACGGCATTTGCCGACAGGCGATATGCTTCCACTTGGGATCACTGGACCGAACCCTGGTCTTTGGAGAATAGAGGTGGGGAATGGCCAAGGTTAGGAACAAGCACGGACAGAAGCGATAATAGTTATTGGCTCTATAACATGAATTATCTTAGAATGAAAAATATCATGTTAGGATATAATCTGCCGAAAAAACTTTTGTCCAAAATCTCGATGACGAATTTGAGGATTTATGCTTCTGCCGAAAATTTGTTTACCGTGACACAATATCCGGGACTTGATCCTGAAAAGAAGAATAGTGCTCGTGACTTGTATCCGATCAACCGGTCTTTCTCAATCGGTCTTAATGTTAGTTTTTAAACAGGAATGGTATGAAAAAAAATAGATTTAAAATATTAACGGTCGCATGTGTTGTTGGAGCTAATCTGATATTTTCTTCATGCGTTGATAATTTATTGAACCAGACTCCGGGGGGAGAACTGGCTTCTTCCTTGTATTGGAAAACTGAAAGCGATGCGGAATATGCTGTCAATGGTGTTTATAGTCAGGCACGAGCCATGTTCAATCGCGATTATGTGTTCGATGGAAATACGGAATATCTGAGATTCAGAGGTAATGTCGGGACTTCTCAGGCAACCGGAGACCGGAGTATTGCTTATCGTAGCGGCTCTTATAACAATCCTTCTTCTACCTATGGAAGTAGTTTTGATAATTACTATCAATATGCTTATGCTACAGTTAATCGTGCCAACTATGCTATTCAGAATATAGAAAAAATGCTTCCCGATGCAAAGACGGAGGAATCCAAAGCAAAGTTGGAGGCCTTTATTGGCGAAGCTAGGATGTTGAGGGGAATGGCCTATTTCCGCCTGATTTCCATGTGGGGGGATGTTCCTTATTTCGATAGGATAATAGAAAGTAATGATGAGGTTGCTAATATTTCACGTACTTCTATTACGGAAATAAAGCAGCATATCTATGATGACTTTACTTATGCTTGGGAAAAACTGCCGGCGAAACCAGTGGCATTAGGACGTTTTACTAAATGGGGGGCTTTGGCGTTCCGGGGTAAATTGCAACTTTTCTGGGCTTGTTGGAACCGTACCTCTTGGCCGTGGGATACCCCTGTCTCTCCTGATGGAGGTTGGCCGGAGCTGGATACGTTCACTCCTAATGCGTCTGAGTCGGCACAAGCCTATAAAGATGCAGCTGCCGATTTTAAAAAAGTAATTGAGGAATCTGGTATTAGTTTGTTCCGTAACGGTGAACCTGGTGATTGGGGAGAAATGGGAGGATGTGAAGTATTGCCTAATTATTTTTATCTCTTTTTACCGACGGCAAATGCAGATCCTGAATTAATGGTTGGTTTTACGCATGGTGGAACCGGAACCGGACAGGGAGAAGAATTGATGAGAGATTTCGGTACACGTGCAACGGAAGGTAGCCAAGGCTGGGGACAACCACGCGCTGAATTGGCTAATCGTTATCAGTCTACGGTCACTGGTGATTTTTGCGAGAAACTGATCCCGAAGAATCCTGCTGATACGGATGCTCGTACGGCTGTTAATTCTGCGTTAAATCCGGAATCTTATAAAGATCGTGATTATCGTATGAAATCGACACTGTTGTGGGATGGAGAAACGATGGTAACTATGTTAAACCTTTCCTTCGACCAAATCCGTAAATATCAATATAAGGCATTACAAGGTTCGGTAGACGGTTACGGAGCAATCAATGCCGATGGAGATCAGACCGGTTATATTATGAGAAAGTTTGTCCGCAATTATGCGGGACAAGGTCGTTCGGATGGTGATTACCATATGCCGATAATGCGTTTGGCCGATGTTTATTTGATGTATGCGGAGGCTGCCAATGAGGCTTATGGGCCTACTGGTGATGGTGGTCTGGCACTTGATGTGGTTAATCGGGTTCGTCATCGTGGTAATTTACCTGCCCTGAAACCTGAGAAATATGCCGATAAGCTGACTTTCTTTTATGCAATCGAACAGGAGAGAATCGTAGAATTGTTTGCGGAAGGACAACGTCTCTTTGATCTTCGTCGCTGGCGTTCCATTGAACGGGTATTTTTACCGCCGCAGACATCTCCCGGGGTTAGGATGTATGATACACACGGTGCTTTGAGGCAGACTGTTTTTAATAATACTTCTTTGCTGAATTATCAACGAAACTATATCTTTCGGATTCCACCTTCTGAAAGAAATAAAAATCCGAATTTGACACAGAATACACCATGGTTATAATTAAAAAATTGGATGATATGAAAAAGATGATTAATAAAATTTGCTTGTTTTTGTTCATTGCCTTGATTGCTGCATCATGTGAAGATTTTCCGGTAGATGAAGACGGGTTGTTAATCACGACAAGAGCAGAATGTTATGTGAGTAATTTTGATTTGTATAATACGGATCATCAAACAATTAAGTTGGGTAATGCCTATGTCGATACAACAGCTCAAGTGGCTATCATGTATGTCAAATTTGGTACCCCGATTAATAATGTTTGGCCGCGTATATCTCTTTGTGAAGATGCAAAACTGGCTCCTAAAATTACGGGGTGGATGGATTTCTCCGGTTCCAAAATGAATATGGAATTCATCGAAGGTGATTGGAAGTCCGGGAATCCGTCGGATCAGTTGAGTGAGCGCATTGTGAATAATCCGTCGGTATTTCCTTCGACGGCCAAACGGTTCACTGTTATCGCCGGTAATCGTGAAATTAAAAAGGAATACATATTCCTTATAGTAGAAAGACCATTGCAATAATAAAAAATGAAAAGTATGAAACTGAAATATTATTATTTTGTATTGTTGTCATTTGCTTTAACTTTGGTTGCATGTGATGATGATCCTGTGTTATTGAAAGATCCAGTCTCAGCATTAAGCAATGATTGTATCAAACGCAGTCTGCCTGTTGCACCGAATATTGTAGGTAATGAAATAGAATTTGCCTATGCGATGGCTATTCCTAATGAACTTGGGAAACTGTCGTCCGCTCAGGTTGTGAGCAGTATTGCTGGTGCTACCGGTACTTACTTTGACCCAAATTCGTATTATACCAATTCGTCCGGTCAGGATATTCCGGTAAAAGTTTGTTCTGATTCAGAAACGAACGGGACAACAACTGTTATAGACTTCACTGTTGATACCTGTGCGGCAACTCTTCGTTATTATTATATTATTCCGGAAGAAGCTCGTGGCAAAGATGTACAGTTCTCATTTTCGGTTAAAGCTAGTAACGGTCAAGTTGCGGAATACAAATTAGGTCCGTATAAGATTTCAAAAATGGATATGGCCAAAAATTTGTCAGTGACTAATGATAAATGTTATCTTTCATTCTTGAATGAGGGAGAGGCCGTGCATATTTATTCAAAGGCAGATTTGCAGGCTAACCCTTCGTTGGCTGCGAAAATTGATATCATGTATGCGTATAGTGAAAAATCGGATTTGTCACATGCCTTCTATACTTCTTCTTCTCCAAAAGAATATATGGGTGGAACAGAACTCCCTTCCGGTTTTGTCAATAATACCAAGATGATCAAAGTTTATGGCCTACAAGATCGACAACTGTCTGACTTGCAATACAGCAAATTTATTGATGATTTGGATTTTGAGACAATCGATATGTCTAAATGTACGAACTATATCTTGGGATTAAAAGAAGAGGCCGGTGCGTGGGTTGAGACGGCTGACGGTAAATATAGAGCATATGTTTATATTAACAAGGCTTCTGCGAGTGAGGTGACTGTTAGTGTCAAAAGGTATAAAATGTAAGTTTTGTTGATGAGCTGAAAGGTTGGTAAGTTGCAGAACTTAGATTCTTCGACTTACCAACTGATTACTTCGTTTTTGTTTTTAGTCTATTCTATTATATAAACCAATATATTATGAGACACAATATACGATTTTTATTGATAGTGACTACGCTTTTGCTGATAACCGGTTTCGGAACTGCTCAACAGTTTGTGCATCCCGGAATAGATATGAACCAAGCAGACTTGGAGTATATGCGTAAGCAAGTTCTGGCGGGAGAACAACCGTGGAAAGATGCTTATGATTTGTTGAAGGAAAAAATTCCATTGGATTTTCAAGTAAAGCCTTTTGCTCATGTGGTCAGTGGACCCTATTCTAATCCTGATATCGGAGGGAAGGATTTGTCTCAGTCTGCACGTATAGCGTATAGTTGTGCTGTCTTATGGTATATTTCAAGAGAAGAGCGTTATGCTGAAATAGTGGTCGATATTATTGAGAAGTGGGCCAATACTTTACGCAGTTTCGATGAGAATAACGCCAAATTGCTTGTGGCATTGACTGGTTATGAGTTTTGTAATGCAGCCGAGATTTTGCGCTATAATTATTCCGGGTGGAAAAAGAAAGATACGGAAAATATGATACGATTGATGATGTCGGCTTTCTATCCGACTATTCGTTATTATTTTTCTGTTGCAAACGGCAATTGGGACGGAGCGATCATGCATACCTTGCTGGCCATTGCTGTTTTTACTGATAATAGGGAATTATTCGATAATGCAGTCTATCACTATTTGCATGCTAATGCGAACGGTAGTCTGATTAAATATATTTATCCTACCGGCCAATGCCAGGAGACCCGTCGGGATCAGGGACATGTCCAAATGGGACTTTATGAATTTTCAGGGGCGGCACGTATCGCCTATACACAGGGGGTGGATCTGTTCAGTGCTGCGGATAACAGGTTGGCTTTAGGCCTGGAATATTCTGCACGTTTTATATGCGGTGATTCTGTTTATGCTTATGGCGTTCCTTCGCAACGGGAACGGTTTAAATATCGTGCAGGATTTGAACACTGCATCGATCATTTTACGGCAAAGGGAGTCAACATGCCTTACCTGAGAGAATTATGTAGTCGTACTAAAATGAATAATCCGGCAAATGCCCTATGGAAGCTGACTGCATTTCGTGAAGAGTTTCGGCATAAACCTTCTGAACTTGTTGATATTCAGGAAAGCAAGATCGCTTATCATGCAGGTGCGACATTGGAACAGGCGCAGCCGGTGGGGCACTCTGTAATCGAAGTAAATAACCCGGAAGACCTTCAAGCAGTATTGAATGCGAATGCTGGTTCTGGCAAAACGCTTTTTTTACGTGCCGGTGAATATCGATTGAAACAATCCTTGACCATTCCTTCTGAGATACATATCTGTGGAGAAGGGCGGAGCACAGTCTTGATTTGTGAACCAACGGTCCGGACGGCAGCTGTCTTATTGGGCGATTTGGATGCGAAAAATATTACGATAGAGAATCTTGTAGTGGATGGTTCCAAAGAACATCAGGAAGCTTATGATCCGAATTCCGGACGTTTTTACAGAACCGGGCGCTATAGTAATGCTTTGGCGGGAATTTCCATGAGAGGAGAAGCAGGACATGCTTTCGGCAATATTAAATTGAAAAATCTGACTGTGATCAACTTCTCCAGATCAGGAGTTTATATATCGGATGCGGAAGGAATCGAGATCGACCATTGTGATTTTACTGAAAATGGTGCACATGTTGTTCCTGGTCCAAGGTTACAACACAACCTGATGATCCAACACTCCACTGGTGTTATGATAAAGGATTCACGGTTCGATACATCTATACGTGGTTGCGGATTGGTTCTTGATCATTGTAAGTCATTAAAGGTAGAAAACTGCGAAATTGCCAGAAATGGTTGGCATGGCTTGCTAATGGCCGAATGTCATAACGGCCAAATCGAAAATTGTCTGGTTGAAGGTAATGACGGATGCGGTTTTATGGGTGAATATCTGCATGATGGTTCCAGCTTGATTCAAATCAGGCATAATAAGATTCAGTATAATAATGATTATGGAATTCAGACATTTGGCATGAAAGAAACAGATATAAAAGATAATCTTTATAGATGGAACGGCAAAGAAGAACGGCAGGAATGGCTTTCTCCTGAGAAAAAACTGCAATTGGAACAATTATAATGAACAAATGATGAAAACGATATATATTATAATTTTAGTCTTGTTTACTGGCTTTACGGCTTTGGCAGAGAAACATCCGCATATCCTTGTCAAAGATGAGGATAAAGTTGCCGTGTTGGATAAAATAGAGAAACAAGCTTGGGCGAAACATATTTTCAATCAAACGAAAGAACGGCTGGCTGTCTATGTGGAAAGGCATCAGGCAGAACCGGATTGGATTTTGGACCGCTATTTGATGAACAGGATTCCCGGAAAACGTTATACCCGTTTTATATCAGATAAAGAAGGTACACAATTGATTGGTTACGAAGGTGACGCTCCGGTTCCGACTGTGCGGGTATCACCACATAAACGTGCTCCGATCACGCCACAAGGCCGGGCTTATGTTGTTCCTGAAATTGAGGATCTTGTCCCGAATGATACGTCTATGACAATGAATCTGCTGAATCCGGACACTCAGGAATATGAACGGGTGGACCCGCAGGCATATGTGGCCGCTATTAACGGTAGGATCAATGCATTGGCTTATGAGGCTTCTGTTATTTATTGGCTGACAGGAGAAGAAAAATATGCTAAGTTTGCTGCCGATATTTTGAACCAGTGGGTAAGTGGAGTTGTCTATCAGGAACCGATTGACGGCCCTGGACGTACCGGCTTTTTAGATATCCAGACGTTGGGAGATGAGAAAGAGAAACCGTTGATTTTGGCTTATGATTTCTTGTATCCTTATCTGGTAAAATATAAGTATCCTTTGGAAAATTATGACAAGGCTTTTGAAAAGGTCGCTTGGACGTTGTCGTTTAGAGGATATACTGGGAATAACTGGTTTGCCGCTGAAAGTTCGACTTTGGTTGCAGCAGCGTTATCATTACAAGATGCACAGAAAAGGAATTTTTATTTGGATTTTTATTTGAACCGGGATACGGTTGTTGACGGTTGTGGACAACTAAGCTTACCTTCCGCATCCAAGTTGTGGTTTACACCGGATGGGCATTGGAAAGAGCCGGGAGGTTATCATAATTATCCGGTATCGAAGTTAATAGAAGCTGCACTCATGCTTGAAAATAATGGCTATCAGATTTTTAATCAATATCCTATTTTGTTGAAAGCTTCTTATGTTATGTTGAAATATTCGTTTCCCGACTTAACAGCTTCGGCTTTTGGCGATACGGGGAGACCGCGCCAAAGCATGGAGTGCTTGGAGAGTGCTATTCTGATGGCTGACAGATATCAGTTACCGATTCTTCCGGATTTGTTGAATGCAGCCATGATTATGGAACAGGCAGGACAATATGACCGTTCAAAATCCGGGTTGACCGGATTGTTATGTTATTTGCCTGAATTACCGAAGGTAAAAAGTGTGAATGATCATCTTTGGAATAGATCGGAGCAGTTGGATTTTGCATCTTGTTATCTTCAGCGAAATGGAATAGATCCGCAGAATGGGCTGATGTGTGTAGTGCAGGGAGCTACTTATAATCATAATCATTCCAATGGTATGAGCATGGAGTTATATGGAGCCGGCACTGTTCAAGGTATCGATCCGGGTAATGGACCTACCTATGAACATCCGATGCATGTTAATTATTATACGCAATGGGCGGCACATAACACGGTTGTAGCTGCAGGAGCTTCTACTTCGGTAACTCCGTTTAGAGGTGGAGGTGGAACGAAAAGGATAGGACAGGTTGAATTGGTATCGATGGAACCATCAGCTGGTGAAAAGGCTATATCTGAGGAGTTTTCGTATACATTGACAAAATATTATGATGGTTCGACAAAAACAAATCAAGACCGTTTATTATCGATTCTTCGTATTGATGAGAAACATGGCTTTTATGTGGATTTTTATCGTTCCGATAATGCGATCAGTAATGATTATTTGTATCATAATATAGGGGATAGTGTGATTCTTTATACACAAGACGGGAAGGTATTGAAACAAGATGAGGTTTCTTCGTATCCTTGTGTTGGGGAGGATCTTCCGGGTTTACGATATTTCCGTTCGGTACGGACAACCGGACTCAATGAAAGTACGGTTGTTGCTTTATTTTCTGCAAGGCTATTAAACACAGGAACAAGTTACATGAAGATGTGGATACCGGCATCTTCAGATGTCTCTTATTTTACGGCATTAGCACCTGGAGCGAAAACCGCTTCATCACCTTATCAAAGCAAACCTTCTCTTGTCGTTACGATGCGGAAAGAGAAACCTGCTGTAAAAGAACCGTTTGTTGTTGTTTACGAACCTATATCAGATGAATTATCTGCTGATTTAATAGAGTCTGTTGACCGGATAAAATTGGATCCTTTGGGAAAAGAAAGTTGTGCTATTAAAGTAAAGACAAAAGAAGGTGATACTTTTACATTGGTTAATATTTTGAAAGATGGGCCTGTTATATTGAATAATCAGAAATGTTGTGCTGATTTTGCTATTTTTGCAAAGCGGAAAGGGAAAAATAGTGTGTATGTGGGAAATGGATCCTTTGTAGAAAATAAGGATTTTAAGATAGAATCGGAGAATCGGGGTAGCTTTTATATAGAATATGATCAAACCTCACTTCTTGTTCGTTCTAATTGTCCAATAAAAATACAAGCGAAAAATGGGATGTTGAAAGAACCTTTCTATTTGACTGGAGGCGAGAGAATCATTAAGATGGAGTGATGGATTGAAAATAGTACCATGATAATAATAGGATAGTTATGAGAAAAGTAATTATTGGGATATTGATGTTCTTTTGTTTGTTGGGCGTGTACCAGTCGCTATGGGCGAATCATAGTATGCATCCATTAAAACAAATAGCCTTTGTAAAAAAAATGATAGAACGGCAACAGGAGCCGTATCATACGGCTTATGTACAATTGATCCGTTATGCAGATTCCATTCAACATGTCACTCATCATGCACGAAATGATTTTGCTGTTCCCGGCTACTATGTGAAACCCGAAGAGCACCGGGCCAATTCGTTGGCGTTGCAACAGGATGCTTTTGCTGCTTATTGTTCTGCATTAGCTTACCGGTTGTCGGGGAAGAAGAGGTATGGAGAAAAGGCGTGTTATTTTATGAATGCCTGGGCTACCATTAATAAGAAATATTCGGAGCCGGATGGACCATTGGTGATGAGCTACTCCGGGTCGGCATTTTTAATGGCGGCTGAGTTAATGGATGATATGTCGGTATGGGACGCCGATGAGAAGAGGATTTTTAAGGATTGGGTGACGTCTGTTTATCGGAAAGCGACAAATGAAATTCGTGAACGGAAGAATAATTGGGCTGATTGGGGACGTCTGGGCTCTTTGTTGGCCGCTTCTTTTTTGAATGATAAGGAGGAAATTGAACGTAATGTCAAGTTGATTAAAGAGAATTTGAGTGATAAGATCGCAAGTGACGGCCACATGCCGGAAGAAGTCAGGCGTGGAAAAAATGGTATTTGGTATACCTATTTCTCGTTGGCTCCTATGACTGCTTCTTTTTGGGTTGTTTATAATTTGACGGGTGAGAATCTCTTCTTATGGGAACAGGAGGGAAAGTCGATCAAAAAGGCGTTGGATTATTTGCTTCGTTATCAAAAAGCTCCATCTGAATGGAAGTGGTATGAAGGACCGAATGTAGGGACGCATGCCACTTGGCCGGACAATTTGCTGGAGGCTATGGCGGGTATATATGGGGAGTCCGCGTATGTGGAATATGTTGAAAATAGCCGTCCTCATATTTATCCGGTACACCATTTTGCATGGGTTTTCCCGACATTGATGCCGCTCTCCTTAAATGGGTATAATCAGGGAGGGCAATCGTCTGTAGCTAAAAAAGATGCCGATATAGAGAAACTCAGAAAACGTTTTGCCATGCAATTATTAGGCGCTCCGGTTTCTGACGGCCGGATCAAGACGTTGCTGGAAACGCTTCAGCCGGATGGAAGTTGGCCGGGGATAGACTATGTCGATACTACTCGCACGGCTTTCCAGCACGAAAGGCATCTCAGCAATATGTTAGCGTTAAGCGTCGCTTATAAAAAGAAAGGATCTCCTTACAAAGGAAGTAAACAGGTAAAGAAAGCCGTTCATCAGGCATTGGCTTTCTGGTTGAAAAATGATTTCATTTGTGAGAATTGGTGGTGGAACCAAATCGGTACTCCTAATACGATGGTAAGCATGCTATTGATACTCGACCGGGATTTGTCTCCGGAAGAATCGGAACGGATGTTGAAAATCGCCGGACGTGGAAATATGAATGCCTCAGGAGCGCGTCCCAGCGGTGATCGCATAAAGATAGCAGGCCTGCAAGCAAAAACGGCTCTTTTTAAAAGAGATGCTCAAGAGGTTGCCATGCTGATGAAAGTTATAGAGGGAGAAATAAAATTCTCGACCGAAAGAGGCATGCAACATGATTTTAGCTTCCATCACCGGACGGATTGGGTGAACAACACACTCTCTTATGGTTCCGGTTATGCCAGTGCTTTTATAGAATGGGCTTCGAATGTGGCGGATACGAAATTCCGTTTTTCGGAACAAGCTGTCCGGCTATTGATTGACTATTATTTAGACGGCATTTGCAAACAGATGGTTTATGGAAGGATTTCGGATCCGGGTATCTTGAACCGGGACATCACCCGGCCGGGTGAAGAAAGGGTGTGGAGCTCTTCTGATCCTGAAAGGTTGAGAAACCTGACTGATTACAGGCAAGCGGAATTGGATAATATTATCTGTTTAAGAAAAGGGGATTCCTCCTGTCGGCCGGACTCTTTTGCCAAATTCTTTTGGAGAACGGATCATTTTGTGTTCCAACGTCCTGACTTTTATACTTCTGTCAGAATGTATTCTACCCGCAATGCCAATATGGAAGAACCATATAATGGGGAAGGATTGATGAATCATTTTAGAGGTGACGGAACAAATTATCTTTCTGTCCGGGGAGATGAATATAAAAAATTGACTCCTGTTTACGATTGGATGAAGATACCAGGAGCAACGATTGTGCAATTGGATAAGATGCCGGGTGAGAATGAAATTCAGAAATGGGGATTGACCGATTATGTCGGAGCGGTTACAGATGGAACATATGGGGCGGTTGGTTTCGATTTCAAAAGTCCGCACACAGGTTTAGCGGCCAAGAAAGTATGGTTCTTCTTCGATAAAACATACGTTTGTTTGGGGACGAACATATCAAGCCGGATGAAGAACCAGGTTTTGACAACAGTCAATCAATGTCTCTTGAATGGAGAGGTGACCGTAAGTGATGCTGACGGCATTCATCCGCAAGAACAGGGTTCTCGTATGAAAAAAGAGGTACGATGGGTAGTTCATGACAAAGTGGGCTATTATTTCCTCAAAAAAGAGAATGTCATATTATCCAATCAGCGTACGGAAGGAAGCTGGAAGATTGCCAACCGGCAGACAACTACACCTGCAGATATTATTCGGCAAGATGTATTCACTCTTTCTGTCGATCATGGCAGGTCTCCGAATAATGGTGACTATGCCTATATGGTCATTCCTTCCGCCGATCCGCTATCTATCGAGAAACAGGTAGAAGAGGAAGGAGTGGTTATTTTGGCGAATTGTCCTGAAGTGCAGGCAGTCCGGCATGACGGGTTAAATATGGCTTATGCGGCATTTTATAAAGGTGGAATGCTTCGGATCCATGACAAGATCGTGGTGGAGATGGATTCTCCCGGAATGTTGATGGTGAAATATAATGATGCCGGTGAAATACTTGCATTGGGTGTTTCTGATCCGACCCGTTTCATGAAGAAACTCCATCTGTCTGTTAATCAGAAAATCGTTGGGGCTGTACAAGAAAATATACAAACCGAATGGGACGAAAAACAGGCTTTAACCCGGATTTCCGTAGATCTGCCTCAAAATGAATATGCAGGAAAGAGTGTGATATATAATAAGTAACTTAAATTTAAGAAGGATGAAGGCACGTATTTTGGTATGGTTAGTGGCCTTATTTTGTTGCCACAATGCATTATTTGCACAGAAAGAGTTCGTGAATGCTTCTGCCCGCTTGTCCGGGCATCCTCGGATTCTACTACAGAAGGGGGAAGAAAAAGCGTTGAAAAAAGTGATAATGAAAGATGCTGTATGGAAAGATATCCATCAGTCATTAGTGGACGAAGCTGGAGAAATCGTAAAGCTGCCTTTGAATGAACGGATAAAGATCGGCAGGCGCTTATTGAGTGTATCGAGAGAAAATCTGCGCCGTATTTTCATTCTGAGTTATGCCTATAGAATGACAGGAAAGAGTGAGTTCCTGAAACGGGCAGAGAGCGAGATGTTGAAGGCTGCCTCTTTTTCTGACTGGAATCCTTCCCATTTCCTGGATGTGGGTGAAATGACGATGGCTTTAGCGATCGGATATGATTGGCTTTATCCTCAATTGTCGGTGCAGACAAAGAAGGAGATAGAAAATGCGATTGTCGAAAAAGGTCTGAGGCCTTCTTTTGATGAACGATATAATTGGTTTGTCAATGCTGTCCACAATTGGAGCCAGGTTTGTCATGCAGGGGTTACTTATGGTGCTTTGGCTATATGGGAGAAAGAACCGGAGTTGTCCCGGACTGTCATAAACCGGGCTATCGATAAAATTTCGATTCCTATGGGGCATTATGCCCCTGATGGAGCTTATCCGGAAGGTGTTGGCTATTGGGATTATGGAACATCATTCAATGCCATGTTTCTTAGTGCTATAGAAAAGGCCTTTGGAACGGATTATGGATTAAGTGAGTTACCCGGTTTCTTAAAGACAGGTGAATATATCTTACATGTCGTTACTCCAAATCTGAAAAACTTTGCCTATTCTGACAATGGAGGAAATGCCTTTTTAGCACCGACTATGTTTTGGTTTTATGATAAGACAAAAGATGCCTCTATATTATATAACCAGGTACAACTATATAAAAAAGACGGACAAAAACGGATCAAAAAAAATCGTTTGGCTCCGGCCATGTTGATTTGGGGCGCTTCTGCTTCATTGGCGAATCCACAGAAACCTGCTCGACTATCATGGATGGCGCAAGGGGATAATCCGGTTTGTTTTATGCGTTCTTCCTGGAATGATTCGTCTGCCGTTTATGTCGGGATGAAAATGGGATCGCCTTCTGTCAATCACGGACATATGGATGTCGGTAGTTTTTTATTGGAAGCGGATGGTGTCCTTTGGGGAATGGATATGGGAGGAGAAGAATACAACAGATTGGAGACGAGAGGCGTTGATCTGTGGAATTCGCGTCAAAATTCTCAACGTTGGGATGTTTACCGTTATAATAATTTTGCCCATAACACATTATCATTTAATCATAAATATCAGGATGTAAAGGGCAAAGCTCAGATTGATGGTTATTCGGATCAGGAAAATAATATGTATGTTATTTCTGATTTGACCCCGGTCTATAAAGATCAGGTAAAAAGTGCAAAACGGGCTGTTTCCTTAGTTAATAAAGAATATGTGGTGGTAGAAGATTTGATTGAGGCAACCAAGCGTTTTACGATGATGACGTGGACGATGGTAACTCCGGCTTCGGCTAAGATTGTGGCTGATAATGTCATGCTATTAGAGAAAGATGGTAAGAGGCTTTATATAAAGGTGGAAGGTCCTAAAAAAGTCCGCTGGCATATTTCACCTGCCCAATCTGAATTTAGCTATGATTCACCGAATCCGGGTATTTCAATTATCGGATTTGATACGGATTTGGAATTATCTGTCAAGCAAAGTATTAGAGTATTCCTTTTACCGGGAGAAAATAAAAATGTTACATATAAGTCGGTATTATGAAGATGAAAAAAGCATTCTCTTTTATATGTGTTGGTTTAATGGCTCTTTCCTGTACAGGAGAAAGAGCGGGTGATTTGATCAATCAGGATTTTGCTTTCGCAGGCCAGCAACTTCGTTATGCTTTGACAGAAACGGAAAATGTCCGGAATTCTCTGGGTAAGACGCCAGAAGAACTACCATCTCCACGTAATATCCAGTCTGACGGCTCCTTGCGATTGGTTCGTGCCAGGGACTGGTGTAGTGGCTTTTTCCCTGGTGAACTTTGGTATATGTATGAATATACAAAAGATGATTTCTGGAAAAAAAAGGCGGAGTTTCAAACCGAATTGTTAGAGCCTTTAAAATCATATAGGGGTACTCATGATTTGGGCTTTATGCTCTATTGTAGTTATGGCAACGGATACCGTATGGGGCAATCGGATAAATATAAACAGGTTTTGCTGGAGGGGGCGAATTCTTTGGCCTCTCGTTTTGATCCGGTGGTCGGTTGTATTCGTTCTTGGGATCATAATGGAGACAAATGGCAATATCCGGTTATCATAGATAATATGATGAACCTTGAATTTCTGTTTTGGGCAACCAAAGCATCGGGTGATTCCACATTCTACAAGATTGCGGTGACTCACGCCGATAATACGATGAAGAATCATTTCAGGAAAGATTATAGTTCTTATCATGTGATTGATTACGATACGATAACAGGTAATGTCCGAAACAAACATACCCATCAGGGATATGCTCATGAGTCTGCTTGGGCGCGTGGGCAGGCATGGGGTTTGTATGGTTATACGATGTGTTATCGGGAGACTGGAGACAGGAGATATTTGAATCAGGCTGAACAAATCGCTTCTTTTATCTTTCATCATCCCAATCTTCCGTCGGATCTGATCCCTTATTGGGACTATAATGACCCGGAGATCCCGGCCTCTCCCCGGGATGTGTCGGCTGCTACGATAACTGCATCTGCTTTATATGAATTGTCGGCTTATTCGGATAAGGGTGGACAATATAAAAAATGGGCTGATACCATTATGGAAAATCTGACGGAATCATATAGGGTTCCCTTGAATCAGATGCATGGTTTTTTGTTGCGTTCAAGCACCGGCCATAAACCGGTAGGAACGGAGATCGATGTTCCGATCGTTTATGCTGATTATTATTTTCTGGAAGCACTGCTCCGGAAAAAGAATCTGGAAGAATGACTTTTTTCAATGTTGATTTAGAGTCTGTTTGAATTTTGTTCGACACTGTTTTGCTGTTTGTTTTCGAGGGTATTTATCTGTTTTCATTATCGATGACAACACGAAGGTAGGGCCTCGCAACAGGCAGGAATACGGTTTGGGGAATATCGGCGAAGATCGGTGCGGTAACAGGTAGGAAAAGGTAGAATGTAGATGTCATTATGTTTTGAATATCAGTAATTATTTCTTATCTTTATAGGACGATAAAATGATGGGGATTATGATGTTGAATGAATTCGAAGTCAGGAGTTACGGGTGGCAGGAATTGGCGGTCTTTTACGGTCTGGATTTGATGCCGGCATCGGCAGGGAAACGGTTGTCCAAATGGGTGGGGGAAACCCGGAGCTAAAGACAGAGCTACAGGGAAACGGTTGGAGGAAAGGAAAGAAGATGTTGATTCCCCTGCAGGTGAGGACGATCGTACAATATCCGAGTGAGCCTTGAAACAAGGGACTTCAGCGTACGAAACAAGGGACTTTGGTGTGTCAAACCACGAAGTTCGGGAGGTGAAAAACCGGACTTCCGGATGCGAAAGAAGGGATTTTTCTCGTTCCTGTCGTGTCTTTGCCGGTTTAAAGGGGTACAAGGAAATGAGCTTATATATATATTAATATATTTATTTTAAGATGTAGGATTGAACCATAATGAACGGAAAACATCTGTAAGCCACCTGTAATGAGTTGTTTATATTGAGTCATTGACTGCACCGTTTTTATTTGGAGGTAAAATGTTTGGTTTAAACAGGCTCTAAGATGTTGTTTTTGAGATATAGTTACTTCGACTATCGGATAAAAAGATTAATTTTGTAGCTCAGTGTGATGTTTTTGTCGCATTGAGCTAACTTTAAATTCGGATATCTATGAAGTCAAGTATTCTTATTTCCTTTTGTTTGGTATTTCTTTGTTCTTGTCAGGAACTCCCGATAGAAGAATATGCCGTGATTCCCCAACCGGCGGAAATCGCCTACACTCCCGGGTTTGTCAAATTGAAGAGCCAGCCCGTTGTCGCCTATCCTTCGGAGCTGGCGAATGAAGCGCAACTCCTTCAATCCTATCTGTCTTCCGACTTTTCAGTCGGAGCCGTATTGAATGAAGGTGGCGGGAAGGCGGATATAACCTTACAGTTGGACCCGACTGTTTTGCCGGATAAAAAGGAAGGCTATGTTTTGGACGCAATATCCGGGAAGGTCATGATAAAAGCCAATTCACCGGCCGGTATCCTGAATGGTGTTCAGACTTTGAGGCAGGTGGTCAAAGAAAAAGACGGCAAGTTGATGGTACAGAAGGCGACCGTTACGGACTACCCAGCTTTTTCGTGGCGTGCCTTTATGTTGGACGAAGGTCGTTATTTCAAAGGTAAAGAAGTGGTGAAGCAACTGTTGGATGAAATGGCAGACCTGAAAATGAATGTCTTCCACTGGCATCTAACCAACGATCAAGGATGGCGTATCGAAATAAAGAAGTATCCGAAGTTGACGGAAATAGGAGCTTTCAGGGATTCTTCCGAAATCAATCATTTTGGGAGTGACGTGTATGACGGTAAACGTCATGGCGGTTTTTATACGCAGGAAGATTTAAAAGAAATTGTGGATTATGCGGCAAAACGCCATATAACGATAGTACCGGAGGTGAGTATGCCAGGACATGCCAGTGCAGCTATCGCATCTTATCCCTGGTTAGGGACGAGCGGAAAACAGATAAAAGTGCCGGGGAAATTCGGAGTTCATTATGAAGTTTTTAATGTGGCTGATCCTGACGTGATGAAATTTTTGGACGAGGTCACAGATGAGGTAATCGCGATCTTCCCCGGTTCTGTGTTCCATATCGGAGGTGATGAAGTAAAATATGATCAATGGAAAAATTCTCCAGCGATACGTGCTTACATGACCAAACATAATTTGAAGACTCCGGCCGAACTTCAGGTCTATTTTACAAATGAAATATCCAATATGCTGGCAGCCAAGGGCAAGAGAATGATGGGGTGGAATGAAATTACCGGAGATAAACTGCACGAATATCAGTCAGATGCCGATACAGAAGGCGTGAAGCAGGAGTTGGCTTCTGGTACGATCGTCCATTTCTGGAAGGGAGACACGGCTCTTATTAGGAAAACAATAGAAAAGGGATATGATGTCGTGAATTCTTATCATGAATATACCTATTTGGATTATTCATACGAGTCGATTCCTATGGAAAAAGCTTACTCGTTCAATCCTGTACCGGAAGGCCTGACGGACGATCAGAAAAGTAAAGTATTGGGATTAGGATGCCAAATGTGGGGAGAGTTTATCCCGACAGTCGAGAGCATGAATCTGAAAGTCTATCCCCGCTTGGCCGCTTATGCGGAAACAGGGTGGACGGATGCTTCCAACAAGGACTATCAACGTTTTTTGGACAAATTGAATTCCTTTCTACAAAAGTGGAAAACGGAAGGAATTACCTGTGGTCCGGTTCAATAGGAAATCATTGTTAAATAATAAAATAACATCGATCTGGGTTAAACCTTTCGTCCGGCTCCAAGTCTATTATCCAGAAGCGCTTCAAAAACAAATAAGTTTAATATTAATAACAGGTAATTAGTTTATGAAGAAGGTAATAGGATTGTGTTTGGTTCTCTTGATCAGTTCGGTTTCTGTTTTTGCCCAAGATGGCAAACGAGGTGCAAAAAAAGGAGGTGATCCGGCACAACGTTGTGAAAAAATGATTGCTGATCTGAAATTGGATGAGAAACAGGCGGCAGATTTCCGTAAAGTGGAAGCTGAGTTCAGAGAAAAGATGGAAGCGGAAAGAAAACAGGCCGATTTGGATCGTCGGAAAATGCGCGAAAAGATGATGAGCTTGCGGGATGATCGGGATGCGGAGATGAAAAAGATACTGACGGAGGATCAGTATAAACAATATCTCGAAAAGCAACGCCCCCAGTCTCCTCGTAAAAGACATGGCCGCAAGGAATGAAAAAATGACTCCCGTCTCATATTGTTTGGAACGGGAGTCATTTTTTATGGGACAAGAATTTATAATGTTTTTACTTTCAGGTTTCTCCAGAGAACCTTGATACCGCCTCCATCATGGATTTGCAGAGCAATGCGTCCCTGTCCGGCTCCGATCTTTTCATCGTTGATGTTGACCATCTCTTGACCGTTCAACCAAGTTTGGACATTGTCTCCCTGTACTTTGATACGCATGGTGTTCCAGTCACCCTCTTTCAGGATATTTTCTTTTTCATCCGGGATTTGGATCAACCAGCCGCGTCCGTATGATTCATAGATGCCGCCTGTGTCATGGCCTTTGGGAGCTACTTCTACCTGCCAGCCGTTTACTTTAACATCCTCTTCGATAAAGGAACGGATGAATACGCCGGAGTTTCCGTCTGCTTCCTGTTTGAATTCAACCGTTAGGTCGAAGTCGTCATAGTAATCGCGTGTAGCCAGATAGCCGTATTTCTTGTCCGGACCGCTTTCACAGATTAGCAAACCATCTTCTACATACCACTTTTCCGTGCCATAGGCTTCCCATCCCTTCAGGTCTGTACCGTTGAATAGCGTCACTTCTTTTGTCTTGCGGGGGAGTTCTTTGATCTTGATGTTGCGGAAAGAAGCAGGGTATCCGTGGTCTTGCAGGCAAAGGACACCTTTCTTGGCCAAGCCGTATTCTGGGGCGTTTGCCCATTTTCCACTGTTCTTCTTTGCATACCAATCGTCCGTCCAGGCTTCGAATTCTAGGATTTTGACTCCGTTTAACCAATGTTCTACATGTCCGTTGTCGAATACGATCTTTGAATTGTTCCACTCTCCTTGTGGGTTTACTTTCATTTTTGCCTTGTCAGGGAGGTGCATGGCATAGTCTACGCCCAACTTCTGCCATTCTTCTAGCGGCTCGGGAAAATTAGGTTCGTCAATTAACTGATATTCCGGTCCCGTGACGTATGGAACTGCGAATTGGGGACGTTCGACTACATGGTATAGCATACCGCTGTTGCCTCCTTTGGACAATTTCCAGTCCCAAGACAATTCGAAGTTCTCATACTGCTTGTCGGTTACGATATAACCACTCGCGTCGCTACCGTCTCCTTTTGCTTGGATGCATCCGTCAACCACATGCCAGGGTTGTGTCAGGGTTGTTCCGTTGTAATCTTTCCAGCCGTTTAATGTTTTGCCGTCGAAGAGGAGTTGCCAGCCGTCTGCGATTTCTTCGGGTGTAAGTGTATTGGGTTCTACACTGGTACACGAAGAAAATAGGGCCAACGATATGGCGCAAGTAGACAAAAAGCTGGTGGCTGTCGTTCTTTTCATTACTGATTCCATTCTAGAATTAAGTTTTTAGGTGAATAATTGATATGGTGACAAAGATACATTATAGTAATGAGTTTCCAAATTCATTACTACGATTTGAGAAATCCAAAAGTATACATGTTTTATCAGTATACCGTCTTTTCATGTACATTATAAAGATCTATAAAATCAGTCCGTATATTCAGAAAACGTTG
>OKWJ01000326.1_pt1 | contig 64728 bp, 57 predicted proteins | sample 1607121 | NCBI WGS metagenome assembly OKWJ01 (sample SAMN04414080, study PRJEB24778) | human gut metagenome | material: faecal | host: Homo sapiens | reverse complement strand
AATTTAATCTGCGGTAAAGTTGCCGTAGGTGGGAACAATAATTCGACGCATGACAGTTAGCTTTAACAATCACATTGTCACCAACAGGGTGTGAATGGGCCCAAAAGGGTGGTTGTACTATGTGTGGAGAATTTGAAGGTTCCTATAAAGAGACAATATTAATTAAAGATCCTAAGTTTCATATTGCGCAATTTGCAATGGCGATTGGTGATCCTCAAATTTGGGCAGCTGCAAAGTCAGAGAAATGTGACATTTCATGGTTGAGAATTAACCAAGAAGGTAATTTCTTTAATGAGGCTGAAATGAATCGTACAGCACAATATGCGATATTGAATTTAGCCACTCATATACGTGGTTTAAAGAAGATAACTGTTGAATCAAGACCTCAATATTTAACCGAAGAGGTTATATTAAATATAAGCAAAATATTTAAAGATAGTGGAATAAAATTCGAAATAGGCATGGGGCTTGAAGCAAAAAATGAAATAATTCGTAATGTCTGTATTAATAAGCAAGAAAAAAATTCAGATTTTGTACGTGCAGTTAGTTTATTGAAACAATATGGTATTTCACCATTAGCCTATATAATCATTAAACCACCCTTTCTTACAGAGGCAGAAGCAATTGATGAAGCGGTTGAAACAGCACATTTTGCTCATGAGATAGGTTTTGAAAGAATAAGTCTCGAGCCAATGAGTATACATCCATATACCTTGGTGGACGCTTTAAGACAAACAGGTGACTACAGTGCACCATGGCTTTGGTCTGTTATAGAGATAGTAAAAAGGTGTTCGGATATTTCTGATATTGTAGGAATAGGAGGTGTTGGTTATTATCCAATTCCAAGTTCATATGCTCATAACTATTGTGATTTAGGAAATAAGTGTAATGAGAAGTTTTTAAATATAATAATGGAATATAATAGTACACGTGACACTTCTATATTTGAAAAACTTACATGTGGATGTAAAGTAGAGTGGGAAAGAATTTGTTATAGGACATCAGAATTATTAAAGAAAAGAATAAATAGTCAAATTGAAAGAGTAAAGAATATTCTGCCAGATTATGAAGTTACAGAAAATGGTACGGCTGAGGTGATGCGAAGTATAAGAATAATTACAGGTAACTCTCAGACCTAGTAGAAAATTAAAATGATATGGAGATGGTAAAAGTAGGATATATATATTTAATAGATACAATATTAAGTATATATTGGGATAAACAGTTTAAACCAGATAGTCGTAATTTTTGAAGTTACGGCTATTTTTAGTGTTAAAAATTTTTTGCGGGAAATTATATTAGAGATTATAAGTGTGTCTGAAATAGGAAGGATACACTTTTTTTGTTGTGAGAAAATAGAACAATTATATATTATGTGTTGTCGTTCACCTCCAATCATTTTGGATTAAAAATTCAAAAATGATTGGAGGAAATAAAGGTGAAATACGAACCTAAAAAAGTATTTATTATAGAAAATGGTAATTATGCTGAATATACATATCAGAAATTTTGTACGAAGCGAGAGCAGGATACATCCTTTGAAAACAAATTTTTTATTCCAGTACAGGGAATGTTATTGGAAGTCACAAGCGAACAGTATAGAGAGTTCTACCGGGATAAGGAGAGAAACCGTTATTTGAAAAAACTGGATATGGAACATGGTCTGCTTTCCCTAGATGGCTTTGATGGTGAGGATGAAAGTAGAGCAGAGTTCATTCCGGGCTCAGTAGAGGATATCGCAGATATTGCGGTGGAGCGTATGATGAAGGACAGGCTTCGCAATTGTATTCTTCTTCTGTCAGCAGATGAACAAAAGCTGATCTGCCGTCATTATTATGACGAGATATCCGAAGTGGAATTAAGTCATGAGTATGGTATCACCCAACAGGCAATAAGCAAACGTCTCAAAAAGATTCGGATGAAGTTAAAAGATATGCTGGAGTAGTGGATAAAAGCCAACACTACGACAGAAAACAAACCAACAAAGGTAAGCCGGAAGGACGGTTGTGATGGCAAAAAAAGCCAGTGTTTATGCCTGTTCTTCCCTTGCTTTTATTGGTTGTTAGTGTATAATTTTTATTGGCAAAAGATTAGTAATTAAAAAGGGAAGAAGGAAATTCCCTCTTCCCAATCATACAGTTTTTCTTTATTATGTTAGTTATCCAAAAAAAACAGATAAAGGAGACTGTATGATGAAAACCATTGTAGACGAAAACTTAATATCTTTCAAGGTGTTAGAGCAAAAAATATTTGATTATGTTTGTGAACTGGGACGTTTGATTACTAAACAGGTGCTGGAAAACTACGACAAAGAGCTGGCACAAGGCCGGGCCAAAAAACTTTATCGTGGGAAAGGAAAACGAAAGACCAGCATCAAAACGGTATATGGGGAAGTAGAATACAATCGTACTGTGTACCGGACAAAGACCGAGCAAGGAGAGACGGCATATGTCTATCTGCTGGATAAGGCCATGCAGATGGATAAAATCGGTTTGATTTCCACAAATCTAGCCGAAAAAATAGCAATGACAGTAACAGAGGCCCCCTATCGTGTAACAGCTGAAACAATCAGCAGCACCTGCGGGCAGACCATCAGCAGCGGCGGCGTCTGGAACATGATGCAGCGGTTAGGCGAACGGATTGACGAAGAAGAGTACCATGCTGTGAAAGAGATGCATGCTGACCAGTCACAAGGAGAAAAAATCATTCCGGTGTTGTTTGAAGAAATGGATGGTGTATGGCTTCACATGCAGGACAGCAATCATAAGAAAATGAAAAAGCAGGAACTGAAAGTATTCACCATGTATGAAGGCTGGGATGAAGAGAAAGAGAAAGAAAAGAGAAGTACACTGGTAGAAAAAACGATGTTAGCCGGAATGGAACCCAGTCAGAAATTCCATGAGAAACGGGAAGCGTTGATTGAAAGAAAATACAATGTCGATGAAATACAACAACGAATACTGAACGGAGATGGAGGCAGCTGGATCAAGGAACCCTACGACCCGGATGTGATCTTCCAGTTAGACCGTTATCATATCTATCAGGAAATCCTGCGAAAACTAAGTGACAAGAGAGCACAAAAGGAAGCAAGAAAGTTACTAGAAGAAGAAAAGACAGAAGAACTGTTGGATTTTATTCTGGTATATGCAGACAGTGTGGAAACAACAAACCCAATAGATAAAAGAAGCGAGAAAGCCAGAGAGTTGCATAAATACCTCAACAATAATAAAGAGGGCTTGTTGCCATACCAAAAACGGGAAAAACAGATTCCAGCACCCAAAGAAGGAATTATCTATAAAAACATGGGAGTACAGGAATCCCAGAATTGTACTGTAATCACACTAAGAATGAAACACCGGCGTATGAGATGGTCAGTCAAAGGTGCAAACAATCTGGCAAAAGTGTTATGTAGAAAAGAAAACAAAGAATTATGCAGTACAATAGAACGTTATACAGACGGATTAATTTTTACAACACAGATGAATGAAATCATAGAGACACTAAGTGCAGCAAAAGCACCGAAAACAGATGGTAAAGGGAATCCGTATGTAGACGTGCTAAGAGGTCATGTGGCACTATTAGATGCAGCAACTACAGCATCCAGAAAAGTATTCCGGGATGCGTTTATAAGATAAAGAAAAACTGAATTTAGAACGAAAGGTTTGTTGTCAAATATTCGTTGTTCATCTTTTCAAGATTCCAGTAATTCACGAAGAAAAGATTTGGAACGAGTGCGTACAAACACGCAAGTATCAGACATGCGTATTTGGCATGTCGATACTTCTGCGCGTTTGTCAGCAAAAGCGGCGCACGAGATGCAAACTTTTCTTCATGAATTACGGAAACTGAAAAAATGCCAACGAACACTTGACACAAACCTATTCGTTTGTTTTCCCCTTCTCCGTTTCCATATGAATCTGATTCCCATCTGAAACCGCCTCAATCGTTCCCATCGTATCCGTGCGGTATATCTGCACATCATCATCCTCAAGCTTAGCAAGAGTAGCTGCATGAGGATGTCCATAAGAATTGTCTTTTCCCGCGCTGATAACAGCATACGCCGGATCCGCTTTTGTAAGAAAATTATCCCCCGTTGCCGTATAACTTCCATGATGCCCAACTTTTAGCACATCACATTCGAGATCGTAATTCTCTTTTATCATATCCTCTTCTGCTTTTTCTTCCGCATCGCCCATAAATAAAAAGCGGTTTTTCCCATAGGCAAGCTGCACCACCAAAGAATTATTATTGGCTTCCTTATAATTTTTGAGCGGTCCCAAAAAACGGATTACCACATTTTTTTCAAACCGATATTCCTTTCCGATTTCCGTCATCTGTGCTGTCTTATTCACACTCTTCAAGGCACTTTCCACATCCCGGTACGTTTTCGTCTGTTTTTTTGCCTCAGGCAGATACACCGTGTCTACCTGAACATTGTTAATGACATCATCAAGACCTCCGACATGGTCACTGTCCGGATGAGTTCCCACTAATATATTTAACTTTTTAACACCTTTTTTCTTCAGATAAGAAACAACAGTCTGTCCTTTTTCATTTTTCCCGGCATCAATTAACATACTAAAGTTTCCTTTTTGAATAAACGTAGCATCCCCCTGTCCCACATCGATATAAGAAACCGTAAGGCTGCCACCATCCGCTTTTGTCTCAACAGGTTTTTCCTTTGAGACAAAAAGCCCTTTTACCGGCTGGTACAAAAGTGCCGCAATAATCAAAAATATTGGAATTAAAAGCTGTCGGATTACAGCCTGTTTTTGCTTTTTCGTTGGCATAACATCTCCCTTTCTTAACCAGCTGCACACTCGGCAGCTTTTTTCTGCATGATAAAATGTACCATATTCCTCCGCTACTGTAAAGAAATCCTTGCAATTTAGCAAATTTCTAGTAAAATAAAATAGATATGTTATGCCTTATGGCAAAAACTTTAGTATGAAACAAACATGGAGGAAATTATGATTCAAGCAAGTAACATCTCATTACGTTTCGGAAAAAAAGCGCTTTTCGAGGAAGTAAATATTAAATTCACCGAAGGAAACTGCTACGGTATCATCGGTGCCAACGGTGCCGGAAAGTCTACTTTTTTGAAAATTCTTTCCGGCGAATTAGAGCCGACAACCGGTGAAATCAGTTTAGGCCCCGGCGAGCGTCTTTCCGTATTGGAGCAGGACCATTTTAAATATGACGACCAAATTGTTTTGGACACCGTAATTGCAGGAAATCAAAAACTATATGACATCATGAAGGAAAAAGATGCCATCTATGCCAAAGAAGACTTCTCCGAAGAAGATGGTATGCGTGCAAGTGAACTCGAGGCCGAGTTTGCCACCATGAATGGATGGGAAGCAGAAGCTGACGCTGCCACCTTGTTAAACGGACTTGGTATTGCCACGGAAGTTCACTACAAACAGATGAGCGAACTGCCGGACACGGACAAGGTTAAAGTCTTGTTAGCACGTGCCTTATTTGGCAACCCGGATATTCTTCTGCTCGACGAGCCGACAAACCATTTGGATTTGGACTCCATCCGCTGGTTAGAAGAATTTCTCATTGATTTTGAGAATACAATTATTGTAGTATCCCATGACCGTTATTTCCTCAACAAAGTATGTACTCATACCGTTGACTTAGATTACGGCAAAATGCAGATTTATGCAGGTAACTACGATTTCTGGTATGAATCCAGCCAGTTAATGATTAAGCAGATGAAAGAAGCCAATAAGAAGAAGGAAGAAAAAATCAAAGAACTGCAGGAATTTATCCAGCGATTCAGTGCAAATGCTTCCAAATCCAAACAGGCAACTTCCAGAAAACGTGCGCTGGAAAAAATCGAGTTGGACACTCTGCGACCATCCAGCCGTAAATATCCTTATGTTGACTTTAAGCCGGACCGCGAAATCGGAAATGAAGTTCTTACCGTTACCAATCTTTCAAAAACGATTGATGGCGAAAAAGTGCTTGACAATGTTTCCTTTACCGTTGGCCACGATGATAAAATTGCTTTTGTTGGTTCTTACGGTATTGCGGCAACAACCTTATTCCAGATTCTTGCCGGTGAAATGGAACCGGACGAAGGCGATTATAAATGGGGAATTACAACTTCCAACTCATATTTCCCGAAAGATAACACAGCATACTTTGACAGTAACGATACCATCGTAGACTGGCTAATGCCATTTTCTCCGGAAAAAGATGCTACTTATGTCCGCGGCTTTTTAGGACGTATGCTCTTTAAGGGCGACGATGGATTAAAGAAAGTCAATGTACTTTCCGGTGGTGAGAAAGTTCGTGTTATGCTTTCCAAAATGATGATGCTTGGTTCTAACGTCCTTTTAATGGATGAGCCAACAAACCACTTAGATATGGAATCCATCACCTCTGTAAACAATGGTCTGATTAAATTCCCCGGTGTTGTTTTATTCACTTCCCAGGATCATCAGTTTATCCAGACCATCGCCAACCGTATCATTGAATTTACACCAAATGGTATGATTGACAAGGTAACCACATATGACGAATATCTCGACAGTGATGAAATGGCCAGAAAACGTCAGGCTTTAAGCTGATTTGACGCTGACTTGAAAAAGACAAAACTTGACAATATTCATCCAATCAGATACAATGGTTGGAAAATAATCCATAACGACCCTGGATACAAAAGGAGATGAGGACTTGGGGCCCAGTGACGCGGTAAATATACTTATAATTATAATTTTACTCATATTATCCGCATATTTCTCTTCTGCAGAGACGGCATTAACAACGGTAAATAAAATCCGTATGCGCTCTTTGGCAGAGGAAAATAACAAAGCAGCAAAACGCGTTTTGAAGTTAATCGAAGAACCTTCCAAAATGCTGAGTGCTGTACTGATTTGTAACAACATTGTAAATCTTTCTGCTTCTTCGATATCAACATCCTATGCATTTTCAATATGCAAACGGATTGGTATGGAAAACAGCACCAGTCTTTTTGCCGGTATTGCAACCGGTATTCTGACTGTATTGATTTTGATTTTTGGAGAAATTACGCCAAAAAATCTTGCGACCAAAAATGCAGAAAAATTAGCACTCTTCTATGCGAGTTCGATTTCTGCCATCACTCACATATTGACGCCGGTTATTTTTATCGTCAATCAATTTGCGAGATTTTTAATGTTTTTACTGCGTGTTGACACTTCAAAAAAATCAAGCAGTATTACAGAAGATGAGCTGCGTACCTTTGTTGATGTCAGTCACGAAGAAGGTGTCATCGAAAGCGAGGAGCGTAAGATGATTACCAATATCGTAGACTTTGGTGATACACTTGCCAAAGATGTTATGATTCCACGTATGGATATTGCCATGGTGGAGGCAAACATTTCCTATGACGAACTGCTGACGGAATTTACGGAAAACAAATACGCAAGACTTCCGGTATACGAAGAAACCATTGATCACATCATTGGTATTATCAACTTGAAAGATTTCGTTTTTTATCAAGGCGACAAAGAAAACTTAAACATCAAATCTTTGATGCGGGAAGCTCATGTCACTTATGAATACAAAAATGTCTCTGAACTTTTCATGGAAATGCGGAAGGACTCCATTCCGATGACCATTGTTCTGGACGAATATGGTGCTCTCGCCGGTTTGATTACGATGGAAGACCTCATTGAGGAAATCGTTGGCGAACTACGTGATGAGTACGACACAGACGAAGAAGATGACATTCAGGTACTTTCTGATTCCGTCTACAAAGTGCTTGGTTCTACACCATTAGATGACATTGCCGAAGCACTCGGCGTACCACTCAAATCCGATGATTATGACTCGATTGCGGGACATGTCATTAACCTGTTGGAGCATTTTCCAACTGAAGGAGAAACAGCCGAAGATGAATTTGCCAGGTACACAGTACTTAAAGTTGATGGAAATCGAATTGATACAGTAAAACTTGAACTCAAGCCAAAAATAACAGAGGAGCCGGAAGAAGCCGAATAGTTTCTTTCGGCTTCTTGCCATCATTTAATCTTTTTCAAAAACAATTTTTCTTCTCACACTCACCGTTTCTTCTTTTCCCTCATCTATATTCATTCTGCCACAGACCTCCACATCCATCTGTCTTTTATCATAATCCATTTTATGAACCAGAACTGTCAAATCAATTTCATGGTTCCATTTTGCAATCAGGGACTGTAAAAGGGCTGCTAGCATCTCATTACGATTTTCAATTCCATAATGGTTTTCCTCCATCACCTCCGACATTGTCTGCTCCATAGCAGATGATAAAGAAGTTTCCGCTCTTTCATATGACCACATTTGTTTTGACGCCGTATGTTGAATCATAACAACAAATAAAATTGAACCAATTCCAATCATCGATATCACAATTGTCTTCACACAAATCACCTCCTATCCTGCATATTCATACCCATCAATCATATATTTTTTTCGTAATCCAAAAGGAAAAACGACATCATACTGCAGAATAACACGAACATACCCTGTCGTTTTACTCTTTATCTGTACCTGATAGCCTCTGTCTTTTGCCTCCTTATAACATTGATTTTTTGCTTCTTCCGAATAATCACTTTTCTGCAATTGATATACAGCCTCCCGGTAATATGTTCTGGCACTTCCATATCTCACATTTTGAGAGAGATAGAACACCAAAAGAAAAGAAAGTGCTGTGAACAATAACATAAGTATAAATTCATCCACTAATCGGCTCATCTCACCCTCCATTCCAAATCGTCATCTGCTGAACAAGAAGAGAAAATACTAAAACACTGTCCCACATAATTTTTACACCGGCAATAAAAAGTGGAATCCGACGAAATGCACGCAGACGCAATGCATGTTTTTTACTGCTACTCTCCTCTTCCTCATCGTACTTACTATACAACTGTTCCATAAGGAAAAATATCTCCTGCTTTGCCTGCTCACAGCCATCGACATTTGCCCTTCCCAATACTCTCATTGCGATGCGAAACTCCATGTCATCAAATTCCTCACAAAAAGAATCATATGGTTTATAAGAGGCCGGATCCTGCCGAATATTTTCCAATAAAGTTTCCAACTCTTCACGAAACCAGCCATCCATTTCCTCAATTGACAGCAAAATCATTTGATAAACACCTTTTGTCTGCAAAGAACAGGCAGCTGTCATAATCCAGTAAGAAGCCATCTGTCTCATCTCCTGCGCTAAGATGGTACTGTCCTTTTTCCTCTTTTTCTTCCAAAACCATAATAAAAAACAAGTAACAGTCAACAAAACCATACCACAAAAAACAGCAGTAGAACCAAGTATATTCGTTTCTTTTCCCGTCAACATAAGAGAGCAAAAATGCAGCATAAGAAAAGAAACCAAACAAAGGATAAATGCCAGTATCACCGATAACAAATACTCTTTTTTTATCTTTTTCTCAGACTGCCTTCTTTGTTCTCTTCTCCTTTTCCACGCATCAAAATCACGTGTTATAAAATCAAGTGCTTCCCCTTCCATCGTTTCCATTCGCTCATACAAATGAAGGAAACGATAAATTACAGCAATCTCATGATAAAGAGATTCATCGCACACTTTCATGAAAGCCTCCAATCATTTCCGGGAACAATTTCCCCAATTTGAAATTTTCTCGACAAACTTTTGGGAAGACGGTAATTAACAACTTTTCCATCTTCCACGAGCATAATCATCCGGTTCGCAGTTTCTCCTCCCCTTACCGGTTCCCGTTCAAACACACCAATCTGGTCAATAAAGCGGTGCAAAAGTCCTGTCTCATCCCGTTTACTTTTCACTAAAATACCAATATCCAAGTAACGATACGTGTCATTTTCAATCCATCTGCTATCTTCTTTTTCCCCTGCCATAGCTAAGATTCTCTCCGGAATACTCCTTACATCCTCTGCAAGCATCGTAGTCATTCCACAAGCTCCGGTACGAATTGACTCTAAGAAACATTTCACCTCCTTGGACTTGATTTCGGACAAAATCAGCCAGTTTGGCAATTGTTTCATACATATTTGGATTGCCTGCGTATAAGAAAAGTTTTCTGCCACTCTCATCTCCACACAATCTTTATTAGGATTCATTTTCTGATAATGAATCTCTAACACATCCTCTATTGTAACAGTTCGCTCTGCAGCAGGAATATACTGCGTCAGATATTTCAATAATTCCGTTTTTCCGGAACCGGAACATCCGCATATTGCAATACTGCAATGCGCTGCCATACATTGAATCAGAAATTCAATCACTTTTGCATCACAGTAGCCATTTCCTGTCATATCCTCTTTTTTCAGCCGGCGCACGGCAGGTGTTTTTTTCAGTGAAATCGAAAGCCCGGAATACGCAACACTTGGATGCACCAGACAGACACGAAGTTCTTCCGTTTCCACTTCCATAACCGGATTATCCCTATTAAATGCCTTATTTGATAAATTCGATAATAGCATGGAAAACCGATTTGCAAATGACTCAGATAAAACTTCCGGTGCCATATACCGCCCCTTTTCCAAGTCATCAATCCATAACTGTCTGCCATTCCAATGAATGTCTGTGACCGTTTCTTCCATCACGTAAGGATATAAAACACCATAGTCCTGACGCTTCAGTAAATAATCTTTTTGAAATTCATTCATTTTTTACCACTCCTTTTTTCGCCTTTGCAAACTGCCTTAAAAAGCTATCATTTACCTCTCTGCTAAAGGGCTTTTCCTGACGGTGTATAAACTGTCGTGCCACCTTCAGTGCATCTACTGAAAAATGCCACTTTTCTTCGACAAAATCTGTATTATCCGGCTCGACATACAAAACCCGCCCATGTACTTCTTCCCTTTTATCCATAACCGGCATTATTGTTTTTTTATGCTCTGTCGAATCTGTCTTTTGTTGTTTTTCCTTTTTTATGGTATCTGTCTTTTCCGGCTTTGGTTTTGCCGTTTTAGCTGGCATAAGGTTATGTTTTTGCCGGTTTCCATTTGGCTTTTTTGGCTTCGGCTTAGTTATCTTCGACTGATTTTGTTGTGACTCCTTTTTCTTTGATTTCTTGTTTTCCCAGCCGGTAACCTTGCCATCAGCATAAATCTGCTCCTTCCTTTCATCCGGATTGTTTGTCAATCTGCCGCCCTGAACAAATAACGAACCGCCTTTTGCCACATAAACAGCCCCACCGACACCTCCGTAACAAATATCACCTTTTCGATAACCTTTTGCCATATTTCCCGATATAACTCCACCTTTGAACCAGACACTGCCTTCCGAGTAAATCGCTCCACCTCTTCCATCAAACCCTTCCACAGCACCGATTCCTATCGTTTTGTTACCGGTAATTACACCTCCCCGTATCATTAATCGGCCGCCCTTTTTTACATAAAAGGCCGCTCCACCGGAAACATTTCTGTTGTTATGCACGCTCCCTGCTTTCATAATGCAAATACCTCCGCTGCCAATCTCAACCGCTCCACCTCCGTTGACCGCAAGCGTTTCATTCACATTATCCCGCAGAAAGCATCCTTTTCCAATCACCAATGTTCCCTGTCTGACTTCGATTAACCTTCCAAATATCTTAGATTTTGTATCTCCCCCTACACTGCCGGAAACCGTCACTCGGCTCCATTCACATTTTTTCCCCTGCACTAAAAACAGACATCCACCATAAACTTTCCCAGGCAAAGCGCTCCGAATCACACGATGTCCTCTGCCATGAATTATTTTCTCTCCTCGTATCACTACAGGTTCATCCACGATTATATCCGAAGTCAGCTCGATGGTTTCCTTCGTATCTGATTCACACAACTGCTTAAACTCCGAAAAATCAGATACCATCCTTTTTGCCAAAACCGGCCGTACACTCACACAGAGCGAAAGAGCGAAAAAAAGTGCAATTCTTTTTCTCATTTTCTTCATGCTCCACCTCTCCTTTCATCCATGCTTTCGAATCTGTTCCTGCAGCAAAGACACTGTCTCTTTCACCGCCTGCATAAACATCTTATGGGAAAGAGAATTTTCTTGCATATAATTTTTCAGCAAAAAAGGAATCAGCTGCCCCCTTGACATCGCATCGGAAAAACCGGTATCATGCGGAATCGTGCCAATCTTTGCGCCGGGTATATGAAACCGTTTCATAATCGCCGACTTTGTAAGCTCCGACTTTCCATCATAATTTCCAATCAGATAAAATGCCTTTTCCTGTATGGATGAATAATTTCGAAAAAAATGAGAAAGCAACGGAAGATTCTGATTCAAATTCACAACAACCAAATCAGCCTGTTGTAAAATTTTACGCGAGCTCGCTAACGGTGCGGCCGACGTATCGACCATAACCATATCGCTAAGCCGTTCTAAACATTCCATCGTCCGAACTGCTTCCCGTTCTAAATAATACTCCAGATAATCAGAACTCTTTACCGGTTCTGAAGGAAGATAAAAAAGACGTTTTCCCAAGTAATCCTTAGTCAAACCATATAAATTTTCTTCGGAAAGTTCTTCTCCTTTTTCCACTAATTGAAGAACCTTCTCCAGACCGCTTGCGGTCTGGTAATACATGGGCTCTCTTACACATCCGGCAGACTGCGGATGATAATAAGTACTCCCCAGATTCACAATATTTTTGTGATTTTCAAAGACAATTGTCCGCTCATTCGGACAACTTAATGCTGATAATACGCTGATACAAGCCAAATTACTTGTAACACCGGAATGTCCTCTGACATTGCTCCAAAAAGCAATTTTCATTTTGGTACCTCCTTTTTGTTATTGGAGGTGGAGTGTTTCCTATCTTAGCACCTTATTTTCTCCTTGTAAATTATCAATTAGTACCAAAAAAGAAACCGAAAATTTGTTCAAATACACGTTTTTTCAGCGAAAAACGCCGGGAACACAAAATCCCCGGCGTCATGCGACAAGTTTTCCAATCATTTACTTTTGAACACCGTACTTCTCATAGTACGAATCAATAGATGCCTTCATTTTGTCATCAATCACAATTTTTCCAAGGCATTCTTTGTTATACAAGCGTTCCACTACCTCTTCCATTGAAACGATAGCAGCCGTTTTAAATCCATATACCTCACGAATTTCATCCAGCGCACTCTTTTCTTTTGTTTTTCCCTGCTCCATACGATTTAGGGAAACCATAAGTCCAACAATCTCCACATCTCCCTGTGCCTGAATAATCGGGAAAGTTTCTTCGATGGATTTTCCTGAAGTCGTAACATCCTCAATAATTACCACACGCTCTTTATCCTTGATTTTGCTTCCAAGCAAAATTCCGGTATCACCATGATCCTTGATTTCTTTGCGGTTTGAACAGTAACGGATTTCTTTTCCATACAATTCATAAAAAGCAATTGTGGTTGCTACGCTAAGCGGAATTCCTTTGTATGCAGGTCCGAATAAAACATCAAAATCATCTCCATACTGGTCGTGAATCGCTTTTGCATAATATTCGCCCAAACGTTTTAACTGAGAGCCGGTTACATAAGCACCTGCGTTCATGAAAAATGGTGATTTTCTTCCGCTTTTCAGCGTAAATTCGCCAAATTTCAAAACATCGCTCTCTACCATAAACTCAATAAACTCTTCTTTATATCGTTCCATTTTCAATCCTCCTAGTCGTTTAACAGTTTTTCAACGGATGCTAATTTGACACAAAGAGCAAAAATTTTTGTTGCTTCTGCCATTTCTTCCGGTGTTGGGAAAGAAGGAGCGATTCGGATATTGGAATCTTCCGGATCTTTTCCATACGGATAGGTAGCACCTGCTCCCGTAAGAACTACACCAAGCTGCTTACATTTATCAACAATCGCTTTTGCACAACCAGGCATTGCATTAAAGGAAATGAAATAACCACCACGCGGTTTCACCCAGGAACCAATTTCAAGCCCCTTGAGTTCTTCCTGTAAAATCTGCAAAACAGCCTCAAACTTCGGACGCAGAATTTCTGCATGCTTCTGCATATGATTTTTAAGGCCGTCAATATTCTTAAAAAATCTTACATGACGAAGCTGATTAATCTTATCATGTCCGATAATCTGCACAGTCATGTGCTGACGGATAAATTCCACATTGGCTAGTGATGTCGCAATTGCAGAAACACCGGAGCCAGGAAAACTTACCTTTGAAGTTGAACCAAACATGTAAACCATATCCGGATTTCCTGCTTTCTCACACTCCTCCAAAATGTTTGGAATTTTGTCATGAATTTCATCGTAAATGTGATGAATACAATACGCATTATCCCAGAAGATACGGAAATCTTCTGCTTTCGGATGAAGATTTGCAAAACGTTTTACTACCTCATCCGAGTATGTGATACCAGTCGGATTAGAGTACTTCGGCACACACCAGATACCTTTTACTGCCTCATCGTTATTCACATATTTTTCAACTAAATCCATATCCGGACCATTTTCATCCATCGGGATGTTAATCATCTCGATACCAAATAACTCCGTAATTTTGAAATGTCTGTCATATCCGGGAACCGGACACAAAAATTTAACTTTATCCAGTTTACACCACGGAGTTGAACCATTCACACCACGAATCATGGAACGGGCAACCGTATCATACATAATATTCAAGCTGGAATTTCCACATATAATTACATTGTCCTTTTTTACTTCCATCATATCAGCTAACAACTGGCGGCACTCTCCGATTCCATCCCAGTCACCATAGTTTCTGGTATCATTTCCTAATAAAGTTTTCATGTCAGATTTGCTGTTAATCACATCCAGCATCGGCATAGATAATGCAAGCTGAGAAGCTCCCGGCTTACCACGTGCCATATTTAAAGACAACCCTTTCGCCTCTTCCGTTTTAAACTCTTCTTCCAGACTAGCTTTCAATGACAGGAGTTCCTCCCTGCTCATCTGCATATACGATTTCATATTGACCTCCATTCTAAAGTGTTTCGAAACACTTCCTTTTGTATCTAAACTTAATTTCTTACTATTTTACACATCCGATAATATCTCGGATACTCGAAAGTTTTTCCTTCTTTACATACTCCTCTAATCCATCAATAATCTGGGATGTTACATACGGATTAAAAAAGTTTGCCGTACCGACTGCCACCATGGTAGCACCTGCCATCAAAAATTCAAGAGCATCCTCGGTATTTTGTACACCACCCATTCCTAAGACTGGAATGGAAACAGCATTTGCCACCTGATATACCATCCGCACTGCAACCGGTTTCACGCATGGACCGGACATACCGCCGGTCTGATTGGCAAGAGCAAATGTTTTTCTTGCTACATCAATTTTCATACCGGTCAGCGTATTAATCAGCGAAACACCATCTGCACCTCCGGCTTCCACCGCTTTTGCCATCTCTGTAATGTCCGTGACATTCGGACTAAGTTTCATAACAATCGGCTGCTTTGCCACTGCTTTCACAGCTTTCGTAATTTCTTCCGCCATTTCCGGTTTCTGTCCAAAAGCAATCCCGCCTGCCTTTACGTTCGGACAGGAAATATTAATCTCTAACATATCCACGTCTTCATCCGCAAGACGTTCAACTACTTCCACATAATCCTCTTTGGAACGCCCGCACACATTTACGATAATATGTGCACCATGCTCATGCAGATATGGCAAATCACGTGCAATCAAAGTATCAATTCCCGGATTCTGAAGCCCAATAGCATTGAGCATACCACCGTGGGTTTCCACAATACGCGGTGTCGGATTTCCGGACCACGGCACATTGGCAACACCTTTTGTCGTCACGGCACCAAGTTTCTTCAAATCCACAAATTCACTGTATTCGAGTCCGGAGCCGAAGGTACCGGACGCCGTCGTTATTGGATTTGGAAACGTGATTCCCGCGAAATTTACTTCTAACTGTTTGCTCATTTTCCTCCTCCTTATAACTCAATGTCTGTCGATAAAAAGACCGGACCATCTTTACAGATACGTTTATTTTTCACTTTTGAATGCGAGTCGATTTCCTTTGACTCACACACACAGGCAAGACAGGCACCAATACCGCACGCCATCTTTTCTTCCATTGAAATCCACGCCGGAATCTGTTTTTCAAAAGCCCATTGTTTCACACCGCGAAGCATCGGCGTTGGTCCACAGGAAAAAATACAGTCTCCGGTCACACCTTCTGCTTCCATGGCATCCAAAACGGTTCCTTTTATTCCTATACTGCCATCATCTGAAGCAATTACAACACGGTCTGCCGCCTCTTCCAATTCTTCCCGCAAAAAAGTATCGGCATTTCGGTATCCAACCACCACCGTTGTTTTGCAAGGCAATTGCTTTGCAAGTTCCAAAAGCGGCGGAATTCCAATTCCACCACCAATTAACACTGCCGTCTTGTCTTTTTCACAAGCATCCAATGGAAATCCATTTCCCAAAGGTCCGAGAATCCGGATTTCATCATTCTTTTCTTTCGCCGCAAATTCCTTTGTTCCCGCACCAACAATGCGGAATACAATGCGGAGAAGACCATCTTTTTGATTCACTTCACAAAGACTTATCGGACGCGGAAGAAGTGTATCCGAATTATCGCAGTACAGCGAAATAAACTGTCCCGGTTTTGCCGATTTCGCAACTTCCGAAGCCGACAGCCACATGGATACAATCCCCTCTGCAAGAACAGAAACTTCCGTTACCTTTGCCATACACTGTATCTTTGCCATCATCATTTCCTTTCCAAAACTATTTTCTAAAATCATTAGAAAATACGGTTAATATCCTCAATCATGTCAATTACTGCCTGACGAGAAGCATCGGCATAATTTTTCTCACCAAATGAAGCATACTTCTCCTGTTTGTAAGCACAAATAATACCACGGGATGAATTTACAATTGCACCAAGTCCATCTTCATTGAAGTATGGACGAAGAGAATCTGCTGTTCCTCCCTGTGCACCATAACCCGGCACCAGAATATAACTTTTTGGCATAATATTACGAAGCACTTTACCCATTTCCGGATAAGTAGCACCAACAACCGCACCTACCTCGCTGTAACCGCAGGAGCCAACACAATCTTCGCCCCATTTTGCCACATGTTCACCAACTAACTCATACAATGGTTTTCCATCGATTAACTTATCCTGAAATTCGCCGGAAGATGGATTTGAAGTCTTTACCAAAACAAAAATACCCTTCTTTTCCTCTTTGCAGACATCAACAAATGGTTTCACACCATCGGTACCAAGATACGGATTGACCGTAATCATATCCTCATCAAAGCCACGGCAAACGGTAGTCCCAACAGTCACACTGCCCAAATGAGCATTTGCGTAAGCCGTTGAAGTCGAACCAATATCACCACGTTTCACATCACCGATAACAACCAGTCCCTTTTCTTTGCAGTAATTTACTGTTTTCTGAAAAGCCACAAGTCCCGGAATTCCAAACTGCTCATACATGGCAATCTGAGGTTTTACAGCCGGAATCAAATCATAAACTGCATCCACGATTCCTTTGTTATATACCCAAATCGCTTCTCCGGCCGCCTCCATGGTCTCTCCATATTTTGAAATGGCATCTTTTAAAATCCATTCTGGAATATAAGAAAGCATAGGGTCTAACCCAACAACAACCGGTGCCTTTGTCTTTTTAATTTTTTCAACTAATTGATCAATCATGGTGTCCTCCATTTATTCATATTGATAAACAATGTTTCCGCCTACAATCGTATAATACACACGACCATTGACTTTTGCTCCGTCAAATGGTGTGTTCTTACCTTTTGATAAAAATGTATTCTTATCAATCACATATTCCGAATCCATATCCGCAATCGTAATGTCCGCCGGTGCCCCCACAGAAAGTGTTCCGCCTGGTACCGAAAGAATCCGGCATGGATTCGTACTCATTTTTTCAACCAACTGGAGCGGGGTTAATTTTCCCGTCTTCACAAGATGTGTCACAGAAAGTGCATATGCCGTTTCTGAACCAACAATTCCAAACGGTGCCTTTGCAATCGACTGTTTCTTTTCTTCTTCGCCGTGTGGCGCATGGTCCGTAGAAATTGCTTCCATCGTACCATCCGCTAAACCATCCACCAAAGCTTCTACATCCGCAGCACTTCGCAGTGGTGGATTCATTTTATAATTCGCATCGTCTCCTGCAATTTCATCCTCTGTCATTGCAAAATGATGTGGACATACTTCTGCTGATACACTGACGCCATCCTTTTTTGCAATACGAACCATTTTTACACTGTCTTTTGTTGAACAGTGACACAAATGAAGATGAACTCCGGTTTCTTTCGCAAGAAGAATATCTCTTGCCACAATCACATCTTCTACCGCATTGGTGATTCCGCAGATTCCAAGTTCTTTGGCTTTTTCCCCGGCATTCATTGCTCCGTGGCCTACCATGTTTTTATCTTCACAATGGGCAAGCACCGGAATTCCCGCTTTTTTTGCTTCTTTCATCGCTTCACGGTAAATTTCGGCATTCATCACGGACTTGCCATCTTCGCTAATTGCTTTTGCTCCTGCTTTTACCATACCGGCAATATCCGTCATTTCCTCGCCAAGCTGCCCTTTCGTAACAGCCCCAACAGGATAAACGCGAATCGGACTGTCTGTTTTGGCAATCTTAAGAATTTTTTCAATCATTGCCGGAGAATCTGTCACAGGCTTTGTATTTGGCATCGGACAAACCGCTGTAAAACCGCCCTTTGCCATCGCGTGCGTACCGGAATAAATTGTTTCCTTGTACTCAAAACCAGGTTCTCTTAGGTGCACATGCAAATCAACAAGTCCCGGCATCACGTATTTTCCTTCTGCATCAATCACCGTACATTCGTCTGGAATTTTATCCGACGAAAGGCTGCCAACACAGGCAACCTTTCCCTCTTTCACATATACATCACATACTTCATCCAGATGATTGGCAGGGTCTAAAACATGTCCATTCTTAATCCATAGGTTCAATAAACAAATCCACCTTTCCAAAATCATCCAGGTCAAAACTACTTGTCAGACCCGCCTTCTCGATATCTTTAACAACTGCCTGATTGGTGATTACCTGAGCAATTTCGCTTTTTGGAACCCACTTACTGTCACGAAGTTCCTCTGCCAAAATCACTTCATCCATCTGTGCATCACACAGAAAAGCAATTCCACATGTACAAATCTCACCTGCGGTAAATCCCCAGGTGTACAGTGGCTTATTTACCTGAACAGCCACTCCTGTTTTTTCCGCCACAATGCGCTCTACTGCTTTTTCCGGTGTCTCTCCGAATTCCATCTCTCCATCAATGAATTCCCACTGATAAGGGTCAAAAATACGGTCATCATACCAGCGCTCCACTGCTAAATAAGAATCCTGATACTGCACGATTCCTTTGACCAGCACACGAAATTTACTCATTCCCATCATCCTTTCCCAATTTATTTAGCTGTTATATATCCTTTGGCTTTCAAAAGTTCCGCCATCAGCACAGCACCACCTGCTGCACCACGTACGGTATTATGGGAAAGTCCCACAAATTTCCAGTCAAAATATGCGTCTTTTCGAAGACGTCCGATACTAACGCCAAATCCATTTTCATAATTTACATCCAAAGCAACCTGTGGGCGGTCATCCTCTTCTAAATACTGAATGAACTGCTTTGGTGCATTTGGCAGTCCCAATTCCTGAGGTGCACCTTTAAATTCAACAAGCGCCTGAATCAGCTCTTCTTTCGTTGGTTTTTGTTTAAAATTAACAAATACAGCAGCCGTATGTCCATCCAGTACCGGCACACGGATACACTGGCTTGTAATCAATGGGCCATCGGCTTTTACAATCTGTCCATTCTCAACTTTACCCCAGATACGAAGCGGCTCCTGCTCACTCTTTTCTTCCTCACCGCCAATATATGGAATAATATTATGCTCCATCTCCGGCCAGTCTTTAAATGTTTTTCCCGCTCCGGAAATTGCCTGATAAGTCGTAGCGACAACGAGTGTCGGCTCAAACTTTCTCCATGCGGTAAGTGCCGGTGCATAACTCTGGATTGAACAGTTTGGTTTTACACAGATAAAACCTCTCTTAGTTCCCAGACGTTTTTTCTGGCTCTCGATAACCTCTAAATGTTCCGGATTTACTTCCGGTACAATCATCGGAACATCCGGTGTCCAGCGGTGTGCACTGTTGTTAGAAACAACCGGTGTCTCGGTTTTTGCATAATCTTCTTCAATCTTTTTGATTTCTTCTTTTGTCATATCTACAGCACTAAAAACAAAATCAACTTCGCTGCTGACTGCCTCAATATCATTTACATTTTTTACAACTATATTTTTTACCGCTTCCGGCATCGGTTTCTGCATTTTCCAGCGGCCGCCTACTGCCTCTTCATATGTTTTCCCTGCACTTCTTGGACTTGCTGCAATTGTTGTTACTTCAAACCAAGGGTGATTCTCCAACAGCGAAATAAAACGCTGGCCTACCATACCGGTACCGCCAAGGATACCTACTTTTAACTTGTCGCTCATGATATTCCTCCATACTTTTTCATAGTCCACCTTATCATACACCATTTCTACAAATTTTTCAACAAATTATCAGAACAAATATCGCAAATACGGATTCAGCTTTGAGATTACATAGTTGGAAACTTTATTTAATTCACTTGTTGTATCATCAAATAGTTCCTCTTTGCTGTCCTGTGTACCGTCTGCTGCATCTGCTTCTTTTTGATAGGAAGTAAAACTTTTTTTCAATATCTCACACAAAGGCCTGCTGTCAATCACCAGCATTAACTCTGTATCCTGATAAGCACTCTTCATATCCATGTTAAAAGAACCGACAATTGCAAGCCTGTCATCAATCATCGCACTCTTTCCGTGGTAAGAAACACCACCGTGGTACTCAAGCACTTTCGCCCCCATCTTTAACACCTCGTCCTTGTGAAGTGCATAATCCACGGAGCCAAACGGATTTCCGTTATTTTTCACCGAATTTGTCATAATGGTAAATTCAGGGACCTCTTTGGCTATCTTTGCAATTTCACCATACATATAATCATTATTGATAATATACGGTGTGTGCCAGATAACTTCTTTTTTTGCCTGCTTCATCAGTTCGCACAAACCGTAAAACACCTGCGGTTCTTTGCTGTAAAGACAAGTCGGGTTTGAGAGCAGTGTAATCCGGTTTGCCGCCACTGTTTTTTCTTGATATGATATGGTTTGAAACCATCCAGGTTCCTGTTTTTTCAGAGAAATGTACTGTTTTTCCAGTTCCTGCCCTGCCCTTTTTACACCGGGAATTAAGCGAAGCAAATGGTTATCATTCCATGTCTTACACAGCGAATCATTCCAGATTGCTTCAAAATAGGCTTTTACCTGATAAAGGGAGCCTTCTTTTTCTCCTTCGTGGTAAACTAAAACGTCCCTGTCATAATTTTTAGGTCCGTCCTGCGCCCCAAGGAAAGAATCATAGACATTTCTTCCTCCTAGCAGATACAAAGAATCATCAACAATCACATACTTATCATGCATCCGGCTCATCGCGTGAAACGGTAACAGGGGATTGACCGGATTATACGTTTTTATCGTCACATTTTCATGGGAAGCAAGTGCATAAAAATAGGCATTTCCCGTCATACGGAGCCATGAATTGCAGCCATCCGCCAAAATCTTCACCTTGACGCCGCGTTCTGCCGCTGCCCACAAGGCAGCCAACATCTTTTTCCCGCTGATATCCGAATGAAAATCAAACGTGGATAAAACAATGGATTGTTTTGCATGCTCAAGCATTCGAATTCTTTCCGCCAATGCCTCCCCATTATCTTCAATGAGCATCACGCGGTCTCCTGCCGAGTTTTCCGATGCAAAAACTTTATTTGCAAATTCTTTTTTATATTCTTCACTCACTTTTGGCTGGTGCAGATATGGAAGTGCCGCTCCCAAAATCAGATAGAGAAAAACCCCTGCCACCCCCACTGCTTTGTAACGTTTTTTGATTTTTCCAAACGTTTTATCTGTGAGCAATTCGATATGGAACCGAAGATACAAAATCCAGGTGACAACCATTAAAATCATCAGTACCAGAATCAATAAATTCGATACTAAAAGAGGCATGCCGGGGAATAAAATAAGTGCTAAAATTCAAAAATCCAAGCCTGCCGTACCAATTTTTCCAAACCGCTCGGCACCAAAAACCTGATTTTTCTTTCGAATCACAAGTAATCCCATCAGCCCCATATAAATTTCTTTTGCTGCAAATAATAAAAACAACCAGATGGTCGCAGGGAAGTGCACGGTACACATAATCGCAAGTGCCGCCTGAGTCAATTTGTCCGCAATAGGGTCTAACATTTTTCCCCATTCGGTCACCTGATGAAAGTGTCTTGCTATTTTCCCGTCAAAAAAATCCGACAAAAACGAAAGACATAGAACAATAACCGCCCCATAAAAGCAGCCTGCATTCTCCGAATGATAATACAAAATACAAAATACAGGAATTAATAAAATCCGAAAATATCCCATTAGATTTGGAATTGTAAAATACTCTTTTTTCATATCAACGCCCCTCTCAAGCCATTACATTTATGATACTAAATCCGGCGGAAACTGGCAAGATTTTCTTTACATAAAGAAGAACACCCAGTCAAAAGACTAGGTGTTCCTCTTCGTATAATAGGGTGGGAGTAGTAGTCAACAAAGTAACTACTGTGTTAAATGTAACAGGAAAATGTGGCAAAAAAATGACGATTTTGCTATTCCTGTAATTTTTTTCGTGCCTGCGCCCGGTATTGGCTCGGTGTCACGTGAATATTTTTCTTAAATTGCTTCATAAAAAATGTTTCATTGTGATAGCCGCACAAATCCGCAATTTCCTTAATCGAATAATTGGAAACCAGTAAAAAATGTTTGGCGTGCTCCATCCGGCTCTGTACAACATCCTGCACAAACGTATTTCCAAAATATGATTTATACAATTTCTGAAAATACGGTGTACTTAGCCCATTGTCACCGGCACACTCCGATACATGCCAGTCTTTTGACGGCTCCAAATATATCCGAGAACGCAGATTCTGAAACAATTCATCATATCGATCCGGTATTTTGGCAACCTTGCGTCTTTCTGACATCTCGGAAACTTTAATCAAAATCATTTTAAATAAACACTCCATCGTCGTCTCTTTGTACTCATTCATCGAAATATATTCCTGATAGAGTTGTTTCATCATCGAAGGAATCAATGTATTTTCCGGCAGGTGAATCACCGTATTCATCGGCAGATTGATTTCATCCACAAAAGAACGGCTGTCATCCAGCCAAAAATGCACAAAATCATCTTTATAGGAATCATTTACGGCATAATAGTGCTGCTTAGCACCAATATCATATAAAATCACGGATGGCGGCTTAACATAAACCGGCTGCTCATCAAGCACAACACAGCACTCCGTATGAAAATACAAAAATAAATAATCCGGCTTTCCATACCGGGAAATTCCGTCTTCTCTATAAATTTTAAAATCACTGTCGTACTCTAATTGTACCCCAACATCACGAAAGCGCATCCTACTTCTCCTTTCAAAACACAGCTTCCCCCTCAAACTATACAATCCTCTTATTTAACTTCATTATAGCATTTTAGTATTTTTTTGTCAGTATTTTTTTTCATTACTTTTGTGCCACAAATTTCCATTATATTTTTCTTTTTTGTGGCAACAATATTACCAAGATAAATCGGATGCAGGAGAGAAAAACAGCATTTCAACAAAAGGGATGCCGTTTCCCGGCATTCCTTTATCTTCACAATAAATAAAACGGAGGTGAAAAAAATGACAAACAAAAATTCATCCAAGATGGAAGTACCACAGGCTAAAGAGGCTATGAATCGTTTCAAAATGGAAGTTGCAAACGAGATTGGTGTAAACTTGAAAGATGGTTACAACGGTGACCTTACTTCCCGTGAAGCTGGATCAATCGGAGGCGAAATGGTTCGTCAGATGATTAAGAAACAGGAAGAGAGCATGAAATAATCGCAGCCTAAATGCGAAATAAAAGAGGACAGCCGCTTTGCTGATAAAAATTGCTTAGCGGCTGTCTCTTTGCTCTAAGTCCATTTGCATCTGTTCTAAATAATGGACAAATGTTCCTGAATAGGTCGAAATTTCATAGGCAGGATCTAATTCTTCATATTTGAAATGCTTTGCTCCGCCCTCTTCCATCCGTCTCCAAAATTCATCTAACTTTGCATACGGCAGATACATAAAGGTATCTTTTGCTTTGAAATAAATCAATAAAAATGCAATGCCATCCTGCTCCTCAAACTCTTTCATAAAGCGAATCTGATGTTCATGCACATTCGCAAGCGGAAACCGATCAGTAGCACATTCCTTTGCATCAAAGCAAATCGGAATTCCCTGAACGACCCCGATGTAATCCACCGTACTTTTTTGTTCAAAGTAGGCAAGTGTAATATGTCTTGTCGCCTGATCTATCGTAATCGGTTTAATCGGCGTTGGCACTTTCTGCACTAGTGCCAGTTTCTGCGAGCGGTATTTTTCATTTGTCATATTTACGAGTTCTTCCAAAAAAGAACCGCGGAGCCCTCTTGAATTCCAGGTTGCCATTAATTTTTCTCCCGATACACAGTTTTGTGTGCAATTTCATCTGACTTTTCTTTTCCCTCAAGCAGCTCCAATAATTTTAAGCCAAAATCCATCGTTGTTCCAAGACCGCGGCTTGTCACAATATTGCCGTCAACAACGACCGGCTCGCGAACTACCGTTGCACCAATTAAATTCTTTTCATGCTGTGGAAAACTGCATGCTGTTTTTCCTTCCAGCAAACCATATTTACCAAGAACTCCGGGTGCTGCACACACGGCTGCAACAATTTTTCCGGCATCATTCATGGCAAGAATTGCCTTTCTAACTGCATCACTTTCGCCCAAATTAATGGTTCCCGGCATTCCTCCCGGAAGAATGATGGCGTCATAATCAAGTACGTCCACTTCTCCCAAAACAGCGTCCATTTCAACATTGACACCATGTGAGCTTCTCACAAATTCATCTTCTGTAATAGAAGCCATCGTCACTTCCACACCGCCACGGCGCAGTAAATCAACGACTAAAAGTGCCTCCACGGTTTCATATCCTTCTGCAAATAAAATCACTGCACGTTTCATGTTCTTTCCTCACTTTCCAAATTGTTTATTAATCATTTTCGCAAAGTAAACCGGCTCTTTTGCCGTCACTACCCTGCCTGAAAGATTTTTAAGTTCTCCCATATTTTCAGGAAAACACAATGTTTTCGCATGCAAAAAATAATGCTTCGTATCCGCTCTCTTTGCTGCACCATATTTTACATCCCCCAATAGCGGATGTCCCAAAGATGCCAGATGTCCGCGAATCTGATGTGTCTTTCCCGTCACCAGCTTCACTTTCAAAAGTGTTACTGTGCCATTGGTCCGTAACGGCTCATACCCGGTCTCAATCCACACGCGGTCTTCCCCGTCTTCCGAAAAAATCTGAACCCGGTTTGTCTGTTCATCCTTTTTTAAGTATCCGCGGACAACCGAAGGTTCTTTCATAACACCTTCCACAATTGTAAGATAGTACTTATCCATCGTTCGGTCTTTTAAAAGCTCCGACATTTTTTGCAGGCCCCGAAGGCTTTTCCCGGCAATCACAAGACCACTTGTATTCCTGTCAAGCCGGTTGCAAATCCCCGGTTTCAGACTGTCTTTCGGCGACCACTCACCTTTTTTCTGTAAATAACCAAGTATATATTCTACAAGTGTAACATCTTGAGATTTCGCCTTTTGAGACAACATACCGGCAGGCTTATTCACAATCAGGACATCCTCATCTTCATAAGCAATATCCAAGTCCGTTATTGGATAAACCACTTTTTTAGTCTCTCCGCGAAATTTCTCAAAGGTCTCATCTGAAAAATACACAGTTACTTTATCGCCCGTTTGCAGCATTTCACTGCCCGTTGCCTTTTTGTCATTTAGTTTAATATTTTTCTTTCGCAGCATTTTATACAAAAAGCTTGTCTGCGCCTCTTTGAAATACTTTTCCAGAAACTTAGAAAAACGCTGTCCGCTTTCCTTTGCTCCAATCGTTACCTCTCTCATCGTCTTCTCCACTACATCGCAAGTGAATGTAAATAATCCACCAGTGATTTTTCCGAATTTTCTGACGCTTCTTCCTGCGTTAAGCGCTGCAGGTGTGAAATCAGTTTTTCATCCGACTCAAACAAGCGCACATGATACGACGGTGCCGTCTTTTTCACGACATCCGTCAAATATTGTTTCAAATACGGCACATCCTGTTTGGACTTCGCAATCACACCAAGAACATTACCATTTTTCACAAGTAAAAAATCTAAATGCATAATTTTTTCCGTCGAGGTAAATACATAATCGGTATACAAAACTGCTTGTCCTGCTGCCTCTTTTACTTTATCATACCGCTCTTTCGTAACTCCTTTTTTGCGAAACATCGCAATCAGCGCAACCAGATGTTTCGCCGCCGGAAGCACAAGTAACACCGCCATTACGGTAAAGATATTTGCGCGCACACCACTCCACAAGTATCCGGTCAAAAAAATAGCAACGCCAAGCACTACAAAAAATACAATCCATAAAATTTCTGCTTTCTTACGCTTCGTAAGATATCCCAAGGTACATTTTTCGTACATCATTTTCTTTCCTTTCTCAAATCATGCTTTTTACACACAAATTAAGTTTATCACAAAAACCGTGCGGTGGAAAGAGGCTTTTCCATCGCCTTTAGAATTGGATACGGGTTCACACTGAATTCTTTGTCTCCCATCGTAAAGTAAATTCCAAAATGCAGATGAACCGGGAACTTTCCAACCATTCCCTCTTTTCCGTAGCCACTGTCTCCCATATACCCTAACAGATCGCCCGCTTTCACAGTCTTTCCCCGTTTCATCCCCTCCGCATAGGAAGAAAGATGAGCATAATAAAAATAAGTGCCCGTTTTACTGCGGATCCCAATGCGGTAGCCGCCTAATTCCAGCCATCCGATTTTTTCCACAACACCATCACAGACACTTACAACATTAAACGTATCTCTTTGATTTTTCGGTGGCATTAAATCCGTCCCCTCATGGAGCCGTTTTCCCCCATAACTGCGGGACATCCCCCATGAATTCTCAAAAGAAATCCCCTCTTTTTCTTTCTTATCTGAGACAACCGGAAAACATTTTATCCCGGAAAGAAGTTTTTGATAGTAAACAGCATAGGGCTCCCATGTTTCTCTTTCCAAAAGGATGCGGTACCACGATAAAGACGGAAGTGATTTGCTTGTCTTTTCCAGTTTACCGTCCGCATATAAAAAGTCCTTTGCGAATTCTTCATATTCGTCTTTTCCCCATGTTTTAAATCCGGCAAGCCGTTTTGGTACCACCTGAAAATCCCGGATATTTTCTGTGTTTTGCTCCCATTTCGGAGTCTTTTTCACTTCCATTTTCCAAAATAACAGTCCACATAAAAATGGCGTCCAGAAAAATAAAACCATGCAAGCCAAAAACTTTCTCAAAAAAATCCTTCGCTTCATCTAACGCCTCACATTTTTCTTTCTCTAAAATGTATGCGTTATTAACTAATAAGATTCAATATCTACCACCGTTGTATTTTCCACCTGATATGGCAGAATGGAATTGGCAAAGGAGCGGAACTGATCCACGCCATCACTGACAAAAAATTTGTGCTCCGGTTTCTCACCGGATACATTCAGTAAATCTTTTTCCTTTAACAAATCCTTTAACGATTTTGCCGTTTCATAAGCAGGGTTCACCAGTTTTACCGACTCACCCATTTCACGCCCAATCACACCGCGCAAAAGCGGATAATGAGTACATCCCAAAACAAGCGCATCAATCTCATACTCTTTCATATCATGCAGATATCTGGAAACAACATCTTCCGTAATACGGTCTTCAAACAGCCCCTCTTCCACAAGAGGTACAAATAGCGGACACGCTTTACTCACTACCGTAAGTTCCGGATTTATTTTGTGAAGATAGCTCTCATAAATTCCACTTTTTATTGTACTCTGGGTTCCAATCACACCGATTTTATTATTCTTTGTCGATGCCGCCGCCATTCTCGCTCCCGGCTGTACCACGTCAATCACCGGCACATCCACCATATCTTCAAGTTCCTCTCTGGCAAGTGCACTGGCTGTATTGCAGGCAATTACAATTGCTTTAACATCCTGTGTCAGGAGAAATTTAGCAATCTGCTTGCTATATTTACAAACTGTATTTTTTGATTTGGAACCATATGGCACACGGGCTGTATCTCCAAAATAAACAAGACTTTCCCCCGGAATCTGCCGCATAATTTCTTTTGCTACCGTCAATCCGCCAATTCCCGAATCAAACACGCCAATCGGTGCATTCATAATCCTTCCTCCAATCTGCTCTTATTCTTTTTCGTCCATTGCTTCTTCTATCATAGATTCTTCATCTACTGTTTTTTCTCTCATATCTTTTTTGCGGTTTAACAAATCATAAATACATGGTACAACAAACAGCGTAAGCAGCGTACCATATACCAAACCGCCAATCGTAACAATTGCCATCGGTCTTGTCATATCCGTTCCCATACTGCTGCCGGCAACCATTGGAATCAAACCTAACACCGTCGTCAATGCCGTCATCAGAATCGGACGAAGTCTCGTTACGCCTGCTTCCTCAATTGCCTGTCGTTTCTCAACACCGCTTCGGCGTAACTGATTGATATAATCCACGAGCACAATACCATTGTTTACAATAATACCGGAAAGCATTACAAATCCAATCATGGCAATGACACTGATGTCACTTCCCGAAATCCACAGTCCAAGAAAACCTCCCGTAAAGGCAAGTGGAATTGTGAACAAAATGATAAATGGAGATAACAAGGACTGGAACTGTGCCACCATAATCAAATACATCAACAGCACACCAAGTGCCATCATCAAAAGCACCTGTCCCATTGCTTCTGTGGTTGCCTCATTTTCACCGTCTAATTCCATTTCATAACCAGCCGGTTTCTTTGTCTGGTTTACGATTTTTTCAACCTCTCTCGAAACGTCGCTTACTACATAGCCATCCTTGATATCCGCTTTTACAGCAATATATCTGGTCTGTCCTTTGCGGTAAATCGATTTTGGCGAATCCGCCGTGCTAAAATCAGCAATCTTACTAAGAGAAACCTTTTTTGCCTTCTGGGTCATCGAATCGGTGTAATCAATTTTCAGATTTTTGACATCATTTCTTGTCAAGTCCTCATCCTCCGCCGAGTTGACATAAACACCCAAATCATCGGTATCATTCGATACCGTAGAAGCCGAAGAAGCTTCTTTTACTTTTGCATAAATCTGCTGATAAACCTGCGCCACCGTAAGTGAAAAACGCATTGCTTTTGCTTTATCCACAGTAATTCGGTACTCTTTACCGGCATCTTCCAGACCATTCGTAATGTTATCAAGACCATCTACTTTTTCCAGTTTCTTCATCATGCCTTCCGAAATCGTCTGCAATTTATCCAAATCTTTTCCTTTAATATTGATGGTGACGCCATCGCCCATCAGGGCACTCATATCCATCGCAGAAGCATTTACTTCTAATTCTCCCTCAATATTTTTCGTTTTTTCCGTAATCAGTTTTGTAATTTCGTCATTGCTTAACTGCCTGTCGTCCTTCAAAATAATATACATAGTTACGGTATTTTCACCGCCGGAACCGGTAAGCATCGACATGGATGAACCCGTTCCTGTATAAGCACCAACCGACTCAACATCCGGAATCTCACGGATTTTTTCAACCACTTGATTGGACGCTTTTTTCGTATCTGCCAGTTTTGTTCCATTATCCATCGTAAGCGTAGCCGTCATCTGCGTACTTTCCATATCCGGCATCATGGAAAATCCTCTGCCGGCTGCCAATGCCGCAAACAATACAAGGAGAACAACCGAGCCCAAAAGTACGAGCCACTTAAACCGCAGCACCCATCTGATTGCCCTGCCATACGCACGCTGAACTGCCGCAATAATCTTTGACTCTTTCTTTGGCTTTCTCTTAATCAATCCGGCCGACATTGCCGGAACTAAGGTAAGTGCTACAAGAAGACTTGCTCCCAGTGTGTAAGCAAGGGTAAGCGCCAAGTCGACGAATAACTGCTTCGTCACACCTTCTGTAAAGATAATCGGTGCGAACACACAAACCGTTGTCAGTGTAGATGCCACGATAGCTCCTGCCACCTGGCTTGCTCCCTCAATTGCTGCACGCTTGGTTGAAATCCCATGCTGCTTAAGACGGAAAACGTTTTCAATTACGACAACCGAGTTATCCACAAGCATACCAACACCAAGTGCCAAACCGGATAAGGAAATAATATTCAGTGTTACACCACTAAAGTACATCGCCACAACTGCTGCAATCACACTGAGCGGAATTGAGCAGGCAACAATAAAGGTTGGCCGCCAGTCGCGCAGGAAAAACAGCAGAATCAAAATAGCAAGCAAACCACCAAGCAAAAGATTTTGCACTACAGCATCCACTACAAGGTCAATGTATACCCCCTGATTCATCAAAACAGAAACATGCAGTCCCTGATTGTCTTTCTGCAACTGGTCAAAACGATCCGTCAGTGCACTCGTTACGTCTCCGGTTGAAAATCCGGACTGTTTCTGTAAGGTAACAAGTACCGCTGGGTTACCGTTCACTACGGTATACACATCATCCGAGTTATCCGTAACAGCAATATCTGCCACATCCGAAAGTTTAATCGGGTCTAAACCATCCAAATCCATATCGCAGACAACGAGGTTTTTGATTTCTTTCTCGGATTGAATCTTATCACCTACACGTACAAGGTAAGAAGCATCTCCTTCGGTAATATAACCGGACGGCATATCAAAGTTCTGCGCTTTTAATACATTTTCAACCATTTCTTTTGTAATGATTTTTTTCAGGTTCGCATTACTTTTTGTCGTTTTTTTCGAATCCCTTAACTGTTTATCTGCTTCATCTAACTTATTTTTTCCATTATCCATCTGTGCTTCCGAAACACTTAACTGGATACTGGAAAGAATTTTCTGTTTATTTAACTGTTCGGTCGCTTCCGTTGTCGAAATCTGACCTTTCTCTAATTTCTTCTTTGTTGCATTTAGTTTTTTCAGACCGGCATTGATTTTTTTCTTTGCCGCTGTAATTTTTGCTTTATTCTTTGCCAGCGTTTTCTCTTGGGTTTCCACCTGCTTAAGTCCGCTGTTTGCTGAAGTAAGTGCCGTATTTACTTCGTTTACCTTGGACGGAAGCATTTCTTCCGTAATACCGGCATCCTTCAATTTGCCACGGACAACCTGTAACTGTGCCTGAACCGACGCTAAAGAAGTACTGAGTTCCTGTGAATTTCCACCGACATTCTCAAGCTGCGTTTTCAGAGAGGTCTCCTGAACTTTGAGCTTTTCAAGCGTCGTCTTCAGTGTCGTAAGCTGCGTCTGCGTCGCCGTCAGTGTCTTAATTGTATTTGTCAGTTTTGTTTTATTGGCAGCGAGCGAGGCAAGTCCCGTATTTAACTGTTTTTCACTCTTTTTAAGCGTTGCCTGCTGCTTTTTAATATTGGTAATATTTTCATTAATAACTTTCAGGCCATCCTTAATTTTATCCGATGCCTGACTAAGTTTCGTCTCTCCCTTCGCCATCTTATCGGCGGCGGTTTCTTTTCCATTCTTTAATTTGTTTTTGCCATTTTCCAGTTTCTTCTTTCCTTCATCAATCTTATCCTGTGCATCACTTAATTTCCCTTCAATCGCCTTTTGCACAAGCTCATTCATCTTGTCAATCTTATCCTGCTGAATAATGACCTGAATCTTTTTCTCAATAGAACCGGATTCATTGACAGAAGCAACTCCCTCCACACTCTCTAATTCCGGAATGATTTCTTTTTCCGCCTTTTTCGTGACTTCTGCACTGTCTAATTTATCATAATCCAGTGCCGCTACCATAATCGGCATCATGTCCGGATTCATTTTCATAATTGTAGGACTTCCGATGGAATCATCAAACTGCGATGTCACCATATCAAGGCTTTCTCTCATATCTACAACTGTAGAACCCATATCCGTTCCATCATTGAATGACATAACAACCATTGACATATTCTGGATGGAAATGGATTGCAGTTCTTTGACGTTGTTGATACGCTCCATCGCCTGCTCCACCGGTTCGGAAACAGCCTTTTCTACTTCTTCCGGACTTGCTCCCGGATATGTAGTCATAACAAGTGCATACGGAAATTCCATACTTGGCAGAAAATCCGTACTCATATTTTGAAATGACAAAAATCCGAGCACCAGACATATAACAACCGCAACTAATACGGTAAATGGCTTACGAACACTGAACTTTGATAACATCTGAAAGTTCCTCCCTTTTTCTAAAATGACTATAAGTCGAGTATAACACCGTTTGATTCGCTAACGCAACTCTAGGAGAGACACAAAATGTGAAATTTTTGTGTCTTTTACTTATTCGGCTGTTTTTTCATTTATCACTTCCACTGCTTTTTGCAGCTGGTAATCGTCTTTTCCACCAAATTGTTTCAAATCGGAAGGATTCTTTGCTTCCACATCCGGAGTTAGTCCTTTACCCTGAATACATCTGCCGCTTGGCAGCAAATATTCCCCGGTCGTCAGCTTAATTCCACCGCCACAAGATTTTTCCAGCGAAAAGATGGTCTGCACAATTCCTTTTCCAAAGCTTTTCACACCAACTAACGAAGCCGCTTTGCGGTCCTGCATACAACCGGCAAAAACTTCCGAAGCGCTGGCACTTCCTCCATTAATCAAAACCGCTACCGGCTTATCAAAATGTTTTTCATCCGTTGATGTGTATACTTTATCGCCATTTACTTTGTTTTTTTCCGTAATCAGTTTTCCTTTTGGAAGCATCCGGTCAAGAATATCCACAACCGCCGTCAGCGAACCACCGCCATTGTTACGCAAATCCACAATCAATCCCTTCTGTCCCTTCTTCTCTAAGTCAGAAAGTGCATTTTCATATTGTTTTACCGTTTCCTTTGTAAAGGAAGTAATGGCAATATAACCGGTTTCCCCGGACAACATCCGGTGTGTAACCGTCTGATTGACAATCTTTTCACAGATCACCGTAATTTTCTTCTTTGTCTTTTCTCCATTTTCTTCCCGCAAAACAACGAGTTCTGATTTTTTTCCTTCTTTTCCTTTAATCTTCTGAATCGTATCATTTAACGATAATTTTGTTACGTCCTCGCCATTTACAGAAAGCAGAATATCTCCGGCTTTTAATCCGGCTTTCTGTGCGGGTCTCCCTTTCTGCACTTCCTGAATCGTCTTGTTTTTTGTTTTTTCATCGTAGCGCACACTTGCACCGATTCCCTCATAATCTCCTTCTACATCTTCCATACTGCTTTTTAATTCTTCACTTGTAAAATACGCTGAATACTTATCGCCAAGTGCCGCTACCATTCCTTTTGCGGCATATTCCGAAATTGTCTGATCAGATACATCGTCCTTCCAGTAATAACTGTCAATGTACGATTCCACAATTTCTGCACGGTTTCTAATATCCGACGCAAGAGAGGACGCCGGCAGAATCTGTATATCTAAAAAATACATGACAAGAAAAAATGTCATAGAAAACAATACGCCAACAAATATTCCAGAAAAAAAACCACTGCCTCGTCTTTTCCTCATCTTTCACTATCCTCCATTATCTCGAAATATAATTTAACGGATTCACATAACTTCCATTTTTTGTAACACCAAAATGAAGATGTGCACCGGTTGATATACCGGTCGAGCCAACATACCCGATTACTTGTCCTTTTGTTACCTGTTTTCCGGCACTCACTGCAAGTCTGGAACAGTGCATATATACCGTATACAAACGACTGCCATGCGAAATCATAATATAATTTCCGGCGCTTGAACTATACGTAGCGGTCACTACTTTTCCGCTGCCGGCTGCTAATATCGGCGTTCCCGAAGGTGCTGCCAAATCAACACCTTTATGATATGTGCTGGCACCTGCAGTCGGACTTTTTCTGCCGCCGAATCCGGAAGAAATACGTCCGGCGCCACCTTTTAGCGGCCAGCCAAGTCCTGTTGTACTGCCACCGGAATTTCCGCCGCCTGCTGCCATTTCACGGTCAATCTCATCCTGTTTTTTCTGAAGCAGCGCTTCCACCTGATTTTCTGCTTCCAGCGCTTTTTTCGTGTACTCACTTACTTGATCCTGCGATTTTTCCATCGCTTTATCAATCTTATCCAATTCTGTTTTTTTATCCGCCTTTAACTCGGACACCGCTTGCTTTTCTTCCTTTGTTTTTGTTTCTAATTCCTTCAACTCATTTGTCTGCTGTTCACGCTGCTTCTCCTTTTGCTGCACCGTAAGTGCTGCCTTCTGAAAGCGCGCAAACACTTTGTTATCATATTCGGAAATTTTTTCAACATACTCTGAGCGGTTCAACAAATCAGAAATACTTTTTGCACCAAATATAATATCGAGATATTCCTGATTTCCATTTTCATACATATATTTTATGCGACGCTTCATCGTCGTATACTGCTTTTCTTTTTCCTTCTGTGCCTTTGCTAATTCCTTCTGAATTGCCTTTAACTTTTTTTCAGACGACGTAACCTGTGCATGAAGTTTCTCTAATTCTTCTTCCAGAGATGCTGTCTTTTTATCTAACTTCTCAATATATTTTAAGGTATCGTCTTTATCTGCCTGAATCTCCTCGATTTCCTTTTGCAGACTATCCGCCTTGTTTTCCCATTCTTTCTGCTGTTTTTCTGTTTCTTTAATCTGCTTATCATAGTTTGTGGCACCTACATTTTGCCCAAACACAGAAAGCGACACAACGCCGCACAATATACCGCATAACAGCCATTTTCTTCTCATCTTTATCACTTCCTAAATATTCAAATTTCTCCGCACCGTAATAAAACTGCCAAAGAATCCAATTCCAACACCCAAAATCAGTGAAATCGGAACTAACATCACAAAAACTTCTCCTGTCGTAAGAAAAGCAAGCCCCTCTGAAAACAGAGAAAAATGTGTTGTTATATAACTAAGAATCCGTCCGTACGAAATTCCTAACACAATAAGGGGAATAATTGAGCCAATCAAGCCAATCACTACGCCTTCCACAATAAAAGGTGCCCAGATAAAAAAGTCCGACGCACCCATCAGACGCATAATCGCAATTTCCGGTTTCCTTACGGCAATTCCGGTCGCAATTGTCGAATGAATCAAAAATACGGATACAAGTAAAAGCACAACAATCAGCACCAGCGACACACCGCCTACTAATTTATTAACACTTGAAAAGCCTTCTTCAATTTCATCCGCTTCCTTAATCCGTCGAATTCCTTTTACGGTTTTTAAGTATTCTACCAGCGTAGACTGTCGTTCCAAATCCTTGCAGTAAATGGCATAAGATGCAGAATCCGCTAACGGGTTATCATCTCCAAAGCTTTCTGCCAGTTCCGGTGTCTTAGAAAAGTTTTCCTGTTTAAAATCTTCCCATGCCTGTGCAGCAGAGATATATTCTACCCGCTCCACTTCATCTCTTTTCTCAATTTTTTGTCCAATATCAGCAATCTGTTTTTCCGAAAGATTTTCTTCAAAAAAAACAGAAATTCCCACTGACTGTTCTGCCGAGTGAAGAATATTCTGAAAATTACTGAGTACAAAATAAAATAAACCAAAGACAAAAAGGCAGGCTGCAATCGTCCCCATGGAAGCGAGGGTAAACATGCGGTTTTTTCTCAGATTCGCAAGTCCTTGTTTGATGCTGTGAAAAAATGAATTAATCCCCTTCAACCTGATAACCACCTTTCTTTTCATCTCTTACCAAAACGCCATCCTCTAAATTTATAACACGCTTTTGCATGACATCCACGACATCATTATTATGAGTTACAACAACAACTGTTGTCCCCATTTTGTTTACTTCCTCCAATAACATCATAATATCCCATGCTGTCTTGGGATCAAGATTTCCCGTCGGCTCGTCCGCCAGCAAAATGGTCGGCTGGTTAATCAGTGCTCTGGCAATCGCTACACGCTGCTGCTCTCCGCCGGATAATTCGTGCGGATACATCTTCTCTTTCCCTTTTAACCCAACCATCTCTAACATAATTGGAACATTTCTTGCAATATCCCTTTTGGTCATGCCGATAATTTCCTGTGCAAAGGCAACATTTTCAAATACAGTCTTATTCTTTAACAGACGAAAATCCTGAAATACCACACCAATCTTTCTCCGGTATAACGAAACTTGTTTGCGCTTTAAATTTGTCACCTGTCTGCCACCGACAAATATACGGCCTTCAGTCGGATTTAGCTCTTTTAAAAGCAATTTAATAAAAGTGGACTTGCCAGATCCACTTTTACCAACTACGAATACAAATTCGCCTTTATGAATGCGAATCGATACATCACATAAAGCTTCCACACCTGTAGAATACTGCTTACTGATATGATCCATCGCAATAATAGGTATCACCTTTTTCTTTGTTTCCATGATACAAAACCTCTCTCGTCAATTAATACTCAATGGTCTCCAAATAGTTCATATACTTCACAACCATCAACGCAATGCGGAATGAAATCGCATCCTCAAACACACGCAAATCAAGTCCGGTGCTCTTTTGCAATTTATCCAAACGATAAACAAGCGTATTTCGATGGATATAAAGCTGTCTCGATGTCTCCGAAACATTTAAGTTATTTTCAAAGAACTTGTTAATTGTCGTCAAGGTTTCTTCGTCGAAATTATCCGGTGTGTTGTCATCGAAAATTTCTTTAATAAACATTTTGCAAAGTGGCAGCGGAAGCTGATAAATCAGCCGTCCAATTCCCAGATTACTATACGCCATTACCTTTTTGTCACTGTAAAAGATCTTTCCAACATCCAGTGCCATCTTCGCTTCTTTATAGGATCTTGAAACTTCCTTGATATCCTTGATAATCGTTCCAAACGCCACACGTACACGTGCCATTGCCTCAGTATTTAACATATCTACGATAACCTGTGCCGTTTTCTCCAAATCCTCGTAAGTATCTTTGTTCTTAATTTCTTTTACGATAATGATGTTTTTCTCATCCACTGCCGTGATGAAATCCTTGTTGCCACCGGCAAACATGCTGCGTACAGTCTCTAAAGCGCCATTATCTTTTTCCTTACTTGTCTCTACAATATAAACAACCCGGCGTGCGTTCATCTCGATATGAAGTTTCTTCGCACGGTTAAAAATATCGACCAAAAGGAGGTTATCAAGCAAAAGATTCTTAATAAAGTTATCTTTGTCATAACGTTCTTTATAGGCAACTAATAAGTTCTGAATCTGGAATACAACAATCTTTCCAATCATATATACATCCTCGGCCTCTCCCTTTGCCACGACAATGTATTCTAACTGGCTCTCATCATAAACCTTAAAAAACTGGTATCCCAAAATCGCCTGACTGTCTGCCGGCGAATCCGCAAATGTCTTAACGGTCGCACAGTAATCTTCACTGTCACCTGCCGTCTCTGCTAATACATTTCCATCGGCATCCACTACACTAAGGTCTATTTTTGTAATTCCTTTTACACCATCAATTGTATTTTGCAAAATCTGGTTTGATATCATTTATGCCCCTCCTTAACTACTCCTTTTGTACTTTTCGTTCACCACACCTCATTTCTCCTCATTGTACCATTTATTCAGGTTATTGTCAAAAGGTCTTAATCCTCGCAAATTGAAGGGCATCATTTTTCTTATACCATTTTTTGTACTTTTTCAGGGATGCTTTCGGTACATACACATCTCTGAAAATCGGAAGATAACAATAATTTTTATCATTATTCTGTGTCAGTTTCGGTGGATTTTTGGAGCGGAAATACACTTTTGTTGTCACATAACCGGCGCGGTAAAATTCACCCCATGCTCCCTGCAGCGTTTTTACACTTGCCCCGATTTCCAGTTTTTTTAACTGGCGGCTGCCGCAAAGAGAGGCATCTTCACTTATCAGTTTTACCTTATTTCCTATTTTTACTACATTCTTTTTCGCAATGGCAATTAATAATTTGCCACTCTTTTTCTCGTAAACACACTGCCCTTGTTTGGCAATACTTTTATTTTTCTTAGCAATACTTACCTTTGTTATCTTCTTTCCGGCAATAGCATCTTTGCCAATTATTTTCACCTTCTTGCCAAGATAAACACTTGTTGCTTTTCCTGCTTTGAGTGCATTATCCGCAATCGAAGTAACACTATCAGGAACTGTAATTTTATTTTTCGCCGGCACTGCCCAGATAAGCTTTGTCCCCTTCTTATTTAATAACAGGCCTTTCTGCATTTTAAAACTTTTATTTTCCTTCGAAAGTGTCACTTTGGAAAGTTTCGGACAGGCGGAAAAAGATGTGTAATTATCAAAGAAAGCAAGTGATTTTGGCAATTTCACTTCCTTAAGACTCTTACAGCCATAAAATGTTTCTGCACTGATTTTCTGCACACCATCCGGGATTGTAATACTCTTAACTTTACGAAGTCCGCTAAGCGCTGTTGACTCTAATATCGTCAAGTTCTTTGGCAGAACAACGGATTCAACATTTATCGTCTTTTCGCTCCAGCCGTCAACACCATGTGCATACTCAACCGTCACACCGGAAATGTTCTGGTTAAATTCATCTGCATCTTCCAATTTGCGAAGTGCCGTGTCATAACCTACTCTTGTCACAACAGCCCCTTCTACCGCATCCGGAAACTTTAAGGATTTTGTCTTGTTTGTTGTTTCTACAAGATAAATCCATGCATTTTTTCCATCTTCGGATAAATACGCATGATATGTAGCTTCCGAACCTTTATAGGTTACCTCTTTGCCGGTATTCCATCCCGCCAGTGTGCTCTGGCTTTTTGTGTCAGCCGCTTTCACAATAGCAGGCTGTCCGTTATTTGAAAATCCCATACTTAAACCGCCGCCAAGCAATGACATAGACAGCAGTAACGCTCCACCCAGTATTCTTTTGTTTCTCACCATAATAAAACCTCCTTTTGTATTGTCTTTATATATAAGACGATTCAAAAGGAGGAAAAGTTGCAAAAAAACAATTTTTTATATTATTTTTATTCCTTATCCGGCAGCGGTTTGATGATTTTTTTGTAAATCCGAAAAAGGAATATCGTTGATACCGCAAGTGACATACTCTCCGCAATCGGGAATGACCACCAAGTGGCATGCAAGCCGCCAAAATGAGCCAGAAGATATGCAGCCGGAATCAGTACGACAAGCTGACGCATAACCGAAACCACCATGCTGTAAACAGCCTTTCCCAAAGACTGGAATACCGTACCTGCAATAATACAGAACCAGGCAATCAAAAAGTGGATTCCAATAATACGAAGTGCCGGAACTCCAATCGTAATCATAGCCGGCGAAGCCGCAAATAATCCCAGTAATTTATCCGGAATCAATTCAAAACCCAAGAAACCAACAAACGTCAAACAGAACGATACAACCAGACTTAATTTAATCGTCTTAATCATTCTGTGTTTTTTCTGCGCTCCATAGTTATAGGCAATAATCGGTGTAATTCCATTATTCAATCCAAACAGAGGCATAAAGAAGAAACTCTGCAATTTGAAGTAAACACCAAATACCGCTGTCGCCGTTGATGAAAATCCAATCAAAATCCGATTCATACAGTAAGTCATGATAGAACCAATGGACTGCATAATAATGGATGGAATTCCAATCGCATAAATCGGTCCGATAATTTTAGCACTCGGACGGAACCCTTTGATTTTCAAATCCACCTCATGATTAAATTTCACATTAAATGCAGCAGAAAGAATCGCCGCTCCACACTGTCCGATTACGGTTGCCACAGCCGCACCGGTAACGCCCATTGCCGGTGCACCAAGCAGCCCAAAAATCAAAATCGGATCTAAAATAATATTGATAACCGCACCGGTAAGCTGGGAGAGCATTGTATACACAGTTTTTCCCGTCGAAGTCAACAGTCGCTCAAAATACATCTGACAAAAAACACCAATGGAAAATATCATGACTGTACTCAAATAGTCAACGCCCATTCCATAAATCGGAGAACTTGTCCCATTTAACTGTCCTACATAAAATGGTTTTACTACCGTAAGACCAAGGATTAAAAATACAACATAGCTAAGGACTGTCAAAAAAGCACCATTCATCGCAACATCATTCGCCTTCTTAAAATCCTTTTCTCCCAACGCCCTTGACAAAAGAGCATTCACACCTACACAGGTACCGCCACCAACCGCAAAAATCAACGTCTGGAGCGGAAAGGCAAGGGAAACCGCAGACAAAGCATCCTCCGATAACTTCGCCACAAAAATACTATCTACAATATTATAAAGTGCCTGAACCAGCATGGATAACATCATTGGGAGCGACATGCTAAATAACAGCCTGCCGACCGGCATGACACCCATTTTATTCTCTTCCGGCACTGCCATACTCTTACTTTCATTACTCACTCATATAACCTCCTTTTTTAGTTGTAAAATCCTTACGCCACAAAAAGGGCGTCTCCTTATGAAGACGCCCAGCAAAAACATGTTTTGTGCTAAGACTAGTTTGTAATTGTTTCCTGTGTTTCTTTATCAAACAAGTGAATCTTAGAACCATCCAAAGCAATCTTAATTGTATCACCAGGACGAGCTGTTGTACGAGGGTTTACACGTACAGTAATGTCAAATGTCTCAACTGTGAAGTACAAGAATACTTCTGCACCAAGCATCTCGTATACTTTAACAGTAGCTTCCAGTGTAGTATCCGGAGAGTTGCTGATGAACATCTCTTCATCTTTAATATCCTCTGGACGAATACCAAAGGTAACTGTCTTATCTTCATATCCATTATCAATCAACTTCTTAGCTTTATTCTCCGGAAGTTTAATGGAGTTAGAACCAAACATCAAACGTACTTCAGAACCGGATACAACTACTTTTGCATCGATGAAGTTCATCTGAGGAGAACCGATAAATCCGGCAACAAACAAGTTGTTTGGTCTCATATACAAATCAAGTGGAGAATCAACCTGCTGCACAACACCATCTTTCATAACAACGATACGAGTACCCAGTGTCAAAGCCTCTGTCTGGTCATGTGTTACGTAGATAATTGTTGTTTCCAGTCTCTGATGCAATTTAGAAATCTCGATACGCATCTGTACACGGAGTTTTGCATCCAAGTTAGAAAGCGGCTCATCCATCAGGAATACTTTAGGATCACGTACGATTGCACGTCCCATAGCAACACGCTGTCTCTGACCACCGGACAAAGCCTTTGGTTTACGATCAAGCAAGTGCTCGATATCAAGGATTTTAGCTGCTTCATGTACAAGGCGGTCAATCTGGTCTTTTGCAACTTTTCTCAGTTTCAAACCAAATGCCATATTGTCATATACGGACATATGTGGATACAAAGCGTAGTTCTGGAATACCATCGCGATATCTCTGTCTTTTGGCTCAACGTCGTTCACCAATTTATCACCAATCCACAACTCACCGCTGGAAATCTCTTCCAAGCCGGCAATCATACGAAGTGTAGTAGATTTACCACATCCGGATGGTCCTACAAAAATAATAAACTCTTTGTCTTCAATCTCTAAGTTAAAGTCCTTAACAGCGTGAAAGCCGTTTGGATATACTTTATTGATGTTTTTTAAAGATAAACTTGCCATTTGAAATTCCTCCTAGGATATAATATTGTCACAAACATCTAACTGATACTATACACTATCTTTATCAAAAACACCATATTCAAAATACCTAAATAATTCAAAAATCTTTTGTGTAAATTGCACAGATTCCGTTTAGCATGCTAATCACCGATGCTAAAACCTTCCCCTAACACCTCTCTGGCATCGGCAACAATCACGAATGCCCGCTCATCAGCCTCCTTAACATATTTTACCATAGAAACAGCCTCACGGCGTGAAACAACACACATTAAAATCTGCTTTTCCTTCCCGGAATACATACCGTTTCCCCGCAGTGCTGTCACCCCGCGCTCAAATTGGTGCAGAATAATTTCTGCAATTTCTGCCGACTGATCGGAAATGATATACATAATTTTTGCATAACGCATTCCGGATGTCACTCCATCCATTACTTTCGAAGTCACAAAAACCGCCACAATGGAATACAGTGCCGTCCGCACACCAAAAACCAGCATACCGGCAACAACAATTATACCATCGACAATTCCTATGATATTTGCCAGCCGCATCATTGGGAACAGCGGATGTAAAAGGGTACTTAACAAATCCGTGCCACCGGTGGAACTTCCTGCAAGAAACACAAGTCCAAGCCCTCCACCATGAAACGCACCACCCAGTATTGCCGCCATCAAATAGTCCTGATGCGTAACGGAGGTAACGGGAATCACCGCTAGTGCCAGTGAGAACGTAATCATGGCATACAGAGAACGAAATAAATATTCCCTTGTGTGGAATTTTCTCGCCATAAAAAATAAAGGTATGTTTAAAAGAAATGTCACAGCAAACACCGGGATTCCAAATAATTTTTCAAGTACAATTCCCACACCTGAAAATCCTCCGGTAACCATTGACATCGGCTCATAAATGAGACAGGTTCCCAAAGCCATCAAAAAAGTTCCCATGGTAATCATACCATAGGAACGAAAGATACGCTTCTCTGATATGGACATTTTTGTTACCTCCGAAATTTTTTCTTGGTATTATAATCGTCCATTTTTCTATGAAATATACGCCTTCTTAGCGAATGGGAATACGGCATCACCAAAAACCAGCGGTAAATACCTCCCAGATGTAGTTTTTTCAGCCATTTCGGCACCGGCACATTTTCCCGGAACAAAAGCGGCATCACACTTCCTATCACCACACAAAGTTTTGTATTCACCTTCGCACGGTTATTCTCAAGCCACTCCTCCTGCTCTGTGCTCTCCATCGATAAAAGCACAATATCCGGCAGTTTCATGTTAATGTCATTAATCAGACTCTCCTCTGCAACTTCTCCATCCGCCACATAGATACCGACAATCTGATCCCTGTCAATATATTCGGATAAAAAGCGATATACCATTTTGGCTTCTTTCTCACTTCGCAGCACCAAATAAATTGTCCGGTTATTCTCGTTTGCAAGCGAAAGCAGTTCTAACTCCGCGTGATAATCAACTGCCATACCGCCGGTCTCCAAGACATCAACAGGATGTCTTGTCAGTATTGCTTTTTCACCGGGGAGAACAAGGTCTGCATGAGCGAGCGACTCGCGCACCAGCTCATTTTTATCATAGGCATCCATATAATCCAGCGAAATAACATGTGCTACATTCACCGCTTCATTCTCCAGAAAATGCTGCATTTCCTGCTTCAGTGTTTCTTTGGTCAGCAAATCCACCTGCATGTCCATGATATTTACTTTAGTCCCCACGTAAACACCTCGCTTTCTGTCAGAATGTTCGGTTTTCGTTACTGTATGTCATCATCCGTACCGAGTACAATCTCGATGGATGCACCGCTGCTCATATTATCAGCTGTCTGAATCAGCGGGTTTTTGAAATATTTCTTCAATGCATTGGCTTTCTTTTTCTTTGTTGCATAAATAACTGTCTGCGAGCGGATGTTACCTGTCGCATTACCAACACCTTTTACTTCATAACCGTCTTCCTGAAGTATTTTCTGATATTTTGCAGCAAGTCCGGTTATCTTACTTCCATTATAAATCCACACCGTTCCTTTATTTTCCGTGGAAGATGTACTGCTCGTGCTGTTTTGTGCACTCTGGTAAGCTTTTTTCTCCCAGATCTTCTCAATCATCTTGGCAGTTTTTGTTTTATCTAACTTGAATTTCTTATTAAATGTCTGCCCTTTTGCACAATATGTGTGAATATATTCGCGATTGACCTGTTTTAATTCTTTACTGTAATGCTGCTTCTGACCCAATGTCACATCACTAATCAAAGAATCCCATTTGGATTCAATCAAATCATTCATATCACTTTCATCGCTGCACTTCGCCGCCTCATCCAAAAGCTGTTTTGTCGGGCGAAGTTTTTTCTTTTTGCCATTCTCCCATTCAAAACATTTGTTAAATTCATCCGACGTCATCGCGGTAAAATAACCGATATCCGCTTTTAATTCCTCCTGCAAAATGAGAATACCATACTCATATTTGACATCTCCTTCAAAATAAGAAGAAATTTCTGACATCGTAACCACCTGCGGCAGTTTGGAGCTTTTCTTTAATAAATCATTATAGGTCTTTGCCGAAATCGTAATCTGCGTACTGGCAGGAATCGTCACATATGTCATGTTCTTTGTTCCGGCATCAAACAATTCAAGCACCATTGCGTCGATTTTTCCGCTCTTCTTGTCATAGCTGTAAATTAAGTTGCTGGATTCCATGCTGCCGGGATTTACATCAATCACATGCTCGTACTGTGTACTTCTCTCCACTCGCTGCGTCTGTTTCAAAAACAGCATTGTAAGATAATAACTGAGTACACCTACGCCTAACAGCAATACAATAACACCAATTGTCTTAAAAAAATTAATAAGTATAATTTGTGCAATACTTCGATTTTTCATACTATTCCTCCCGCAAAAATTGCGTGCCATGTGCACATAAGTACTAACATTATATCAGATGATGGGGAGGAATTCAATCATTGGTTGGTGTTTTTTCGGTTTCTAGTAATTCAGCAAGAAGGATTCGCAGCGAGTGGAATGCATTACAAACACACGGGTATCAGGCAACGCGTAGTTTGCGTGCCGATACCCCTGTGCGTTTGTCTTAGCGGGAGCGGTGCATGACACGCACATTTTTTCTAATTCCCTGCAAAAAAACAAAAAATATACCAGATTACTTGCACTGCACCCTCTTATGCTCTAAAATAAGAAAAAAACAAGCGAGGCATAAGAATGAAAAAAACAGCGGTCATCACCGGGGCATCCGGAGGAATCGGCGGGGCAGCCGCCATCCAGTTAGCAAAAGAAGGGTATTCACTGGCTTTATTAGGGAACCGTTCCAAAGAAAATCTTCAAAAAGTCAAACAGGCGTGCATGGATGCACAACCAAACAGCGATGCCGTTATCTTTTCGCTCTGTGGGGATTTGAGTAACGCAAAAGAAGCGGGGCAGTTGATAGAAAAAGCGGTCGAATCACTCGGACATGTGGATTTATTCCTGCACTGCGCCGGTATTTCCCACATCGGATTACTGACGGATATGTCCGATGAGGAATGGACAAATGTAATCAACAGTGACTTATCTTCAGCGTTCTACTGCTGTAGGAAAGTTGTCCCTTATATGGTATCAAAAAAATCGGGACGAATCCTTATGATTTCTTCTGTATGGGGAGATGTAGGGGCTTCCTGCGAAGTTGCCTATTCGGCAGCAAAAGGCGGTATCAATCTGTTTACAAAGGCGCTCGCCAAGGAGCTTGCACCTAGTAACATCGCCGTAAATGCGCTTGCCTGCGGTATGATTGATACTCCGATGAATGCTTGTTTTTCAAAAGACGAAATTCGTGAAATATGCGAAGAAATACCCGCCGGACGAATGGGAAGTGTAGAAGAAGTGGCACAGACAATTTCACTTCTTGCTAAAGCTCCCATCTATCTGACGGGTCAAATTCTGACAATTGATGGTGGATGGTGCTAATCTTCTTTTTCTTTGCGGCAAATCGTTCCGCCGCCAAGCACATATTCACCATCGTATAAAACAACAGCCTGTCCCGGTGTAACTGCCCGGACAGGTTCTTCAAATGTAAGAGAAAAAGAATCCTCTGTCACTTCTGAAATTACCGCTTTTGCCCCGCCATGATTGTAACGGATTCTTGCAGTCACTTTCTGTCCCACTTCAAAGTGGTCCACAGCCATATGATTTACCTGATTTGCCTTTAACCAGTCCGTAAAGACTTCATCATTTTTTCCAAGTACAACTTCATTTGTCTCCGGACAAATTTCCACAACAAACATCGGCTCGCCAAAAGCAATTCCTAAGCCTTTTCGCTGACCAATCGTATAATGCCCGATTCCTTTGTGTGTACCAAGGATTTCACCGGAAGTCGAAACAAAATTTCCCGGCTTTTCCACTTCATTGGTCTCGCGTTCAATAAAACCGGCGTAATCATTATCCGGCACAAAGCAAATTTCCTGACTATCCGGCTTATGTGCCACCTGAAGGCCTGCCTTTTCCGCAATTGCACGAATCTGCGGTTTTTCGTATGAGCCAATCGGAAAAAGTGTATGCGATAACTGATTCTGTGTCAGATTATATAAGGCATAAGTCTGGTCTTTTCCTTTTGCATCCGAGCGAATCAGCGTATATCTTCCATTTTCTAACTGCACAATTTTTGCATAGTGGCCGGTCGCAATATAATCAGCACCAATCGCTAAACTTTTTTGCAGCAGAGATTCCCATTTCACATACCTATTGCAGGCAATACATGGATTCGGTGTTCTTCCCTCTCGATATTCTTTTACAAAATAATCAATGACATTTTCCTGAAATTCTTTTCGGAAATTCATTACATAATAAGGGATTCCAATTTGATTTGCCACACGTCTGGCATCCTCAACAGCACTCAGACCGCAGCATCCGCCCTCGCGCTCGATGGTGCAGGTATCTTCCTGCTGCCAAATCTGCATCGTTACGCCAATCACATCGTATCCCTGTTGTTTTAAAAGGTAGGCAGCCGCAGAGGAATCAACCCCTCCGGACATGCCTACCACTACGGTTTTCTTATTCTTCATCATTAATGTCTGCCTTTGGTTTATCCAATCCTTCAATCTTAATTCCATGCTTCTCAGCGTAATCCCACAAAGCAGCATGAATGGCCTCTTCTGCCAAAAGCGAGCAGTGAACTTTTACCGGTGGAAGTCCATCCAAAGCTTCCATTACTGCTTTGTTTGTTACTTCCAATGCTTCGTAAATCGTTTTTCCTTTTACCAGTTCCGTTGCCATACTGCTGGTCGCAACTGCTGCTCCACATCCAAATGTCTTAAATTTACATTCTTTAATAATTTTTGTATCTTCATCAATGTCTAAGTACATTCTCATGATATCGCCGCACTTAGCATTTCCAACTGTTCCTACACCACTGGCATTTTCAATTTCGCCAACATTTCTCGGATTTGAAAAATGGTCCATTACTTTTTCACTGTACATTTATTTTCCCTCGCTTTCTTTCTTTACAAAGTCATCATAAAGAGGTGACATGCTGCGAAGTCTCTCAACAATCATTTTCAGATTGTCCACAACATAATCAGCATCTTCTTTGGTTGTTTCTTCGGACAACGTCAAACGAAGCGAACCATGTGCAATCTCATGAGGAAGTCCAATTGCCAGCAATACATGTGAAGGATCCAGAGAACCGGATGTACATGCCGAGCCGCTTGATGCACAAATTCCTTTCTGGTCAAGCATAATCAGAAGGGACTCTCCCTCAATAAATCGGAAGCATACATTTACATTATTTGGAAGTCTCTTCTCTCTGTGACCATTCACTTTTACATAAGGAATTTCCTTCTCAATACGGGAAATCAAATAGTCGCGGACTTCAATCTGTTTTTTTGCATTTTCTTCCATATTCTGTACAGCCAGTGCAGTCGCTGCACCCATACCAACGATTCCCGGTACATTGTGTGTGCCGGCACGACGGGAGCGCTCCTGCGCACCACCATGAATCAATGGTCCAATCTTTACGCCGTTGCGCAGATACATAAATCCAATTCCTTTCGGACCATGGAATTTATGACCGCTTGCACTGAGCATATCAATGTTCATTTCCTGCACGTCAATCGGTACATGACCAAATGCCTGAACCGCATCCGTGTGGAACAAAATATCATGTTTTTTTGCAATGGCACCAATCTCTTTAATTGGCTCCATCGTTCCAATTTCATTATTGGCAAACATCACAGAAATCAAAATCGTATCCGGACGAATAGCTTTCTCCAGTTCGTCCAACGAAATCAAACCATCTTCATCCACATCAAGATAAGTCACTTCAAAGCCTTTGCGCTCTAACCATGCAGTCGTATGAAGTACGGCGTGATGCTCAATTTTCGTTGTAATAATGTGTTTTCCTTTATTCTGGTAAGCTTCTGCTGTCATCTTAATTGCCCAGTTGTCAGCCTCGCTTCCGCCACCGGTAAAATAAACTTCTGCCGGTGTTTTCGCATTCAAAGCATTTGCAATCTGCTCTCTCGCATCGTCAACCGCTTTCTTTGCTTTTCCGGCAAAACTGTAAACACTCGCCGGATTACTATATGTGTCCATAAAGTAAGGCATCATCTGTTCAAAAACTTCCGGCTTAACTGCTGTCGTTGCAGCATTGTCTAAATATATTAATGAGTCCATAATTCGCACTCCTTTTCATATAATTTTGATAGGATATACTTATTATAACAACTTTGATTTTGTTGTCAAGTTTCCTTTCTTAATCTCGTCCACATATAAAACCTTTTCCTTTACATGGAAAATAATATCAAACCCGGCAAACTCCATACCATATTTTCTCGTCTCGTCTTCATGATAAGCCGGTCTTGGATCTAGGCTCAATACCTCCTCTAATGCTCCTCTTTTATCCTCTGGTATTTTCCCCCATAATTCATCAGAACATACTACCTCAAGCACATCCATTAAATGCTCACCGGCAAAGCCTAAAGATGCCTCCGGGATACTGTCCGCATACGGTAAATACGGCTTAATATCATAAATCGGCGTTCCATTCATTAAGTCAACGCCGGCAACCCGAAGCACCGCTCCTTCATTTTTTGTCTGTTCTACACCAATGAGTCGGACGGCAGTTAGTCCAATGGGATTCGGGCGAAATGGTGAGCGGGTGGCAAATACGCCTACTCGCTTATTTCCTCCCAGTCTCGGAGGTCTGACAGTAGGAGACCATTTTTTCGATACATTTTCTGAAAACTGCCACAAAAGCCACAAATGAGAATATTTCTCAATTCCACGCAGTGCCTCTTCCATGCGGTATTCCGGTTCAAACACAATAATCCCTTCAGATTCACGAGCCAACGCTCCCTGCCTTGGTATTCCAAATTTTTCAGAAAAATCTGTATAAATGGTTGCAACTGCCTTCATTTTCATTCCCCTTTATTTTCCCAAAAGAAAGAGGGCTGCCCGCTGACAGCCCCCTCTTATTCACCTTACAGTGAAATTATTTGTGCCATTTCCAATCACGGATTTCAGGAAGATCCTGACCATATTCCGCAATATACTGTTTATGCTCAACCAATTTGTCGTTCATCTCCTGGATAAGGTAAGAACCTTTGTTTCCAAGCTGTGGAAGGTGCATAATTGCATCTTTAACAAGGTTGAAACGGTCAATCTCGTTCTGAACACGCATATCAAATGGAGTAGTAATTGTACCCTCTTCCTGATAACCATGTACAGAAACATTTTTATTATGACGCTCATAAGTCAACTCATGAATGAGTGTTGGATATCCGTGGAATGCGAAGATAACCGGTGTATCCTTTGTGAACAGAGCATCGTACTCACGGTCAGAAAGACCATGTGGATGTTTGCTGTCAGACTCAAGTTTGAACAAGTCTACTACGTTAATTACACGAATCTTCAATTCAGGCATTGCATCACGAAGAATTGTTGTAGCAGCAAGAGTCTCAAGTGTTGGAGTATCACCACAACATGCCATAACAAGATCTGGCTCTTCGTTCTGGTCGTTACTAGCCCATTCCCAAACACTGATACCCTGTGTACAGTGTTTAACAGCCTGCTCCATTGTCAGCCACTGTTTGCTTGGGTGTTTAGATGCAACAATTGCATTGACATAGTTCTTGCTCTTTACACAGTGGTCAAAGCAGGAAAGCAAGCAGTTAGCATCTGGTGGAAGGTACATGCGAACAACGTCTGCCTTCTTGTTAGCCAAATGGTCTAAGAAACCTGGATCCTGATGTGTAAATCCGTTATGATCCTGCTGCCATACATTTGATGTCAAAATGAAGTTCAAAGATGCAATTGGCTGTCTCCAGGAAAGCTGGTTTGTTACTTTCAACCATTTTGCATGCTGTGCTGCCATCGAATCTACAACACGGATAAATGCTTCGTAAGAAGCGAAGAAACCATGACGTCCGGTAAGAAGATAAGCTTCCAGCCATGCTTCGCACATATGCTCAGAAAGCATACCATCCATGATACGTCCATCCAGCGCAAGGTTGTCATCATCGCTGTATGTGTTTGCATTCCAAGGACGGTTTTCAACTTCAAATGCATGATACAGACGGTTAGACATAGACTCGTCTGGTCCGAAAATACGGAAGTTTTTATTTTCTTTATTCAAGGTGAAGATATCACGCACATAAGCACCAAGCTCGATCATATCCTGTGCCTGAGTCTCACCAGGAACAACATCTTTTACACCATACTCACGGAAATCTGGGAGACGAAGATCTTTCAGAAGAAGACCACCGTTTGCATGTGGGTTAGCACCCATACGGGCATTTCCCTTAGGAGCCATATCAACGATCTCCTGTTTAACGCTTCCGTCTTCATTGAAGAGTTCTTCTGGTTTGTAGCTAAGCAGCCACTCTCTCAACTGATCCAAATGCTCTGGTTTTTCCATCGACATAGGAACCTGATGCGCACGGAAAGAACCTTCGATTTTCTGTCCGTCTACTACTCTTGGGCCTGTCCATCCCTTTGGAGTACGAAGTACGATCATTGGCCAAGCAACTCTCTTTGCATCGTTGTTTTCACGAGCATGTTTCTGAATTGCTTTAATTTTCTCGATACAGCTGTCCATAGCCTCGCACATAGCCTTGTGCATAGCGATATGATCTTCCGGATCGATACCATCGTTCATTTCATCTTTTGCTTCTACAAAGATTGGATCCCATCCGCATCCCTTGAAGAAATTCTCTACTTCTTCATGTGACATACGTGCAAATACAGTAGGGTTGCTAATCTTGTATCCATTCATATGAAGGATTGGAAGAACCGCACCATCTGTGATTGGATTTAAGAATTTATTGGACTGCCAGGAAGTTGCCAGTGGGCCTGTCTCAGATTCACCGTCACCAACTACTGGAACTGCAATCAAATCCGGGTTATCAAATACGGCACCAAACGCATGAGCGACTGAATAACCAAGTTCTCCACCTTCATTAATTGAACCCGGAGTCTCCGGTGCACAGTGACTTGGTACTCCACATGGGAATGAGAACTGTTTGAACATCTTCTGCATACCCTCAACATCCTGAGAAATATTAGGATAGATTTCACTGTATGTTCCATCAATGTAGGTATTGGCAATCTGGAAGTTTCCGCCGTGTCCAGGACCGGAAATGTAAATCATATCCAGATCATAACGTTTGATAACACGGTTACAGTGAGTCCAGACAAAGTTCTGTCCCGGTACTGTTCCCCAGTGACCAACAATTTTCTTTTTAACATGATCCATAGTAAGTGGTTTGCGAAGCAGCGGGTTATCCAACAGATACAACTGACCAGCGGACAAATAGTTTGCTGCACGCCAATATGTGTCCATCTTCTGCAGCATCTCATCACACAGAGGCTGCTTCTCAAGACAAGTATTTTCGCTCATAATGAACTCCTTTCGAAATTTTCTTTTTCACTAATATTTTTCAACATTTCCCATTATATAGGCAATCGACAAATTCTTCAACCTTTTTTATCGTTTTTTTGAGGTTTTTGTCACTTTGTCAAAAAAATAACAATATTACATGCTTTTTTGTGCATATTTTCTACAATCAATCCAAATAGGTCGGATGACGAAGAGAACCTTTCTTAAATTCACCCTCTGATGTTACAAATGGGTACTGTAATTCCGATTCGTAATACCATGGGTCCTCCTCATGTGCCGGATTTGTGAGCAGATGGAACTGTTTTGCGGGCTTTCCGCCCTTTCCAAGTAAAAATGCCTTCTCACCATTTTCATTGACACACACATCAACAACCACTACCGCATCACCGGTCGCTGCATCCAAAAACAAATCACCGGTCTGCAATTTATCTTTTTTAATCTTTTTCGTCTCTTTTTCCAATGTTGAAACCGATGTATAAGTCAAAACACAGTGCAGATACGCTTCCAGATTTTTCCTCGTTTTATCCAGTTCACCACCATTGACCCAAATTGCGCCGGTCGCATCTTTGCGGATGCGGAATCCTTCTCTCCACTTTTGATACTGTGCTGCAAAACCATCGGAAAACTGAAAAGAGATTTTGTCATACATTTGATTTTCCCACAAATACTCGGTATATAATCGAATCACGGAACCGCCGGCCCACTGAAGATTCTCCTTTGCTAACGGAAGTTTGAAAACCGCCGGCGTGTTGGTGATGTCCTTTGCCTTTTTTCCATCCCATGTTTTTACTATACCTGTAGATTTTTTTAAGGAATAATTTCGTAAAAACTCCACAAAGCTTCCCTTTTCTGCCTCTTCTCTTGTATATCCTTTCGGCGTGTTGATACGCTCTGCAAGCGTCATTCCTTCCTCATTTACGATAGGAAGCTGTTTTTGCTCTTCTTTCGTTTCTTTTTTTTCTTCTTTTTTTGTTGCCTGACCGGATACAGCCACCGGTTCTGAAAACGATGCCGGTGCACGCCAGATCATCGGTCCCCAAAGTGGAGAAAACAACAGCAATAACACACCGCCTAATAATCCTGCCAAAATAATCGCATCCTTTTGATGCATTCTTCGTCTGCTCATAACCATCTTTCCTCTCCTGCATTTGTCCTTATTATATCCAATCCCTCTGTAATTGTCTATTCTATTTTTCACCCCTCTTCTGTGAAAAAAGCATTAAAAGAAGGACAAATTGGCATATAAGGTTTTACAAATTGCCTTTTTAATTGTATAATAAAGAATACTTTACGAAAAATGGAGGACTTTTATGCAAAAAAAAGAAAGGAAACAGCGGGCTCGCAAGACACCGCCGTTACTGCCCCGTTTGGTAATACTATTCTTTCTTTTGATGGTTCTGCTCTTTATGAACATCGATATGTGCAGCCGTATACTTAACTACGGAAGCTATGAAAAAACTACCGCCACCATTGTTGCAAAAAAGACGGACGGTTTTCTTCTCCTAATTCCGATGGCAGAGCTTTCCTATCAATATGAAGGAACTGAATATAAGGAAGATAAATTTTTTATCCTGCCACATCTCTTTGGCATATCCAATGAGGCCGGACAACAGATTACAATTTACGTAAATAAAACATCACCAAATTACTGTTTGATACAGCAGCCATTTTATAAAAATGTGGTAAACTGGATTCTTCTCCTATTATTAGGGGTTTGGATCCATAATATCATTAAGCTGCATAAAAAGAAGAAGGAGGCAACACATGAAAGCCAAATGGAACAAATGGAAAAATAGCATCAAACAAATGCGTGTTGACAAACGTTGGTTTGACATCACCTGCAAAATTATTTCCTTCCCTTTTATCCTGCTTTACCGCATTTTGAATTTCTGCCTGACTTTTTCAAAGGTGATTCTGAATGTGATTTTACTGGTTCTAATTATTGGTGGAATTGCCGGTGGATTTTTGTATGCCAAAATGCTTCCAATGTATCAGGATGCCTGTGAACAGGCATACGACAAACTGTCAAACCTGAACGAAAACAGTTTTCATATGTTTTCCAACACCGTCATCTACGACAAAGATGGGAAGAAAATTGGAGAAATCGACAGTGGTTCTTATAAATATGTAAAAATCAATAAAATTTCGGAATATATCCAATACGGATACATAGCAACCGAAGACAAAAAATTTATGGAACACCGCGGCATTGATTTACAGTCGATTACACGTGCGGGCATTTCCCTCATTACAAATAAAGGGGAAATCACTCAGGGTGGAAGTACCATCACCCAGCAGGTTATCAAAAATAATCTTCTGTCGCAAAAGCAGTCTTTCGGCAGAAAATTAACCGAAGTTTTACTTGCACCGGCACTGGAACAAAAATACAACAAAGCTGATATTATGGAGTTCTACTGCAATAGTAACTTCTATGGCAACCGGTGTTATGGCGTAGAAACCGCAAGCAAATTTTACTTTGGCTGCTCTGCCAAAGATGTAACACTTGGTCAGGCTGCCATGCTCTGTGGTATTTCCAACAGCCCAAACAATTATAACCCGATTGCGAGTATGAAACTTGCGAAAGAAAAACAGCTTCAAGTTCTAAATAACATGCTAGAACAGGGTTATATCACGAAAAAACAGTTTAATAAGGCAAAAAATGAAGAAATAACCATTGTCGGTCTGGATACCAGTTCCTCCTCTGAGAATTACATGATGAGTTATGCCATTGACCGGGCAGCCATCCAATTGATGAAGGAACATGGTTTTAAATTCCAGTACAACTTTTCTTCTAAAAAAGAGCAGGATGCTTATAACAAAAAATACTCCACGGAATACAGCAAACGTTCAGCAGAGATTCGTGCAGGTGGTTATAAAATATACACTTCGCTGAATCCAAAGATTCAAAAGCGTCTGCAAAAATCCGTATCAAAAACCTTATCGACTTTTACGGAGAAAAGTAAAAAAACGAAAAAGTATGCGTTACAGAGTGCTGCCATGTGTATTGACAATGAAACTCAATATGTAGTTGCCGTGGTGGGTGGCAGAACGCAGAACGACCAGTATAACCGTGCCTTTCTTTCAAAGCGGCAGCCCGGTTCTACCATCAAACCACTTTTGGATTACGCACCGGCTATTGACAATGGCGTTATTAATGGCTCAACCGTTATCAACGACCACAAGGTCTATTGGGATAACACCAACAAAAAAAGCTACAGTCCAAGTAACAGTGGCGGCGGCTATCACGGAAATGTCACCGTCCGCGAAGGACTAGCGCGAAGTTTAAATACCGTTGCTTTCCAGATTTTCAAAGAAGTCGGTACGGAAACTGCGATGAACTATTTAGATAAACTGCAGTTTTCTTCCCTCTCCTATGCCGATAATCTGGCTCCGGCAGTTTCCTTAGGCGGATTCACTTATGGCGTTACAATTAACGATATGTGCCGCGGCTATGCCACACTGGAAAATAATGGTAAAATGAGTTCCCGTACCTGTCTTGTAAAAATTGAGCATGAGACAAACGGAACGGTTTACCAAGCACCGGAAATTGAGGACAGTGAAACGGAAGTTTACTCCGCAGACACATCTTTCATTATGAAGGATATGATGCAGGGTACATTTAATGAAGCTTACGGAACCGGTCATGCAGGATATAACAGCAATCAAATCTACGCCGGCAAAACCGGTACAACCAGCAGCAACAAGGATGCTTGGTTCTGCGGCTTCTCAAGTTATTACACAACGGCAGTCTGGATCGGTTACGATACGCCTCGAAAAATGCCCGGTATGTACGGAAGCACCTATCCTCTCCGTATCTGGTCAAGTTTTATGAACGGACTTCATAAAAACAAAAAACAGGCAAATTTTGATCTTCCGGAAACCATTGAACTGCGAAGAGTATCCGGTGGAAACTTATCTTCCTCGGCAAAGGAAATCAGTTATAATCCGTTAAAACGCTATTACAGCCAGCGTCCTGGCGGCTATGACTATTATTCGCAGCAAAACAATGACAGAAAATCAAACTGGGAAAAAGAATACAAAATATCTGCTTCAAAAAGAGAAGCAGAAAAAGCTGTTTCCGCATTTGAAAAATATAAAATTAAGGATGTCAGAACTGCTTCTGCATTTGAAGATGAATATGACAAGGTAAATGCAATTATTGCAAAAATCCCGGACGAATATGCACAAGGTCCTTATAAAGAGCGAGTTGCTACCAAATATAACTCACTAAAAGATATTGTTAAAAACAAATGGGAAAAGGCTATTAAAGAAGCAAAAGCCGATGAGGCAGATAAAATACAGAAGCAGCAAAAGATTGATGCAGAAAATGCAGCAACTGAGGCAAACAATACGTTAAAGGCAAACCGTTTAAAAAAGGCAAAATGGTACATTGACACTTTGAAAAAGAGAACATACTATAATGCAACAACAAAAGCCTTGATTAAAGATGGAAAGGCAGCCATTAAACGCCTGAAAGGATACAGTGAATACAATTCCTATAAAGCCTCTTTTGATAGTGCTGTAAAACGCGCCGAAACACTTCCGACAAAACAGGAAACACCGGACATTGGCGGCACACCATCCGACAACACACCGGCAAATCCGGATAATTACACGGATGCAACTGCTGTGCCTACCGAGACACCGGTACCGGCAACTCCGTAATTATTAACAATTATAATGGTCTCATAAATTGCCTATCGAAAAAGGACTACGATCCATCGCTTATGATTCGTAGTCCTTTTTATTTCTGTTTTATCTGTTCTGACCAGATTTCAACAAGCCGCTCCAAAGAATAGGCTGCGTTTGCCGGACTTGTCGAGGGAAGTCCAATTGCTTTTATTCCAACCTTCTTTTCCTGATACTTCGAAAAAAGTTTTTCCGCCAGTTTTCCATTTGCATAAATTTTCCTTATTTTCGAGTGTTCTACTATAGTCGTGATATCTGCCGGCACCACATCTTTAATGCTGCTGTCACTCGAACCGATAATCTTACACTGCCAAACCACGTCATATACTGCGATGTGATTTCTTAACAGCATTTCCTTTTTCTCTTCAATGGAATCCGGTATCTTCTCCTGTACAATGGCAGCTAACACCTTCCAAAAACGGTTCTGTGGATGACCATAATAAAAGCCCTGCTCTCTCGACTTCACGGAAGGAAAACTTCCCAGAATTAAAAATTCAGAATTTTTATCATATACCGGCTCAAATTCATGACGTACCAATTGCTCTTTTTTCACAAATCGTCCTCCTTTACCGCTTTAATTTTCGCTCCCGAAACTCACTCCATCTCTCTTTTAACTGAAGTTTTTTGATTGTCTTATCATACGCATAAATCTTTAACTTCGGAAATGCCCCGAAAAAGCGCAGTTCTCTTTTCTGCAAAAGGACTGATACCCTGCGGATTTTTACCCGTATGCCGTTTTCATCACTAATGAGCGACTCCGGAATTTTCTCTGAGAAATTTTCCATAATTTGATTTGCGGAACCATTTAAGTAGGCATGAATGGTTGCCAAGTGCTTGTTTAACTGCTTCCAGTTTGCTATGGTTAAAAGCAAATCAGTAATAAACAACACAAGAAAAACTACGCTCACCACGAATAAGCCCCGAGGTTCCATATAGGAAAATAAACGAAACAGTGCCGGCTGCACGAAAAACCTCACGGAAAAGCATCCAATTCCAAATGCCAGCGCACCATACAGACAAATCCGCCCATTTAAATGAAATGGAAAATCACTATAATCCCACCACCTCGTGTGAAACATCTTTTCCATCGTATATGAGACAAGATATTCCAATGCACAGCACAAAAGAGCGGACAGAACGAATACAGCTGCCGGATTCTGCACGTGATACAGTGCAAAATAACAGCACAATGCCCCTGCACCGTAAATCGGGCATAACGGTCCCACCAAAAATCCCCGGTTAATCAACTGTTTCTCATTATACAAAGAACAAACTGTCGACTCCCACAGCCATCCAAAAAAACTATACACAAAAAAACTTAAAACAATTGTACAGCTCCATATTATCATCTGCTTTTTCTCCGTTTTCTTTTTCGCATCCCTTTTATTGTTTCCTCGCCGGCACATATTTTATCCGCTAAGCAGACAATCCATGCCTCCTTTGTCTGTGGTGGTACAATCGTTAATGGAAACATATGCTTTACGATAATATCAGCTTCCCGTTTTGTAATCGAATAATCCCTTTTCGCATTTTTTAGTGATGTATAAGGATGAGAAAACCCATGCAGCCGATGACCGTTGTCCGGATTATGCCAGTCATACAAAAAGTAATCATGAAGCAGTGCTCCCCGTATCAGCACCTTTCGATTCACGGAAAGATGTAGGAACTCCGCTATTCTACAGCTGTATTCCGCAACAGCGATGCAATGATCAAAAACCGTCACATCGCCGTGCTGGATATAATTTTTATTTTCTTCAATTGGCCCTTCCTGCATCAGAGCAGACAAATGCTTAACAATTTCTTTTTTGTACCGTCTCATACCTATCACTCACTTATTTCCATTGCAATTTTCTCTATTCTAACACATCCTTTCAATTCCCACCACATTTTTTTACTCTCGATTTTTAAGTACCTCTGCCGGTGTCATCTTCTTTAATCTGCCAACCAGTACACGATTGATAACAAAATAGCAAATCATTATCAAAGCAAAGACTGCCACATACAGCCATGGCTCAAACGATAAATCCAGTCCACATGCAATGTTGCTTACCAGATATCTTGGGTACATCCAATCCATAATTGCCTTTGATAACGGTATATTAACAATTGCGGAAATAAGTACAATATAAAAGTTTCCATCCAGATAAAGTTTCCGAATTTCTTTTGTCCGGAATCCAAATGCCTTCATTAAGGAAATGGAATATGCAGAGCGGTCAATCATCACTTTCATCATTAAATACATCACAAGGATAAAGATTAACGTGGAAACAATCGTTATGGTAATGACCATGCTAACCATCATCTGCATAAATACATCCGCTGATTTCTCAATATCTTCCTTCGTTGTTGTTGCGTATAAGCGTCCGGAAGGAATCTTTAAATCTTTATTCGAAAAAATGGTATTATAATAATCATCCTGCTCACCAAACAAATCTCTTGCACTATCAATGTCCATAAAGACATAAAACGCCGGAGCATACTGGCAGATATCGGTCACCTCGAACGCATATAAGGTATCCGTTTCCTCATCTTTTAACGTAAATTCGTCACCAACAGACAACTCATATTTCTGGGCAAGGGCAGACGAAGCAACTACTTTCCCTTTTCCCTTCTCAACATTAGCATCAAAGTACGAATTTCCCTTTTCGATTCCAAGAACCGTAACATCCCAGTTATAATCGTAATTCGTATCGGCAATGTTGTTATCACGCACATGAATACACAGCTCATAGCAGTCTAAGCTAATCATCATGCAAAGCAAAGCAATAAACATACCGACCGCTACTGTAATACCCGCACGGGATTCTCTCAACATCTGGCGGATACGGAACATTTTCAAAAAGCTCATTTTCCCTAACTGAATCGTCTTCTGCTTTTTCTTTTTCGTTTCATTTCGCATCAGTGAAAGAGCTGTTCTTGAAAGTTTCTTTCGAATCACAATATAATTGACAACACACGCCATAACCGGCGGCATAAATACGCCGTAAAGAATCAAATATACCGGTACTTGAACTGTGATTTCCGGCATAGAAAAGTACGCAAGGCAATCCTGCATCTGTACAGGGATTCCGACCGGACTGACTGCTGCCAAAAATCCAAGGATACCGGCAAAGGTCGTTACCACCACAGGCAGCATCAAATAATGATGCATTAGTTCACGTCTAGCTCCCCCAAGTGCATACAAAGTTCCAATGATAGAACTTTCTTTTTCAATGCTATGGATAGTAAAGACAGAAATCACATAAGCAAATAAAACAATCAAAATGACACCAAACACAAGCCCTGCCGAAATATTAATTTTCTGATCATCTGCCGAGGCACCAATTCTCGGATTATCTTCCGCCGTCACAAAAGACTGCAAATTGGCAAGATTCACATCCATCTCATCGATAAATTCATCTGCACCATTTTTCAGTTCATCCATACCATCCTGTAATTTAGAAGCACCTTCACCTGCTTTTTCCACGCCATCAGTATACGACAACAGCCCATCCTTATACTGTTTAAGGGCATCCAGATTTTCCTTGGCGCTCTTCCACGCCATAGCAGTAATACCCGACTGTGATGTAATCATATGATTCAGCTCATCGGTATAATTTTTCTCGGTCAGAGATACCGATGTGCCATTTTCTTTTAATGCATCTTCGGTCTGCTCTAATGCGCTTTCAAATAATTTTTCCGGCACAAGATTCAGCTTATTTTTATAACGGTTAAGTTTTCGAAGTCCGTCTGCCAGTTTTTTTGCGCCTTTTGACAAATCATCAATTCCATCATCAATATCGGTCACTTTACCACCGGTTCTCTCCCAATAATCCTGAAAGAATGAATCCGATATTTCGTCCGCATCCACTTTAAAATCATTCAAAATATCTTTGACATCGTCAGAAGTTGCAGTTCCTTTAAGGCGGTAAGCATACAAGTATTCCTCTGACTGTGCTGCCAGATGAGACTGTTTCAATTTATTGTACGCTCGTTTACCGACAAACGCCGCACCAAAATTTTTACTGTCTACAATCGTATCCGACATTTTGCGAAGCGGAGCATCATAGTCCGGCGTCGTTGCAATACCGGTCACCTGAAACTTGATTTTTCCAAGCATAATCTGACTGCCTACCGTATATTGATGTTCCTCCGCATAACGTCTCTCTAACACAATTTCGTTCTCTTTTTCTGCCAAACGGCCCTCGCGCAGTGCAACTAAATTGATTTTTTGACGGTTTTGAAATACGCGAATTGTCTCTTTCTGCTTGGCAAAATCCAGGTAGAACATCTTTTCCAGTTCCACATCGTGTTCTGCAAGCACTTTATTATTATCTTTTGATAGTGGCACAAAACAGGTAAACTGACCATCTTCCACGTGATTTTTCTCAGCCTGTTCATCTACTCCCTGCACAATTGTTTCTCCTGCACCAACTAAAGAGCCAATCATATACATGCAAAGAATAATTAAAAGTCCCAGTGCCAGATAGCGAAAGAGATTTTCTTTCAAATCCCGAAAAACTCTTTTTCTTAAAATTTTCTGCATCTTATAAATCCTCCAACTTGTCTGCCGGTACTCTTGTTTCATTCGTATACGATTTTTTAATCTGTCCATCCTTCAAAAAAATCACACGATGAACCATTTGTTTAATACTGTTGTTATGCGTTACAATCAGCATTGTTGTTCCGTACTGCGCATTAATCTTCTCCAGCAAAATCAAAATTTCCCGTGATGTCTTTGAATCCAATGCCCCGGTCGGCTCATCACACAATAATAACTTTGGATTTTTCACTAATGCCCTTGCAATTGCACAGCGCTGCTGCTGTCCGCCGGAAAGCTGAAACGGGAACTTATTCTGATGTTCTGTCAATCCCAAGGTATCCAGCAATTCATCCACCGATAGCGGATTATCTGTCAAAAATTCACATACCTGAATATTTTCTCTTACCGTAAGATTCGGTACGAGGTTGTAAAACTGGAAAATAAATCCCAAATTTGCACGGCGGTATTCTAACAAATCTTCCTTTTTCATTCCGAAAATTTCTGTCCCCGCTACTTTTACAGAGCCGGAATCCATTGTGTCCAGTCCGCCAATACAGTTTAAAAGTGTAGACTTACCAGAACCTGACGTCCCCTGAATAACACACATTTCTCCATGCTCTACCTCTGTAGTAACCCCATTTAATACCTGTACAAAACTACCATCTTCTCCATAACTTTTCTTGACATCTTTAATTTCCAAATACATATTTTTTCCTTTCTAACATAACACCGTTATGTTAATGTTATTTAAAAAGACCTGTAAAAGGCCTTTAAAATATTACCCACGCACGCCAAACATTCCATACCAGCCACCAAGCAGATAATTCATCGCCTGCCCGGCAAATGCGAGTGCTTGTTCTTCCTCTTCGATATGCTGAATCATATAAAGGAACATATCAACTTGATTATGCGACATCCAATGCACAAGTGCATGATGAATCATCGGAATCTGCAATTCGTCACACATCGCCTTTGTCAGCATTAAATTATGCTCATCCATTTCATCAATAATCAAATCCACTGCATTTTCCATCGAAGAGCCACCGGCTCCATTAATCAAAAGCAGAACTTCCTCTCGATTCCGGTAGAGTTCATGTACCAAAATCTTTGTCAACTCGACCTCACTCAAATCATCATGTCCGCTGGAGATAACCGATTTTGCCGCTTCATCCGCTTCCATCTCACGATGAGCCGCAATAAGTTCCCGAACACGAATAAGCACATCCGAAACAAGGGAACAGAATAAATCATCTTTATCCTGAAAAAAGAAATACAACGCACCTGTCGTAACGCCGGCTTCTCTACAAATTGCACGCAGCGAAGCTTTTGCATACCCCTTTGCCGCAAATTCCTTCTTGGCACATGCTAGCAGCCTCTCTTTTGTTTCACTGTCTTTTTGCTCTTCTGCCATTTTCTTTCCTTTCCTGTTGATACGCAACATAACACCGTTATCTTATCATTAGCCCTTACATCTGTCAAGCGTCAATTGCTCCACAAGATTCATTCCCTCACACTGTTTTTTCGCCAGTTCTAAAGTCTGTCTATCGGCAAACTGTTCCGGTCTGTGAGCATCCACTCCAAAAATCACTAAATTGCCTGTATTTCGTACAATCTGCCAAAATCGCTCCTCCGGATAATTGCGGTGAATTGCCAGACCCAGTAAATTATATTCCAACGGAATATTCATCTGTTTCATTGCTTCGCACAACCGTTTCATTTCTCTTTGATAAATTTTATCAGGACCGGTATAGTATATCAAATCCGGATGTGCCAAATATAAATAGCGCCCGGACTTTGCTCCCTCAATACACAAATCCACATAACGAATCAATCTGTTTTCATCATCTGCCATACGTCCACTGTAATTAAAATCACTCTCAGAATCAAGAAAATGTTGTCCAAGTATCATGTAATCCACCGGGTAATCCTTCAAAAAAGCATCCTGCCCCTCCATCAGTTCCGGCAGATATTCGGATTCAAATCCAATAAAAATCTCAATATCCTTTTCATATTCCTTCCGAAGTTTTTCAAGTGACGCAAAATAACCATCGGTTTCCTGTGGCGTCATTCGGATATTCGACACATAATCATTTTGATAAATCCACGGACAATGGTCGGAAAATCCCAATGTCCGGAGTCCTGCCCGAATTGCTTCTTCTACATACTCTCTGTCCTCTCCAAACGCATGCTGACACCGTGTTGTGTGTGTATGATAATTTGCTTTCATCGTCAGTTCCTTTCCACTTCTATCTTTTTCTGAATATATTTTTCTGCCATTTCCACAAAATGAAGGACATCCTCATCTGCCTGTTTACTATATAAAAGTCCATAAGGAATACTGTAATCCCAATTTACCGGAATTGACACAAGTCCCGGATGAACCTCCTGCCAACACTCAATTGTCAGTAAAGCATTTTTTGTTTCCGCGCATCGGTTAAAAACGGACAAATCATAAAATTTAGGAGTGTCTTCAATCTGGATTTTGGGATGATTTCTCACTATATCATTGCGGATGAAATCATTTATCCCGGAATCCCCCTTCCTTACCATCATCAATGTTTCTCCGTATAAATCCTCTATCTGCAATTCCTTCTTCGTCGCTAACACATGCTCCCTTGAAACTGCAACCATTTTCTTATAACGTCCAATCGGAAGAAAATCGCACATAGAAAGCCATGTCTGCGAATCACATACGCCAATTAAAAAATCAAATTTTTCGCCAAGCTGTTCAATCTCTGACAAAATACCATTGTGGTCATCCTCAAAAGGAACCAAATGCAGCTTATAATCCGGAAAATTGTCATTGACCTGATACCAAAGGTCCATAAATGGTTTTGCCGGATTCAGAAGAGACGTACCAACACAGAAGGTTGTATTCTTTGTATGCATTGCTTCTTTCGCTTCCGCTATTGTTTTTTTTGAATAGTTGATAATATATTTTGCCTCTTTATAAATAACCTTTCCTGCCTCTGTAAGCGTTATTCCAGCTGGCGTTCTTTCAATCAGTTGTAATTCCAATTGTTTTTCTAACGAATTCATCTGCTTCATAATCGCTGTCGGTGAAATAAATAATTGTTCCGCCGCTTTCGTAAAACTTCCACAATCCGCAACGGCAAGAAACGTATCCAACATCGGTCCATACATACTGCTTCCCCCTTATGCAATAACGATTTCCCTTCGTATAAACTTTTAGTTGACACAACGATAACATATTGGAAATTCTCTGTCAAGACTCGCCATGTTATACTAAAGCCAGAACGCAAAACCATCCCTCACAGAATACCTGGAAAGTATCGACTCATACGATGTAATCTACCTTGGCTATCCAAATTACTGGGGCACCATGCCGATGGCTGTCTTTACTTTTTGGGAACATTATGTCCGTCCGCAATCATTGCCACGGGTCTTGCCATTCATGGTGGCAGTGTTGACCGTCATACAGATGAAATCAAAAACTGGTGTATTGGGACAAAATAAAACGATAAAAGTATATGAATGGAGGAAATAAACATGGAAAAAGTAACCGCAGGAAGAGATGCACTTGGCGAATTTGCTCCTAAATTTGCCGAATTAAACGATGATATATTGTTTGGAGAGGTATGGTCCAGAGAGGACAAACTTTCTGCCAGAGACCGAAGCATCGTAACCGTAACCGCTCTAATGGCAAGCGGTATCCTTGATAGTTCTTTGAAATTTCACCTCGCAAATGCAAAAAAACATGGCGTAACACAAGAAGAAATTGCTGAAATTATCACACACGCCGCTTTTTATGCCGGCTGGCCAAAATCCTGGGCTGCCTTTAATATGGCAAAAGAAGTCTGGAAAGAGAACTAATTATAAAATCAACATAGGATACTCCACATATTTTCCGACGGTGTGAAATTCTTTCTGTAAATTCAGATCTTCTATGATAATTGATACGGCT